>Ga0209643_1001188_pt1 | contig 27376 bp, 21 predicted proteins | sample AutmiccBRH37_all_FD_187383 | JGI IMG/M metagenome (GOLD analysis project Ga0209643, IMG submission 187383) | Deep subsurface microbial communities from Mt. Terri, Switzerland - Autotrophic microbial communities BRH/37_all (SPAdes) (version 2) | ecosystem: Environmental > Aquatic > Deep... | reverse complement strand
CTTGGCGAATTTGCTGATTGCCAAGCGGCGATTGTTTGCCCTTGAAGCCCGAGGTGCGTCCTGAGATGGCAAAAGCGGGTGGAAACCGTCGCCCAAGCGTGCAATGGCGCATTTCTGACACGCTCGGCGAGCGGATCAGCCCACGAATTGCCGCTCTCTTCGGAAACCCTCGGTTGAATGGACTCGTCATCGGTCAATTGCTGATTTGTTCAGCGCGTCCTTAACCCTTGTAGTTGATTGAGCATGGCAATTGAATAATCCGCCTGCAAGGAACTGCTCACCGTGCCCGGCATCGGTCTGTTGACCGCCACCGCCATGGTTGCGGCCACCGGTGGCGAAGTCGGCCACTACCGCGACGCCCGTCACTTCGCCAGCTGGTTCGGTCTCACGCCCAGGCTGGCACGCATCTGCCATGCCGTACTCAAACATCATGAGCCTTACGGGAGTCCGACCAGGCGGGAGGAGAGCAAGAAAATCAACCGTACGGCGTATGCCGTGGCGGTTTGAAGCAAGCTTAATAATTGAATGACCACTCACCGTTTGCGAAGAGACTGATTGCCCATCATGGCTCAAACGATTGCATCATCACGGACTTGGAATAGGCTGTTCTCGTTGCATGAACAGGCATTCGGAGAACAAGCCGTGACCGTCGACTTGAATCCTGATCAGTGGCTGCTCAAGACCTGCGCATAACGGACCAAGTTGGCTCAGAACCCGCCGGCCGCAATGGCCGACGACCAGCCGATCAGCACATTGCACGCGAATGACGGAAGCGGGGCCCATACGCGCCGCTCCTTGGCTGCGCCGGTTCGGGCACTCAACTTGCCAGCAGCAAAAACAGCAACAGCAGATTCAGCGTGATCGAGGCGGCCGCGACGAGTGGCCAGGCGCCCGCTGGGGATCGCTCGATCAGGGGCGTGCGGCGACGCAGGAGGGGATTGGCTTCGCCGCGTTCCAGGGCGAGCAGCATTTCTTCGGCGGTTTCGAAACGTTGCGCGGGATCGCGCGCGACGGCTTTCAGGAGAACGTTTTCCAGCCAGGGCGGGAGGTCGGGGCGGGTGCGGGCGGGCGGCACCGGCTCCCCGAACTTGGGGTGCTGGAACGGCTCGATTTCGCCATACGGGTATTTGCGCGTGAGCAGGTGATACAGGGTCGCGCCGACCGCGTAGAGGTCGGTTTGCACGCTGGCTTCCGCCCCGCTGAACAGCTCGGGCGCCATGAAGCTGGGGGTGCCGGGCTGGGCGTGGTCTTCGCGCGCGTCGAGCGTGGGGCAGCGCGCCACGCCCAGGTCCAGGATGCGCAGCTTGCCTTCGGCGTCGACGTGCAGGTTGGCGGGCTTGAGGTCGCGATGGACGATGTCGAGCCGGTGCAGCGCAGCGAGTCCCTTCAGCACGCGAATGCCAAGGGTGACCGCCTCGACCGGAGAAAAATGCTGGCCGGCGTCGAGCTTGTCCTGCAGCGTCGCGCCTTCGAAATAGCGCACCGCGAAATAGAGAAAATTGCGCCCGGGCAAGGGCAGCACGTCGGGGAAATAGTGCGAGTGCACCCGCTTCAGGAACCACTCTTCGGCGAGCAGTCGGCACGCAGCGTCGGCGTCGCCCTGCAACACCGGCTGCAGGGTCTTGAGCGCCCAGCGCTGGCCGGTTTCGGCATGGCGCGCGCGATAGATCAGGGAGTCGCGGCTGCTGTGGAGTTCGGCCTCGACGATGAAGTCGTCGAGTCGCGCACCGGGCTTGAGCCTGCCCGGCAGCGGCAGGTCGTTGGCCTCGGTGAGCGGGGCGTCGGCCTCGCCCACCGCGACGACACGCGCCACCAGGGCGCTGGCATTGTCCTGCCCGCCGCGCGCGTGGGCCGCCATCACCAGGGCATCGGCGGCACGCTGTGGCGCGTCGTGCAGCTTCAACAGGCGATGCAACTCCAGTTGGCCGAGCGGTTCCCACACGCCGTCGCACACCAGCAGAAAGATGTCGCCGGGCGCGAGTTCGCCTTCGCCGAAGTTCGGCAGTACATGGGTGTCGAGTCCGAGCGCGCGTTTCAGCACGTGCGACATGCCGGGCGTTTCCCACACGTGGTCGGTGGTCAGCGCGTCGAGCGTTTCGCCGCGCAGGCGATACAGACGGCTGTCGCCGACGTGGGCGTAGTGATAGCGGCGGCCGCGCAGCACCAGCGCAGTGAGCGTGGTCGCCATGCCACCCGCATCGACGCGCGAGGCGGTCTGCCCATGCAGCCAGCGATTGATCGCGCCCAGCACCGTTCCCAGCGCGCGCGGAATTTCCCAGGTGTCGGGGGTGGCGTAGTAATCGGCCAGCAGGTTGCGCACCGAGGACTCGGCCGCCTCGCGGCCATGCGACCCGCCGGACACGCCATCGGCCACCACGGCGAGCATCCCCTTGGTCGCCGCCAGCCGCGCATCCGGCTCGGCGAAACCGCCGTAATCCTCGTTGCTCTCGCGCGGCCCGGTGGCGGTGGCGTAGCCGAATTCGAGGGTCAGGGGCATGGCTGGGGGCTGGGGGCTGGGGGCTGGGGGAAATTATAGGGGCGCGGCCTTGGCCGCTCATCCCCTAAATCCTAGCCCCCCTGAATCCTGCTAGACCCTTGCGCCCGAAACCGCCACTGCGCCCCAGGTGGTGCGCCAGCGGGTCTTCACTTTGGACAACCCGACCAGGGCGACAAAGCACAGTCCGGCAAAAATCAGCAGACCCTGCTGATAGTCGCCAGTCTGCCCTTTGAGGTACCCCAGGCTGGCGGCCAGGTAGAAGCCGCCGACGCCGCCGGCCATGCCGACCAGGCCGGTCATCACGCCGATCTCCTTGCGAAAGCGCTGCGGCACCAGCTGGAACACTGCGCCGTTGCCCACGCCCAGGCTGCCCATCGCCAGCATGAATCCGGCGAGCGCCAGGCCTGCGCTGGGGGTACCGAAGCTGACAATGATAAGGAAGAGGCCGGCCAGCAGGTACATGGCGAGCAGGGTGCGGATGCCGCCGATGCGGTCGGCCAGCATGCCGCCCATGGGGCGTACCAGCGAGCCGGCGAACACGCAGGCGGCGGTGAAGTAACCCGCCTGCACCGGCGCCATGCCGTACTGGTCGTTGAAGTAGATGGTGAGGCTGGATGCGAGCCCGACGAAGCCGCCGAAGGTGACTAAGTAGAAGAACATGAACCACCACGCATCGCGGTCCTTGAGCACGTTCATGTACTGGCGCAGGGATTTGGGCTGCGGGCAGTCGGGGGCATCCTTGGCGAACACCAGATACACCAGGAAAGCCAGGCCCAGCGGGATCAGCGCCAGGCCAAACACATTGCCCCAGCCGTAGGCGACGGCAAGGCCGGGCGCGAACAGCGCCGCCAGTACGGTACCGGAATTGCCGGCGCCGGCGATGCCCAGCGCGGTGCCCTGATGTTGCGGCGGATACCAGCGCGAGGCGAGCGGCAGCGCCACGGCAAAGGCCGCGCCGGCGAAGCCGAGCGCCACCCCGAGTACGAGGATCTCGCGGTAGCTGTGGATGCCGAACAGCCAGGCCCAGGCCAGCGCGGCCATGACGATGAGCTGGCCGATCAGGCCGGCGCGTTTCGGCTTCAGGTGGTCGACCAGGATGCCCATGACGAGGCGCAGCAGCGCGCCCGCCAGCACCGGGGTGGCGACCATCATGCCCTTCTGCGCGGCGTTGAGGCCGAGCGATTCGGCGATCTGCACCCCCAGCGGGCCAAGCATCACCCACACCATGAAGGCGACGTCGAAATACAGGAATGCAGCGAGAAGCGTCGGCGGATGGCCCGCCTTCCAGAAGTCGCGTGTCATGGTTGTCTCCGTAGGGTTTCAGTCGCTGCAGGAACAGGCGGGGCGCTGCACGCTGCCGGCGAAGTCCAGCGACACGCGGCCGTTCTCGACCCGCACGGGGAATTCGCGCGCGCAGCCTTGGTCGGGCGCCACCGCCTGCCCGGAATTGAGCTCGACGTTCCAGCCGTGCATCGGGCAGGTCACCCTGCGGCCGTGCACGATGCCCTGCGACAGCGGGCCGCCCTTGTGCGGGCAGCGGTCTTCCAGCGCAAAGATTTCGTCGTCGTCGGTACGGAACACGGCAATGTCGAGGCTGCCGTGGCGCACCACGCGGGCGCCGAGGGGGGGGATGTCGTTCACATCCAGGATGTCGGTCCAGTTATTCATGTTCTGCTCTTTCTTCAGGCGGATACGGTTTCGAATTCGTGCTTGAGCTTGCCCTCTTTGGCGCGCTCGACCCACGGGTCGCGCTCGACCGACAGCGCGAACAGCAGGCGCTCGTACAGCGCGTGGCGGCCTTCGGCGTCGTCGAGAATTTTCTTCTTCACGTAGTCGAGGCCGACGCGCGCGACGTAGTGCACGGTGCGGTCGAGGTAGCGCGCTTCCTCGCGGTACAGCTGCAGGAAGGCGCCGGTGTACTCCAGCACTTCGTCCGGGGTTTTGAGCTTGACCAGGAATTGCGCGACTTCGGTCTTGATGCCGCCGTTGCCGCCGACGTAGATTTCCCAGCCGGAATCGACGCCGATGATGCCGATGTCCTTGATCGCGACTTCGGCGCAGTTGCGCGGGCAGCCCGACACCGCGAGCTTGACCTTATGCGGCGCCCACATCTTGAAAAAGACCTTCTCCAGATCAATCCCCATCTGCGTCGAGTTCTGGGTGCCGAAGCGGCACCATTCCGAGCCGACGCAGGTCTTCACCGTGCGCAGGGCCTTGCCGTACGCGTGGCCCGATGGCATGTCGAGGTCGGCCCACACCTTCGGCAGGTCTTCCTTCTTCACGCCGAGCAGGTCGATGCGCTGGCCGCCGGTGACGTGGATTGCCGGGATGTCGTACTTCTCGGCCACCTCGGCGATGCGGCGCAGCTCGGACGGCGTCGTGTTGCCGCCCCACATGCGCGGGATCACCGAATAGGTGCCGTCGCGCTGGATGTTGGCGTGGGCGCGCTCGTTGATGAAGCGCGACTGCGGATCGTCCTCCGCCTCGCCCGGCCAGGCGGCGATCAGATAATAGTTGAGCGCCGGCCGGCAGGACGCGCAACCGTTGGGGGTGCGCCATTCCATGAAGTTCATCACCTGCGGGATCGTCAACAGCTTGTTCTGCCGGATCGTTGCGCGGACTTCCTCGTGGGTGTGGTCGGTGCAGCCGCACACCGACTTGGTCTTCGGCGCAGCGGAATAATCGCCGCCCGCGGTCACCGCCAGGATCTGCTCAACGAGACCGGTGCACGATCCGCACGAAGAGGACGCCTTGGTGTGCTTCCGCACGTCTTCCAGCGTGAACAGCCCCTTCTCGCGGATCGCCTTGACGATGTCGCCCTTGCACACGCCGTTGCAGCCGCACACCTCCATGTCGTCGGTCATGCTTGCGGCGCGGTTGATGCCCTGGTGGCCGAGGTTGCCGCAGTGGTCCTGGCCGAACATCAGGTGGTCGCGCAGTTCGCTGACGTTCTTGCCGTCGCGCAGCAGCGAGAAATACCAGGCGCCGTCGACGGTGTCGCCGATCATCACGCCGCCGACCAGCTTGTCGTCCTTGATGACGAGCTTCTTGTAGACGCCGCCCAACGGGTCGGAATAGAGGATCGCCTCGGTGCCCTCGCCGCCGCTGAAATCGCCGGCGGAGAACAGGTCGATGCCGGTGACCTTGAGCTTGGTCGAGGTGACCGAGCCCTGGTAGCGGCCGATGCCGTAGTGCGCCAGATGGTTGGCGCACACCTTGGCCTGCTCGAACAGCGGCGCGACCAGACCGTAGGCGATGCCGCGGTGCGCGGCACATTCGCCGATCGAATAGATGCGCGGGTCGAAGGTCTGCAGCGTGTCGTTGACCACGATGCCGCGGTTGCAGTGCAACCCGGCAGATTCGGCGAGCTCTGTGTTGGGGCGGATGCCGACTGCCATCACCACCAGGTCGGCCGGGGCGGAATCGCCGTCCTTGAATTGGATCGCGGCCACTCTCCCGCTCTCTCCACGCACCAGTTCGGCCGTCTGCTTCTGCAGCAGGAACTTCATGCCCTTTTCTTCCAGGCTTTTCTGCAGCAGGCGCGCGGCGGGCTCGTCGAGCTGGCGCTCCATCAGCCACGGTCCGATGTGCACCACGCTCACGTCCATGCCGCGCTTCATCAGGCCATTGGCCGCTTCCAGGCCGAGCAGACCGCCGCCGATCACGACGGCGTGGCGATACCTACCGGCGGCGCTAATCATCGTATCGACATCGGCGATGTCGCGGAAACTGACGACGCCGTCGAGGTCGGCGCCCGGCACCGGCAGGATGAAGGGCGTGGAGCCAGTGGCGAGCAGCAGGCGGTCATAGCCGGCGCGCGTGCCGTCCTCGTCTTCCACATGGCGTGCCGAACGGTCGATCTTCACCACCTTCTTGCCCAGGTGCAGGGTGATGTTGTTTTCGCGGTACCAGTCGAGCGGGTTCAGCACGATGTCGTCGACCGTCTGCTCGCCCGCCAGCACCGGCGACAGCAGGATGCGGTTGTAGTTGGGGTGCGGCTCGGCACCGAACACGGTGATGTCGTAGAGGTCGGGCGCCAGCTTCAGCAGCTCCTCCAGCGTGCGCACCCCGGCCATGCCGTTGCCGACCATGACCAGCTTCATTTTGGGATCGTGTCCCGCGGGCGTACTCATATCCATCTCACCGCTCCAAACGAAAGACTCAAAAGGGATGACCGAGATACGCCGTTGCATTCGGCCTGCTACAACTTGTCCTGTAGGAGCGGCGTCCTCGCCGCGATAGGCGGCCGAAAATCGCGGCGAGGACGCCGCTCCTACAGATGACGTGAGCAATTGCTGTGCCATGCAACAAGCATGCGCCAACACGCTGTTTTAATTACACTTATTTACGGGACGTCAAAAACCTTAGCCATGCAACGCACCACCGCAGTGCAAAACCTCCCCGCACGCACCACGCTTACGCAGCCGCCCGGCCGAATCCGTCCAGCGCGGTGATCGCGCGCGCCTGGTTGAGGTCCTCGGTGTAGCCCGCCGTGTACAAACACACCGCGAGCTGGTTGCGGATCGGCAGCGGCAGCGGCAGATGCTCGCGCATGACCTGGGCGATCCACGCGCCGGTTGCACGCGCATCCGGCGCCGGCAAATTGGCTGGTGCGGACGCGGCCGATTGCGCCTCGTATACCCGGTGCCCCTGCCCGTCCTGAACCAGCACCATTTCCGGCCGCTGCAGCGGATCGGCGAACGCCTCGCCCTCGCAGCCCTGTAGCAACAGCGCGTGTCCGCCCAGGGCCTCTAGCACGGTCTGCACGGCGGGCAGCTCCGCGCCCGATGCCAGCGGCGTCACTCGCACCGAATGCTCGCCCAGCACATCGGCCAGCATCGCCAGCCGCGTCACCCAGCCGTCGATCCCCAGCCGCGCGCGCAGGGCCAGCAGCGCTGCCAGGCCGGGGCTCAGCAGCGCCACCGGGGCGAAGGCGATGCCCTCCTCCAGCAACTTCGCATTGACCTGCGCCACCGTGCCGCACGGCATGACGCCGAGTTCGCGCAGCACGTAGGCGGCCGCCGTGCCGCCGCCGCCTTCGAGCACGCCATGGACCAGCACCGGGATGCCGAAGCTTTTCAGCAGCAGCGCCAGCAGCGGGGTGAGATGGGGATGGCTGCGCACGCCGTGATAGGTCGGCAGCACCACGGTGCGGAAAGGGCCGGGCGGTGCGGCAAGGCCGGGCAGGCGCTCGGCCAGCGCCGCGTGCAGGCCGAGCCAGGCATCCAGCCCGGGATCGTGCTGGTTGAAAGCGACCAGGAAGGCCGCGGTTTCCAGTTCCGGCACGCCGCCGTCGAGCAGCGCCGCGCCCAGCGCGCGGGCGTCGACAAAGCCCAGGCCTTCGCCGGCTTCGATCTGGCGGATCAGGGTTGCGTAGCTCATGGTTTTTGAACCGTCACGCCGCCGCCCGCCTGGCCGACAACAGCCGCTTCAGTTCGGGCACGCACGAGCCGCATTCGCTGCCGCATTTCAGTTCCGATTGCAGCGCGGCCAGACCGGCACCTGCGGCAATCGCGGCGACGATCGCGGACTCGGCCACATTCAGGCAATTGCACACGATGCGCCCGCGCGCCGCGCCGCCTGCGGGCGGACGCGCCACCGGCGCCAGCATCCAGGCGCGCAGCGAGGCCGCATCAGAGCCCTCGACGATGACATCGCGCAGCCAGTCGAAGGCGGCGGTCTCGCCGGTGAGACGCGCGGCGGTCACCTTGCCGCCGTCCACCCGCACGCGTTTGGAAATGCCGTGCGGGCTGTCCTGGTAATGCATCACTGCGAGCGGATCGTCCAGCCCCAGCGTGGCGTCGAGCGTGGCCAGCATGGCGTCGGGCAGCGGCTGCGTATGCGCCAGGCGCAGCGTCAGCACGTCCCGGTCGCGCCCCGCCAGCCCGGCGGCGGCGTAGTCGCAGGCGCGCAGCAGCGGCTGCACGGCGTCGAGCAGCCTGGTGCCATCGCCCACCGCCAGCACGGCCATGCGCCAGGGCAGCTCTACCTTCGCCACCTGCACCGCGGCATGCTTGAGCTCCGGCTGCTTCGACACCGCGTCGAACAGCGGCAGGGTGAGCGCGTTGATGCCAAGTCCGCCCATGAAGCGCGCGCCCCAGTGCATCGGCAGGAAGCACTGGCCGGGGCGCACGCTGTCGCTGGCTTCGGCGACCACGATCACCTCGCCGCGGCGGCTTTTCACCCGCACCAGATCGCCGGCTTTCAGCCGCCGCAGCTCGAGGTCGCGCACATTCATCGCCAGCGCCGGCGTGTCGGCGTGGGCGAACAGGCGCGCCACGCGGCCGGTGCGGCTCATTGCGTGCCACTGGTCGCGCAGGCGGCCGGTGTTGAGATGCAACGGATAGCGTGCGTCGATGGCTTCCGCCACCGGGCGATACGGCGCGGCGTGAAAGCGCGCGCGGCCGTTTTCAGTCGGATAGACGCCGTCGGCGTACAAGCGCGCCTGGCCAGACGCCGCGCCCTCGGGGAACGGCCACTGCTGCGGGCCGGCATCGAGCAACGCATAGCTCAGGCCGGTGATATCGAGGTCGCGCCCGCGCGTGGTTTCGCGATGCTCGTCGAACACGGCTTCGGCGCTGTCGTAGGGAAACAGCCGCGCACCCTTCTCCGGCAGCAGCCGCCGCGCAAAATCGCACACGATGGCCCAGTCGGCGCGCGCTTCCCCCGGCGCCGGCACGGCGGCGTGCACGCGCGAAATGCGGCGCTCGGAATTGCTCATGGTGCCGTCGGTTTCGCCCCAGGTGGAGGCCGGCAGCAGCACGTCGGCGAACGGCGCGGTTTCGGTGTTGGCAAAGGCTTCCTGCAACACCACGCATTCGGCTGCCTGCAGGGCTTCGTGGATCCGGTTCTGGTCGGGCAGTGACTGCGCGGGGTTGGTGCAGGCGATCCAGATCGCACGGATCTCGCCGCGCCGCACCGCCTCGAACATCTCCACCGCGGTTTTGCCCGGCGCCGCCGGCACGTCGTCCACCCCCCACAGCCGCGCGACTTCGGCGCGGTGTTCCGGGTTGGCCAGGTCACGGTGCGCCGACAACAGGTTCGCCAGCCCGCCGACTTCGCGCCCGCCCATCGCGTTGGGCTGGCCGGTAAGCGACAGCGGCGCCGAACCCGGCTTGCCGATCTGCCCTGTGGCGAGATGCAGGTTGATCAGCGCGGTGTTCTTGTCGACGCCGCAGCTTGACTGGTTGAGCCCCTGGCAATACAGGGACAGGGTCGGGCCAGCGGCGAACCAGCGCGCCGCCTGCACGATGTCGGCCGCCGCCACGCCGCAAATTGCCGCGGCCTTCTCCGGCGTGTAGTTGCGCACCAACTCGCGCAGCGCTTCCCAGCCTTCGGTGTGCGCGGCTATGGCGGCGCGGTCGATCCGTTCTTCCCACAGCATCACGTTCAGCATGGCGTGATACAGCGCAACGTCGGTGCCGGGCAGGATGGCGAGATGCAGGTCGGCCTCGGCGGCGGTGTCGGTGCGGCGCGGGTCGACCACGATCAGCTTCAGGTTCGGGTTGGCCTGGCGCGCCGCCTCGATGCGGCGGAACAGGATCGGGTGCGCGTACGCCGTGTTCGAGCCGGCGATGAAGATCGTCCCGGCGGCCTCGATGTCGTCGTAACACCCCGGCGGCGCATCGGCGCCCAGCGTCGCCTTGTAGCCCGCCACCGCCGACGACATGCACAGGCGCGAATTGGTGTCGACGTTGTTGGTGCCGATCAGCCCCTTGGCCAGCTTGTTGAAGACGTAGTACGCCTCGGTGGTGAGCTGTCCGGAAATGTAGAAGGCGACAGCGTCGGGGCCGTGTTCATTGATGACCGCACGGAATTTTTCCGCCGCGTGATCGAGCGCCGCGTCCCAGCTCACCCGCTGGCGCGGCGACGCGCGGTCGGCACGCAGTTCCGGAAAAAGCGCGCGCCCGGACGCCTGCGCCGACAGCGCCAGCGCCGCGCCCTTGGTGCACAGCTTGCCGCGGTTGGCCGGATGCGCCGGATCGCCGCGCACGCCGGCGATCTTCCCGGCGTCGGCCTCGATCAGCACCCCGCAGCCGGTGCCGCAATAACAACAGACAGATGAAACGACAGACATGGTGGCTCCTCGCCCTGTCTGTCAGCAGAGTCTGTGCCAGGGCGCGGCAGCGCAGTGAATTCAAGGGCTTGACGATATTCGGCTGGGCGCGATGCGAACGATGCGCTCAACCGCAGTGCACGGGCGGCACGGCGTGCCGCAAATTGGTGCGCCTTCTCTCAGGCCGTCCTGATATTTCTATTTTTTGAGACTGGGGCGAGTGCTGATCCGGGAATGGTTGCCGCCGCTCTTTTTGGCGTCGTACATTGCTTCATCGGCATGGCGGATCAGTTGCATATGATCGTCACCATGCTCCGGATAAAGTGCGACACCAATACTCAGAGAGATATGCACCGGGTGAGCGGCCAGTACAAAGGGCCGATCGAAGGCAACCCGGATCTCTTCAGCGATCGACAAGACCTGTTCCCGCAGCGAAATGCCGTTCAGCAGCACCAGAAACTCGTCGCCACCGACGCGCCCGATCGTATCCGAGCTGCGTACGCATTGCCGGAAACGACGCGCCGCTTCCTGTAGCAGGAGATCGCCGATGTGATGTCCCAGGGTGTCGTTCACCTCTTTGAATTTGTCCAGATCGAGGTACAGCACGGCAAGTCGTGTCTGGTTCCGCTCAGCCAGGCGTAACGCGGTTTGCAGGCGATCATGGAACAGTTCGCGGTTGGGCAGGCCGGTCAGCGGATCGTGCTGCGCGATGTGCTGCAGCCACGCCTCCATCTGCTTGCGTTCGATCACCGGCGTGATCTGGCGGGCGGCGAACTGCAGCAACTCGATATCCTTGTTGGCATATCGCGCCTCAGCGCAGTCGCTCTGCACCACCAGGGCGCCGATGACGCCCTTCTTTGCGCAGAGCGGAACGCCAAGCCAGCTCGACGAATCCCCGCCGGCATCGGACGGGTTGTGCCCAGCCAGACCCTGGCCGCGATTCGCTGGAACGAGCAGGACCTGTCCGCTGCGGATGACCTCTGCGATCAGCGTCGTTGGATCCAGCTTTTGCGGCGCAGGCGCCTCGCCGTATTCATCGACAGGGTAAGGAAAGGTCAGCTCGTCCTTGTCTTTGTCGTACAGCGCGACGAAAAAACTGGCTGCCGGCAATAACTCGCCCAGGACGCGATGAACCGATAGAAGCAAGGCGACCAGATCTTCGGCGGCATGTGCCGCGTCGGAAATTGCATAGAGTGCGGCCTGGAGGGATTCGGCGCGCTTGCGTTCCGTGATGTCCCGCGCCACGGCCACCCTCACCTGATGCGTCTCCGACCAGCGGGCCGACCACATGATATGCACGACCTGGCCGTCCTTGCGCACATAGCGGTTCTCGAAATAGGGCAGGAGACGTCCGTCCAAAATCTCATCAACCACCTGCAGCGTCCTCGCCCGGTCCTCGTGAAACACGAAATCGATCATCGGCTGGCCGACCATTTCCTCCGATGGGTAACCGAAAATGCGTTCGCCTGCGGCACTGATGAAAGTAAAGCGTCCCTCTGGGTCTACGACGCAGACCGCGTCGAGCAGCAGATCCATGACTTTGCTTGGGGGAACGAGGCTGTTTGTTTTCATCTCATGGCAATTCGTTTCGCCGACGGCTGGTCGGGATCGGGCGTCTGGCGTACGTCCATCGAAAAATCATCCAACGGCCGGCCTGCTTCGCGCCGCTGCCACCCAACGTGGCATCATTCACTCAGTCTATTCTAATTTGTGTGCCTCAAATCCTGCACGCCGCAGACCACGGCACTGGCGCAGCTTCGTTTGCACGCGCCGCCATCCATGGATCCATCGATCATGACCACTTCAAGCTGTTTGCGAGGCCGGCATTGAATAGCACGCAGCCATCCAGCCGCCTGCCGCCGGTCTCGCTCGCCTGGCTGACCTGGGGGCTGCTCGCCAGCCTCTATTTCGTCGGCTACTTCCAGCGCGTCGCCCCGGCGGTGATGGTCGACGAACTGATGCGCGATTTCAGCATCACCGCCACCATGCTCGGCAATCTTTCCGCCCTCTACTTCTACACCTACGCCGCCATGCAGATTCCCAGCGGCCTGCTTGCCGACGCCGTCGGCCCGCGCCGCGTGGCGACGGCAGCGGCGGTCGTTGCGGCCGCCGGCATCGTGCTATTCGCCCAGGCGGACAGCCTGTGGATGGCCGGCCTCGGCCGGGCGCTGATCGGTGCCTCGGTCGCCGTCGCCTTCGTCGCCTGCATGAAACTCGCCGGCCACTGGTTCCCCGCCAACCGCTTCGCCACGGTGACCGGCATCTCGCTCCTGATCGGCAACCTCGGCGGCGTGCTGGCCGGCGTGCCGCTGTCCGAGGCGGTGGCCAGCGTCGGCTGGCGCGCCGCCATGCTGACCAGCGCCGGCGTCACCCTGGTGCTCGCCGCCGTGGTCTGGCTGTGGGTGCGCGACGACCCCAGCGAACGCGGCTATGTCAGCCACGCCCATCCGGAAGCGCGCAACAGCGCCATGTCGCCGCGGCGCAGCCTGAAGCTGGTGATTTCCGAGCGCGATACCTGGCTGCTGTTTTTTGCCGGCGGCCTGATCGCCGCGCCGGTGCTGACCTTCGCCGGCCTCTGGGGGGTGCCCTACCTGGTCCAGGTGCACGGCCTGGAACGCAGCCATGCCGCCGGCTTCACCACCACCATGCTGCTCGGCTTCGCCGTCGGCGGCCCGCTCTTGGGCGCACTGTCCGACCGCATCGGTCGGCGCAAGCTGCCGTATCTGGGCGCGACGCTGGTCCATGCGCTCGGCTGGCTGGCATTCCTGTTGATCGACGACCTGTCGGCCAGCGCGCTGTATCTGCTGTTCGCCACGATTGGATTTACGGCCGGCGGGCTCATCATCGGCTTCGCCTTTTCGCGCGAGGTCAACCACCCGGGTGCGGCCGGTACCGTCGGCGGCGTCGTCAACATGGCCGTGCTCGGCTTTGCCGCCATCCAGCAAAGCGCCATGGGCTGGATCCTCGACCGCAACTGGCAGGGCGCCACGATTGAAGACACCCGTGTTTACGACGCCGCCGCCTATCACGCTGCCTTCCTGTGGCTGGCGGTCAGCGCCGTCGGTGCCGTGGGATTCGTGGCGTTGACCCGTGAGACCTACTGCCGGCTGCGCTTCGATTCGGACGCTTGAAGCCGCCCGCTGCGGAACTCACGCCTTGCGCGACCGCCCATCATGGGTCGTGCGGGCGAGATGCTTCACGTGGGGTGCACTCCGTGCACCGTCGGGCGTCAATCGGTGCACGGAGTGCACCCTACGTTCCATAAAACGTAAATCTTTTCTCTCGATACCCAGCCTGATCGACGCGCGCTGGCCGCCTCTTAATAAACAAGGAAAAAAAACTTGACGTCGCCCGGAAGTCGCACCTAACATTCAAACATTCTTTGGAGTGTTTGATGAAAAATTCCGGAAGACAGGTAAAGGATCTGCTGTATGCCCAGGTCGCCCGCATCGGCAAGGCCGTGTGCAGTCCCAAGCGGCTGGAGCTGATCGATTTGCTGTGCCAAGGCGAGAAACCGGTGGAACGGCTGGCGGCCGAGGCGCAGATTTCCCTCAAGCTGGCCAGCGCGCACCTGAAGGAGCTGCGGCAGGCCCATATGGTGGAAGCGCGCAAGGAAGGCAAGAACGTCTATTACCGCTTGACCAATGAGGCGGTGGCCGACTTCTGGGTGGCGATCCGCTCGCTGGCCGAAGACCGCTTGCTGGAATTGCGGGCGGCGCTGGCCAAGCTGGCCGAACACGCGCACGAACTGACCCCGATGAGCAGCGAGGAATTGCTGGCGCGCGCGAAGCGCGGCGACGTGATCGTGCTGGACGTGCGGCCGCCGAGCGAATACGCCAACGGCCATCTGCCCTATGCGCAGTCCATGCCGCTGGACGAGCTGAAGAAGCGCCTGGCCGAGCTGCCGCGCGACAAGCCGGTCGTCGCTTACTGCCGCGGCCCGTTCTGCCTGATGTCCAAGGAGGCGGTGGAATACCTGAACCAGGAAGGCTTCCACGCCGTCCGTTTCGAGGATGGCGTGGCCGAATGGCGGGCGCATGGCCTGCCGGTGGAAGTCGAGGAAAGCGCACCATGAACCTCGAGCAATTCGTGCTCGCCTACGAACCCGCGATCCGGCTGGGCTTCTTTCTCGGCGTGTTCGCCCTCATCGCCCTGTGGGAAGTGGCGGCGCCGCGGCGCGCGCTGACCGTCTCCAGAGCGCTGCGCTGGACCAGCAACCTCGGCCTGGTAGCGCTGAACACCGTGGTGATACGGGTGCTGTTTCCGTTGGCGGCGGTCGGCGTGGCCGCCTTCTGCGCGGAGAACGGCTGGGGCCTGCTCAATCATTTCCAGGCGCCCTTCTGGCTGGCGGTGCCGCTGGCGGTGATCGCCATGGACTTCGTCATCTGGCTGCAGCACGTCATGGTCCACGCGGTTCCGGCCCTGTGGCGGCTGCACCGGGTGCACCACGCCGACCTCGACTACGACCTGACCACCGGGACGCGCTTCCATCCCCTGGAAATCCTCCTGTCGATGCTGATCAAGTTCGCCACCATTGTCGTGCTCGGCCCGCCGGTGCTCGCCGTGGTGATCTTCGAGGTGCTGCTCAACGCCACGTCCATGTTCAACCACGGCAACATCCGAATGCCGCTGGCGCTCGATCGGGTGCTGCGCTGGTTCGTGGTGACGCCCGACATGCACCGCGTGCACCACTCGATCGAGGACGACGAGACCAACTCCAATTTCGGCTTCAACCTGCCGTGGTGGGACCGCTTGTTCGGCACCTACCGCGACCAGCCGCGCGCAGGCCACCTGGGCATGACGATCGGCATCCGCGACTTCACCAACCCGCGCGAGGTCGACCGCTTGGACGGCATGCTGCTGCTGCCCTTCAAGGGCGAGATCAAGGACTACGCCATCAACCGGCGCACGTATTCCGACGAGGCCACACGATGAACAAGACCGTCCTGCGCTGGCTGCTGGGCCTGATACTGGTGCTCGCCGTCGGCACGGCGATCGCGCTGCGCGACCGCTTCGACGCTGTCGCACTGCAGGCCTGGGTGGAGGGCGCTGGCGCGGCAGGTCCGCTCCTGTTCATAGGTGTCTACGCGCTCGTCACCGTTCTGTTCCTGCCCGGCTCGGTGATCACGCTGGCCGGCGGCGTCCTGTTCGGGCCGGTGTGGGGCACCGTCTACAACCTCACCGGCGCCACCATCGGCGCGGCCCTTGCGTTCCTCATCGCGCGTTATCTGGCGGCCGGCTGGGTGACGCAGCGGACCGGCGGGCGCATGAAACAGCTCGTCGACGGGGTGGAACAGGAAGGCTGGCGCTTCGTCGCCTTCGTGCGCCTGGTACCGCTGTTTCCCTTCAACCTGCTCAACTATGCGCTCGGCCTCACGCGCATCCGCTTCTGGCACTACGTGCTGGCCAGCTATATCTTCATGCTGCCCGGCGCCACCGCCTACACCTGGCTCGGCTATGCCGGGCGCGAGGCGCTGGCCGGCGGCGAAGGGATGATCCGCAACCTCCTCATCGCGCTGGCGCTACTTGCCTCGGTGGCCTTCCTGCCGCGGCTCATCAAGCGGCTGCGCGCCCAACCCATGCTGGCGGTGGACGAACTCAAGCGCCGGCTCGATGCGGGCGAAAAGCTGCTGCTGCTCGACGTGCGCAGCGCAGCCGATTTTGCCGGCGAGAAAGGCCATATCACCGGCGCGATCAACATCCCACTGGAAGAACTGGCCGCGCGCCAGGGCGAACTCGAATCCCGCCGGGAACAGCCGGTGCTTCTGATCTGCACCACCGACCGGCGCTCGTCCAAGGCGGCCGCGCAACTGGCCGTCGCGGGCTTCGCCAAGGTGCAGGTGGTGCAAGGCGGCATGAACGCCTGGCGTGAACGCGGCTGGCCGGTGGTTAACGAATAGGGAGACAGCATGGGCAAGCGCCTCGTCATCATCATCCAGAACGCCCCCATCTGCACCGAGGACATGATCCCCGGTATCGAGCGCGGCTCGATGAAGCTGCTGGCCGGCTGGATCGACGAGAGCGATCAGGCGCTGACCTTCTGAAGCCATGAAACCGGTCGCCGTCATCCGCCACATGCCGCGCGCCAGCAGCCCCGCGCAGCAGGGTTCGCTGCCGCGCCGCTATCCGCTGTGGGTGCAGTGGTTCAGCATGGCGGCCTTCACCCTGGCCTTCGTCGGCTGGCTCAACGAGACCTGGCTGTTCCTGTTCGACAACCCGATCTGGCTCAACCGCTATACCGAATACGCCATCATTCTCGGCTTCGGCCTGTGGCGCATCCGCGCCGAGGACAACCCCTACACCCGCAAGCGGCTGATCGTGCTGGTGGGCGCGGTCACCGCGCTGTGGTGGCTGGTGCCCTGGCTCGTCCCCATGTTCGAGCCCTACGTCGGCTACCAATGGGGGCAGCCGGTGTTTCCCGCGCTGCACGTGCCGGGCACCATCACCTTCTTCCTGGTGCTGGGCGCGGTGTTCCTGTTCGGCCGCCGCGTCATCTGCGGCTGGAACTGCCCCTGCGTCGGCATCCGCGAGACGGTGGGATTTTCCTTCCGCGACCGCACCGTGCGCGGCAAATGGGCCTGGACCCTGCGCCACACCAAGTGGTTCTTCTTCGTCTTCTATGCCGGGGTGATCGTGGTCACCCTCTATCCGCCCAACGCCTGGACGGTGAGCTTCGTCGGCATGTTCTATCTCACCGTCGCGTTCACCTACTTCGGCACCTTCTTCGCCGCGCCGCTGGTCGGCAACCGCTTCTACTGCCGCTACCTCTGTCCCTACGGCGCCACCTTCGGCCTGCTCAACCACGCCGGCTTCTACGGCATCCGAATGGACACCGACAAGTGCGTCGACTGCCGCCGCTGCGAGGAAGTGTGCGACATGGGCATCCCGGTGTGGCAGCAGGGCAAGGCCAGCGGCCGCGTCACCGGCATCGAGGACTGCATGGGCTGCGCCCGCTGCGTGATCGCCTGCCCCACCGAGGCGCTGGAGATCCGCGACGTGCGCAACTGGTTCAAGCCGCAGCTCAAACAGACCGCCTCGCATCTGCTAGGCAAGCCGCTGCCGGCGTCGACACCGCGCGTGCTGCCGGCAGCGCGACCTGCAGCCGAGCGCCTGGCCGGCTGGGGCGAAGGCGTCGTGCCCTACGATCTCGACGCCGTCCGCGCCCAGGCCGCGCGCTGCGCGGACTGCGGGGTACCGGGTTGCCGCAGCGCCTGCCCGCTCGCCAACCGCATCCCCGACTGGCTGCAGGCGGTGGCGCGTGGCGACACCGCCGGCGCCGCCGCGATCCTCGCCGAGACCTCGGCCCTGCCCGAGGTGTGCGGCACGCTGTGCCCGCAGCACCGGCTATGCGAGGGCGCCTGCACCCGCGATGGCGAAGGCGAGGGGCTGAAGAACGGCGCGGTAACCATCGGCGCGCTGGAGCGTTGGCTCGGCGCGGCCGCCCTGGACTTGCCGCCGCCCGTGCAGGTCGCCCCCAGCGGCAGGCACGTGGCGGTGATCGGCGCCGGTCCCGCGGGGCTGGCGTGCGCCGACCGCCTGGTGCGCGAAGGCGTCGCGGTGACCGTCTACGACCGCAACGCCACCGCCGGCGGCCTGCTCGCCACCGGCGTGCCGCCGTTCAAGCTGGACAAGACCCTGCTGGCCCGCCGCATCGCGCGCCTGGAGGGGATGGGGGTGCGCTTCGAACTGGGCGTGACGGTGGAGGCCGAACCTTTCAGCCAGTTGCTCGACGATTACGACGCCGTATTCCTCGGCACCGGCGCCCAGCGTTCGCGGCCGGCAAGCCTGCCGGGGCGGGATCTGTCCGGCGTGCTCGACGCCCTCGATTTTCTCGCCGCAGTCAACGCCGGCGCCGCGCCGTCGCTGCTTGGGAAACGGGTGCTGGTGCTGGGCGGCGGCGACAGCGCCATGGACTGCGCGCGCAGCGCCCGCCGCCTAGGCGCCGCCGTTGCCGTGGCGACGCGCGGCGACTTCCGCGCCTCGCCCAAGGAGATCGGGGCCGCGCGCGAGGAAGGGGTGGAACTGCTGGCGCAGCACGTGCCGCAGTCGCTGCTGGGAAGCGCGGCGGTCGAGGGCGTCCGTTTCGATTCGCCCGGAACCTCGCGCAACCTGCCGGCCGACCGCGTCATCCTGGCCCTCGGCCAGGTGCCGGCGCCGCCGGCCTGGCTGGCCGCGCACGGCGTGGCGCTGGACGACACCGGCCGCATCGTCGTCGACGGGCATGGCCGCACGACCCACCCGAAACTCTACGCCGGCGGCGACAACACGCGCGGCCCCGACCTGGTGGTCACCGCCATGGCGGACGGCCGCCGTGCCGCCGAGGACATGCTCGACGCCTTCAGCCTGCGCGGGCGGATCAAGGAACAGGCACGGCAGTGGCTGCCGGCCGCGGTGAAGGCCGTGCCGGTGGCGGCCGCGGAGACAGCGCCATGAAATGCGCGCCGCTGCTGATTCTGCTGTTAGCCGCCGCCCCGGCTCTTGCCGGCCACCCCTGGGCCGGGGTGGACATCTGCGAGGCGCGCCGCGATATCGTGCCACCGGGCATCGATCCCGCCCTGCTGCCGGAGCCCAACTCGCCGGGTGCGCAGGTGCTGCAGCGCACCTGCACCCAGTGCCACAACCTGCCCGGCCCCGGCCGCCATACCCGCGAGGAGTGGGCGACGGTGCTCACCCGCATGGAGACCCTGATGAAAGTATCGCACTTCTACCGCGGCCTGCTCGGGCCGGTGGCCATGCCGGATGCGGGAGAGCGGGCCGCGCTGCATGCGTACCTTGATACCTACGCGCTGCGCCCGTTGCCGCCGCGCACCGCCGGCCTGCCGACGGACAGCACCGAACGCCTGTACCGCGAGGCCTGCAGCGACTGCCATGCCGCCCCCGATCCGCGTGCGTATCCGGCGGCGGCCTGGCCGGCGCTGCTGGCGCGCATGGACGGCCACCGCGCGAATATGGGCCGCCCCCTCATGACGGGCGCGCAACGCATCGCGGTGGAACGCTTCAGCGGCCGGGCGCAGGGCGGCCCGGCGGTGGCAGGTTCCGGCCATCAGGGCGTGGCCCTGCCCCTGCCGGAAACCGACGCCGGGGCCGCCGACCCGCTGGGCCGCCTGGCGAGCCTGGCGGCCTTCTTCGGGCTGGCCGGCCTGGGCACCTGGCGCTGGCGGCGGGAGCGGGCATGAGCACGTCGTCCCGTCCGAGAATGGCCCGCTATGCGTGGGGCGTGCTCATCGTCACCGTGCTGGCGATCGCCGCCGGCTACGGCTGGGTGGCCTGGAGCAAGGGCGGCCCCGGCGACGGCCTGTATTCGCGGCAGTGGCAACCGAACAAGGCCTTCGGCTACTGGCATCCGGCGCATTTCTATCGCTACGAGGGAGCCATGAGCGGCCACTTCGAGGGTCCGCAATGCGTCGAGTGCCACAGTGCGCTCACCCCCGGCGTCGTCGCCGACTGGCGCGCCAGCCGCCACGCCGCACCGAAGGATGGCAAGACGGTGTACTGCGACAGCTGCCACGGCAACGACCACGCCAAGCTGCGCATGCCCGACAAGACGGTGTGCGGCGGCTGCCACGCCACCCAGCACGCCCAGTTCCAGGACGAGCGCCGCTTCGGCTTCCCCAGCCATGCGCTGGCCATCGAACGGGCAGTCGACGCGCCCCATTTCGTCGACAAGCCCAAGGCCGAGGTGACCGCCTGCCTGCAGTGCCATTCGGTGGCGTCCAAGTGCGATTCCTGTCACACCCGCCACCTGTTCAGCGCCGCCGAGGCGCGCCGCCCCGAGGCCTGCATCACCTGCCATTCCGGACCGCCCCATCCGGACGACGAGACCTTCTTCGCCTCCGCCCACGGCAAGCGCTACCTGGCCGAGGGCGATCAATGGGACTGGTCCAAGCCGCTTGCCAAGGGCAACTACAAGGCCCCCACCTGCGCCTACTGCCACATGAGCGGCGGCAAGCACCAGGTGGCCGACAAGACCATCTGGAAGTTCGGCCTGCAAGAGGTGAACCCGCTCACCTCCGGCAACCAGGTGCGGCGCAAGCAGTGGGTGGCGATGTGCAGCGATTGCCACGACGCCGAATGGTCGCGCCAGCAACTGGCCGGGCTGGACGCCGAGCGCAAGCGCGCCTGGCCCCTGCTCTACGCCGCCGAGCGGGAATTGAAGGGGCTGCGCAGCGACGACCTGCTGCATCCCTCCGCCGACGAGCGCCCGCCCTATCCGCTGGACGAGCCGGGCGCGCTGTTCGCCCGCGAGCGCATCGGCTACTTCGAGGGGCAGTCCTCCGCCTTCTACAACGTCTCGCCGATCGAGCGCGACTATTTCGAGATGTGGTACTTCGACAACCTCGGCGCCTACAAGGGCGCCGCCCACGGCGCGCCGGACGCCGTCGCGCGCGGCCATGAAAAAATGAACACGGCGCTGGAAAACATCAAGCAAAAGGCACAGACCCTGCGCCAGCAAGGCAAGCCGCCCGCCGCCGCCCCCTGGTGGGTCGAGGGCGAATACACCGGCCACAACAAGGTGAACAACTGATGCGACGGCTGCTCGCGATCCTGTTGTTTTTCCTCGGCGCATCGGCCTTCGCGCAGCCGCCCGCCGGCCCGTTCACCGACGCCCAGTGTATCGCCTGCCACGGCGCGGAGAGCGCGGAAGTGCACGGCTGGCGCCTGTCTAAGCACGGCGTGCTGGTGCGGATCAGCACGCCCGGCCGCGCACCCGGCTGCGTCGGCTGCCACACCGCAGCGGCACACCGGCCCGCCGATGCAGCGCGCATGGACCAGACCTGCGGCCGCTGCCACTCGCCGCGCTACATCGCCACGCTGCGCGCCAACGGCGAGCGCATGGTCGAAGTCGGCAACATGAAGCAGCGCGAGGCGCTACAGCTCCTGACCCGCGCCCGCGCCGAATTTTCCGCCGCGGTGCTTGCCGACATGGAGGCGCATTACGCCAGTCTGCAGAAGCACCTGCGCAACCTGCGCCTCGGCGTCGCCCACCAGTCGCCCGATTACCAGTGGTGGCACGGCCACCCCGCGCTCGACGGCGACCTGCTGCGCCTCAAGGGCGCGTATGACGATCTGCTGCGCGGGCACGCGGCGAAGTCAAAGTAACGGATTTGCACAGCACGAACGAGGTTTGAACATGCATGAACTGGTCAAGGACTATTACGGCAACCAACTGAAAGGCAGCGCCGATCTGCGCACCTCCGCCTGCTGCGACGCCAGCCAGATGCCGGCCTGGATGAAGCCGCTGCTGGCGCGCATCCACCCCGAGGTGACGGCGCGCTACTACGGCTGCGGCCTGGTCTGCCCGACCCGGCTCGAAGGCTTGAAGGTGCTGGACCTGGGCTGCGGCTCCGGGCGCGACGTCTACGCCCTGGCGCAGCTGGTCGGCGAGCACGGCCGGGTGGTCGGCGTCGACATGACCGAGGAGCAGCTCGCCGTCGCCGAGGCGCACCGCGCGCACCATCGGCAGGCCTTCGGCTTCGACCGCGACAACGTCGAATTCCGCCTCGGCTACATCGAGCGGCTGGATGAACTTGGATTCGAGGACACCAGCTTCGACGTCGTGGTGTCCAACTGCGTGGTCAATCTTTCCCCCGACAAGGAAGCCGTGCTGCGCCAGGTGCACCGTCTGCTGAAGCCCGGCGGCGAGCTGTATTTTTCCGACATCTACGCCGACCGCCGCGTGCCGTCCGAGCTGCGCAACGATCCGGTGCTGTACGGTGAGTGCCTGGGCGGCGCGCTGTACTGGAACGACTTCCAGCATCTGGCGCGCCGCTGCGGTTTCGCCGACCCGCGCCTGGTGGAAGACCGTCCCATCGCCCTCACCGACCCCGCGATGGCGGCGCGGGTGGGCAACCTGCGCTTCTTCTCGGCGACCTACCGCCTGTTCAAGCTCGATGGCCTGGAGCCCGATTGCGAGGACTACGGCCAGGCCGTCGTCTATCGCGGCGGCATCCCCGGCCAGGAACAGCGCTTCGTTCTCGACAGGCATCACGCCATCGAGGCCGGGCGTGTCTTCCCGGTGTGCGGCAACACCTGGCGCATGCTGCACGACACGCGCTTCGCGCCGCATTTCGATTTCATCGGCGATTTCTCGCGGCATTACGGCATCTTCCCCGGCTGCGGCGGCGGGCTGCCGTTCGGAGATGGGGACGCGACGTCGGCGTGCTGCTGAGCGCAGGATCGGCGGCTGAAATCGCGGGCAAGCCCGCTCCTACGAACCACCGTCCTATCGTGTAGGAGCGGGCTTGCCCGCGAAACGCACCGCCGCACGCCACCGTCCTATCGCCAGCAAACTGGCTCTCGCGGCGGATCGCCTACCACACCAGCTGGATCGGCTCAGGCGCTTCGCCCCGGGGCAGGATCCGGCCAATGCAGACGGCGTGCGGGTAGCCCAGGGCATGCAGGGCGGCGATGCAGGCCCCGGCCCGTTCCTCCGGCACGCCGGCGAGCAGGCCGCCGGCGGTCTGGGGATCGAACAGCAGCGGATAGTTCGGATGCGTCAGGGCCGCTTCCTGGTTGCGCAGGGCGCGGCGCAGGCGCACGTTGGCGGGCTGCAGCGAACTCAGTATTCCCGCCGCTGCCGTTTCGCGCGCACCGGCCAGCACCGGCAGGGCTTCCAGTTCGAGTTCGGCATCGACGCCTGAGGGCCGCGTCATTTCGACCAGATGGCCGAGCAGGCCGAAGCCGGTGAGGTCGGTGCAGGCGCGTGCGCCATGGGCGATCAGGCAGGCGACGGCGGCGCGGTTGGAGACCTGCATGGATTCCAGCGCCGCGTCGATCCAGCGGCCGCGTGCCGCGAGGCGCGCATGCGCGGCGAACAGCGTGCCGGTGCCGATGGGCTTGGTGAGGATGAGCGCGTCGCCGGGGCGCAGCCCGCCCTTGGTCATCACTGCCGCCAGCGCCTCGTCGATGAGGCCGTTGACGGCGAAGCCCAGTGCCAACTCGCGGCCTTCGCCGGTATGTCCGCCGACCAGCGCGCAGCCCGCTTCGTTCAACACCGACACTGCGCCCGTCATCATCTGGAACAGGGTGTCCTCGACCTTGCTTTCCAGGCCGGGCGGCACGGTGGCGATGGCGGTGGCGGACTGGGCTTCGGCCCCCATGGCGAAGACGTCGCCCAGCGCATGGTTGGCGGCGATGCGGCCGAATACCCAGGGATCGTCGATGAAGGCGCGGAAGAAATCCACCGTGTGCACCAGGGCCTTGCCCGGCGGTATGCGCAGCACGGCGGCGTCATCGGGGGCGTGCAGGCCGACCAGCACGTCATCGCGCTCGATCGGCTCGATCCGGGCGAGGGCGCGCGACAGGACCGTCGCGCCCACCTTGGCGCCGCAGCCGCCGCAGCGCATGGCGAGGGCGGAGATCGCCTGGGTCTGCTCGGCCGCGTCCAGCGGGATCGCTTCGCCTGCCGGCTTCGCCCCGCGTTCCGGCATCGCGGGCAGTTCGCTAAAGCGCTGCATGAAGCGGCGGTCGATCCTGTCCTTCCAGCGCCACACCCAGTCGCCGCGGGCGTAGAAAGCGCCGCGCGAGGCGATGGCATGCTGGTCGCCCGTGCTGATGAGCGCCAGCCAGCGCCGCTGCGGCCGATAGGGTTTCAACGGCTGTCCCAGCAGCGTGCGACGCAGGTTTTCGGTGAGCGGCGGACCCATGCGGACGGCAAACACGCCCGCCTTTTCCAGGGGGCGTTCGATCATCGAGGCGCAGTCGCCGGCGGCGAAGATGAGCGGGTCGTTCTCGGTCTGCAGGGTGTCGCGCACGCGGATGAAGCCCGCCTCGTCCAGCGCCAGCCCGGTGTCGGCCAGCCACGCCGCGCCGCCGGCCTGGGTCACCCAGACGATCTCGTCGGCCTGGAGCGTTTCGCCGCGCCGGGTTTCCAGAGTATTGGCGGCGACGCGGACGACTTCCGCATCGCGGTGCAGCGTGACGCCGCGCTGCTGCAGCACACGCTCGAAGGCGCGGCGTACCGCGCCGTTGTGGGTCGGCAGGATGGTCGATCCGGCGGTGAGCAGATGCATGTGCAGCGCGTCGGGATCGCGCCCCGCTGCCTGCAGTTCGCGACGCAGCCGATGTTGCATGGCCAGCGTCAGTTCGACGCCTCCGGCGCCGCCCCCCACCACGGCGAGCGTGGTCACGCCCGCCTGCCCGCGCACCCGTTCCAGCAGGGCGAGCCACCGTTCATTGAACTGGCGAATCGGCTTGACCGGCACTGCATGCGCGTCGGCGCCCGGCACCTGGCCGAGGCGAGGCGTCGAGCCGATATTGATGGAAAGCACATCGTAGGCGACCGGCGGCCGCTCGCGACAGAGCACGCGACGCGACGCGCGGTCGATGCCCACCACGGTATCGTGGTAATAGCGGGCACCGGCGAATTCGGCCAGGCGGCGCACGTCGATGTGCACCGCCTCGCAGTCGTAGTGGCCGGCAATGTAGCCGGGCAGCATGCCGGAATAAGGGGTGTCGGTATCGCTGCAGATCAGGGTCAGGCGCACCCCGGGCAGCGGCTTCATGGCCCACATGCGCAGCACGACGACATGACTGTGGCCACCGCCGATGAGCACCACGTCACGCAGGACCGGGGTTTCCTCGCCTTGCATTCAGGCTCCTGTTCTTGGATTGGCCGGCGCGAGGCATGGGGCTGCCCCCACGCCGGGATGCGCTTGCGGCCCGCACCCTTCACGCATGGACAGCGAACACCGCGAACCAGTCCTGCTCATCCCGCCAAACGCGGGGGTGGCTGAAACCGGCGTCGCGCAGCAGCGCGGCGAAGTCGTCCACCCGCCACTTGCATGAATTCTCGGTGTGGATGCGTTCACCGGCTGCGAAACGGCGTTCGCCGCCCGGCCAGCGAACCATCGCATCGCGCACGGCTTCCAGATGCATCTCGATGCGCGACGCGGCCGCGTTGAAGAAGGCGACGTGGCGCCAGTCGGCAATGTCGAAGTCGGACCCGATCAGGCGGTTGAGATGCAGCAGCAGGTTGCGGTTGAACGCCGCGGTCACCTGCAGCGCGTCGTCGTAAGCCGGCTCCAGCACGGACACCGGCTTGACCAGGTCGACGCCGATGAGCAAGGCGCCACCGTCGCAGGCAACGTGCACCTGGCGCAAAAAGTCGAGCGCCTCCACCGGCGTGAAGTTGCCGATGCTGGAACCGGGATAGAACAGGGTGCGCGGGCCGGGGCCGACCTCTACCGGCAGCGCCAGGGTCTGCGAGAAGTCCAGGCCGATGCCCAGCATTTCCATGTCCGGATGCTGATATTGCAGGCGGTCGAGGGATTCCTTCAGGTAGTCGGCCGAGATGTCCACCGCCACATAGCGTCTGGCTGCGAGGGCGTCGAACAGGCGGGCGGCCTTTTCGCAGTTGCCGGCTCCCAGGTCCACCAGGGTGGATGCCGGGCCGACAGCGGCCGCGATCTCGCCGAGGTGGGCGCGGAAGATGGCCGCCTCGGTGCGGGTCGGGTAGTACTCGGGCAACGCGGTGATGGCGGCGAACAGGCGCGACCCGAGCGCATCGTAGAGGTACTTGGGGGCGAGCGCGGCGCACGGCGCGGTCAGGCCGGCGATCAGTTCGGCGCGCATCGCCTCCGGGTCGTCGCGGGCGATCTGGATCAGACGCGGCGCATTCATCGGATGGCTGCGGCGCAGGCCGGCATGTGCGGGGCAGGCAGAGCGGTCATGGCGGACAAGGCTCCCAAAACAAACATTCAACCTGAAAACCCGGAATCAATCCACCCTGCGGCCAGATCGGCGGGCACGTCGATGTCCCGCAGCGTTTCGCCCAGCCACACGTTCCAGCCCAGCGCCGCCATGCGTTCGAGCGTGATATCGGCCACCACCGCGGTGCTCCAGGGGATGTCCTCGAACAGGCTTGCATCGAAGGCACGCAAGCCCAGCAGCGGATAGCCGCCGTCCGCGGCGCGGTGCAACACCGCATCGTGCGACATCAGCTGCGCGGCGGCTTCCCTCAAACGTGCGGTGGTGAGTTGAGGACAATCCGTGCCAATCAGCAGCACCGCCTCGCCCCGCGCAAGGGCGCGTTGCGCGGCGCGGGCCATGCGCGCGCCCAGATCGCCTGCGCCCTGGTCGCGGGTCTCGATGCCCGCCGGGAGCGGGATGCCCGCCCAGTCGGGGGAATCCGGCGCGGGGCTCATGCACAGCTCGACCGGGCCAACGCCGGCAGCGCGCGCCTTACCCAGCGCGAGGTCGAGCATGCGCGCCGCCAGCCGCGCCGCGCCCGCTTCGCCCAGCGCCGGGATCAGCCGGGTCTTGACCCGGCCCGGCACGGGCGCCTTGGCGAAGATCACGATGCGAACGGGGGTCATGACATAGCGCTCGTTCACCGTGTGCTTGTCGAATGGCATTTCATGAAATTGATTGTATTTGAGTTGTTTCGCTCATGGCTCGACATGGCTCCCCGTGAGTGATCGAAGGGCTTGCCACGAACGGAATACATCAGTGCTTTCTTGATGTCGGGTGGTCACGTTTTGCGGTGAAGGCTATAAACCTCGCCCCCCATGACATTGGACATTCGTCAGCGGATGCTTCCTCCCATGCGCGAGATACGGCTTTCGTCCTGGGGCCTTAGCTCCGCACCTCATCCGCAAATTTTCTCAACGATGCGGCACCACCCTCCAGATCGTAAAAGGCGTAAGGGTTGAGGAACTGACGGCCCCAGAACAGATTGCGGTCCACTTCGGATAACTGGGCTGCTGCCGATTTCAAAGACACTTTGTTAAGGTGTGAAATCGGAGGTGATTCATGGTTACAAGACGGCAGTTCAGCCGGGAATTCAAGATTGAAGCGGTCAAGCTGGTCACCGAGCGCGGCGT
>Ga0209643_1001181_pt1:0-25000 | contig 27490 bp, 16 predicted proteins | sample AutmiccBRH37_all_FD_187383 | JGI IMG/M metagenome (GOLD analysis project Ga0209643, IMG submission 187383) | Deep subsurface microbial communities from Mt. Terri, Switzerland - Autotrophic microbial communities BRH/37_all (SPAdes) (version 2) | ecosystem: Environmental > Aquatic > Deep... | reverse complement strand
ATTTTTTCCAATCTTTCATTCAAAGTTTCCAGCCTGTCAGCCGCCAATTTTGCATAAGGATAGGCTTTTAATGTTTTTTTGCGATACCATATATAATAGCGACGATCATAATCTGTTTTAAATTTTAAGGTTTTCAACAAGAAAATTTCATCGAGTTCTATCAGCAACGTATCACCCTCAAAAATGGTATAGCGTTCGAGCAAAGGAATAGAATCCTTTTCTTCTTGGGCAAAGAGAAACGTACCTATAAATAGGAGAGGCAGCAACAAAAACTTTTTAGCTTTATTTTTCATCAATTAATATGCTTATCAAAAAGAGTTCCAAAATTACAACAATCAAAAAAATATTTCAATGATCTCATCCCGTTTTTTTTTTAAGTAATATGTGATATTAATTGTAGGCATAGATAACATTTTACTATCTTGCGTTTGTAAAAAATACGTATATAAATATGAGCAAATCTATATTAAATAAGAAATCAATCGACTTTTTAGAAAAATATTTAAACAATGCATCGCCTACAGGTTATGAAAGTGAGGGCCAAAAAATTTGGATGGATTATTTAAAACCTTATGTTGATACCTTTATAACAGACAGTTATGGCACGGCCGTTGGTGTTATAAATCCGGATGCGAAATTTAGGGTAGTTATTGAAGGCCACGCCGATGAAATTTCTTGGTATGTAAACTATATCACTCCTGAAGGATTAATTTATGTAATTAGAAATGGAGGAAGCGACCACCAAATTGCGCCATCTAAAATTGTAAATATTCACACAAAAAAGGGCATCGTTAAAGGCGTGTTTGGCTGGCCGGCCATTCACACAAGAGATAAAATGAAAGAGGAAGCCCCGCAAATGTTAAATATATTTATTGACACCGGCTGTAAAAAGAAAGAAGAAGTTGAGGCACTAGGCGTTCACGTAGGTTGTGTAATTACCTATCCTGATACTTTTTTTATATTAAACAAAAATAATTTTGTTTGCAGGGCGCTCGACAATAGAATGGGCGGATTTATGATTGCCGAAGTGGCTCGTTTGCTAAAAGAAAATAAAAAAACATTGCCTTTTGGGCTGTATATCACAAACTCTGTTCAGGAGGAAATTGGATTGCGTGGCGCTGAAATGATTACCCAAACCATCAAACCAAATATTGCAATTATTACCGATGTTTGTCACGACACCTCTACTCCAATGATTGACAAAAAGAAAGAAGGAGAAACGCTTTCCGGTAGCGGGCCGGTAATTAGCTATGCACCCGCCATTCAGCATAATTTGCGTGAATTAATTGTGAACACGGCTATTGAGAAAAAAATTCCGTTTCAAAGAATGGCTTCTTCAGGATGTACAGGCACGGACACCGATGCATTTGCCTATAGCAATGGTGGCGTTCCTTCAGCCTTAATTTCACTGGCGTTGCGCTATATGCATACAACGGTAGAAATGGTTCACAAAGACGATGTTGAAAATGTTATTAAGTTAATTTATGAATCATTACTCAATATTAAAGAAGGAGAAACATTCAGTTATTTTAAATAGATGACAGTAATTGGAGGTTTATTGGCAATTGGAAGACTGTTTATATTTATATTGGTTGCCGTTTTCTTCTTTTGTTTATTGCTGGTAATAAGTACATTTTATAAAAGCAAAGAAAAAAAATTGGAACGCGGTATTTTGCTCAGGCGTTTTGCCATTAGGATTTTGCACCCCATTTTAGGGTCGAAAATTACAGTATACGGCAAAGAACCGATTTCTTCGGGCTTAATTGTTTCCAATCACAGAAGTTATTTTGACGCTATGGTTATTTTAAAAAACATTTTGGCTTCTCCTGTTGGAAAAAAAGAAGTCGAATCTTGGCCATTAATTGGAAGTGTTACAAAAACAACAGGTGTAATATTCGTGAATAGAGAAGAAAAAACGAGCAGGACGCAAACGTTAAAAGAAGTTCGAGCGGTTTTAGAAAATGGTTTTTCTATATTTATTGCGCCTGAAGGCACGACTCATATCAAGCCAACCACCATTGATTTTAGACCCGGAACATTTGTTTTAGCTGCAGAATTAGGTGTCCCTGTGATGCCAGTAGCCATCGATTATAAAAATCTTGATGATGCTTGGATTGGCAACGACACTTTTATTCCGCATTTTTTAAAATGTTTCAGCAAATGGAGAACTGAAATTAAGGTAAGTTATTTAGAACCAATCATTTCTAACAATGTGGAAGAATTAATTTCTGTATCAAAAAGCCAAATTGACCAGGAATTAATTCGGTTTAGAAAAGATTGGAATTCAACAGATTAATGAGTTTATTTTGTAACATATCATAAGAATAATGAAAAATACCATTTCTGAAAGAATTTTTGATTTTTTAAAAAATTATCCACCCTTCAATTTAATTTCCAACGCAACTTTAATGGAAGTTTCTCAAAATGTGGAAATTCAATATGTTGAAAAAGATCAAATAATTTTCAGCCAAAATGACAGTCCGCACGAGCATTTTTACATTATTTATCAGGGATCAGTGCGGCTTTACCGATTTGTGGAAAATGAAAAACTTATGCTAGATATTTGCGATGAAGGTGATTTATTTGGTTTAAGGCCGCTGATTATGAAAGAGAATTATGTGATGGGCGCTTCCGCAAATGAAGAAACCATTTTATACGGAATTCCAATTGCATTATTTCACGACATTGTTTTAAACTACCCTAAAGTAAGCCAGTTTTTAATCGCCAGTTTTGCCACAAATACGCGCGAACCTTTTTCTGAAAAGCACAAGGGTAAATTGTTTGCCAATGTTTCCGCGATTCAAAAAATTGAAAATAGTTTTTCTGAAATTCAATCTGCAAATTATAATAAAAATCCAATTACTTGTTCACCGGAAACAACTGTGCAAACAGCTTGTATCATTATGACAAAAAATATCATTAATTCTATTATTGTTACAGAAAATGACATCCCAATTGGGATTATTACCGATAAAGACATCAAAACCAAAATAGGAACAGGTTTGTATAAAATCACCCATAAAGTGAGTGAAATTATGAACAGCCCAGTGGTCACTTTTCATCAAAACATTTCGGTCGCCGAAGCTCAAATAAAGCTTTTGAAGCACAAAGTTTCCCATTTATGCATTACCAAAGATGGCACCAATAAAACAGAACTTGTTGGTATTTTAACCCAGCAAGATTTGATCTTAACGCAGGGCAACAGTCCGTCGTTGCTTATCAAAGAAATTAAAAATGCCAAGGATGCCGAAACGTTGAAACATATAAGAACGAAGGCATCTGAATTAACAAAAGGATATCTTGAGCAGGAAATCCCCATTTATTTTGTGACAAAAGTAATCTCTGAAATAAACACCGCCATCACAAAAAAAGCAATCAGATTGTCTGTTTCGGAAATCGGAAAAGAACCTCCCACAAAGTTTTCGTGGCTGGCATTGGGAAGCCAAGGGCGAAAAGAGCAATTGTTGATGACCGACCAGGACAATGCATTGGTATTTGAAAACGTTGCTCCAGCAGAATACAATAGAGTGAAAAATTATTTTTTGCAATTGGCTGAAAAAGTGACCGAAAAACTACATATTGTTGGTTTCGACTATTGTCCGGCAAATATTATGGCCAGCAATCCGAAATGGTGTATTTCTTTGGAAGAATGGGAACAGCAATTTGAAGAATGGATCACCGACCCAATTCCGGAAAAAATATTGTTAAGTATTATCTTTTTTGATTTTGAGTTGATTTATGGCGATGAATCGCTCTACAACAAAATGGCCGAAAGCGTATTTAAAACTATTGAAAAAAATCAGATTTTTTTGGGCTTTTTAGGAAAGGTTACCTTAGACAATCCGCCTCCTCTAGGCTTTTTTAAACAATTCTTGGTTGAAGATAATGGAGAAAACAAGGATAGCTTCGACATCAAAAGCAGGGCAATCAGGCCTTTGGTTGACGCCGCCAGAATTTTATCTTTGCATCATAACTTAAGGGTGAACAATACTATTTCGCGCTATGAAAAATTGATGGAAGTTGAACCACAAAACAGCGATTTATTTGAATCGTGCGCCAACGCTTTTAAAATTCTGCTGCAATTTAGAACTTCACAGGGTTTGGCTAATAACGACAGCGGAAAATTTGTGGAAATCAACAATTTAAATAAAGCCGACAGGCTAAAATTAAAAAGTTGTTTTAAACCCATTAAAAATGTGCAGGAAACCATAAAATTGCGTTTTAAAACCTCTCAAATTCCACATATATGATTCATTTTTTCAAAAAAAAGCGCTTTCCTAAATTTTGGTCAACCCATATTGAAAAGGTACAAAATAGCCAGAAATATGCGAATTTTGAAGACATCCGATTTGTGGCGCTTGATACCGAAACAACAGGATTTGACTATGAAAATGACCGAATCCTTTGCATTGGCGCTGTCGCCATCAAAAACAATAAAATATTGGTTTCCGATGCTATTGAAATCTACGTGAAACAGGACGTTTTCAATAAAGAAACCGTAAAAATCCACGGCATCAGAAAAGATGGTAATGAGGTTAAATTCAGCGAAGAAGAAGCCATTATTAAATTTATTGATTATTTAGATGATGCTGTTATTGTGGCGCATCATACTGCTTTCGACGTAAATATGATCAATATGGCATTGAAACGTTTAAAAGTTGGCTCTTTGGAATCTAAACAGCTGGACACCAATTATATCCATAAAAAAATAGCAAAAACAGATACCTATAAAAAAATATTCAGTCTGGAGGAATTATGCGAAATATACAATGTTAAAATGCACGATCGGCATACAGCTTCAGGTGATGCATTAATTACTGCCTATTTATTCCTGAAACAAACAGCCAAATACAAAAAAAACAACGCGCTTAACTTATTCGATTTAATAAATACCAACTACCATTTACTCAAATAAAAATACTTTTATAAAACCATAAAATTTTGTAGCTTTCGTCATTAACATTGTTACTCATTTTATGTAACGAGCCATAACAAATTTTGATACACAGCAGAATGATTAATGGCGACTGCATCTGTACCAATAAAAAATAAATAATAAACAGATGAAAAATACAATTGCCGAACGCATTTACGATTTCCTTAAAAACTTCCCTCCTTTTGATGTTTTAGAGAAGGAACAGCTTTTTAAAATAGCTTCCAATGTGAAAGTTACCTATATTGAAAAAGACAATTTTGTTTTTAAGCAAGAGGAAAATCCGCACGAACATTTTTATGTGGTAAAAGATGGTGCTATTGGTTTGTTCAGGAATATAGATAATGAGCAAATTTTGGTTGATATTTGCGATGAAGGCGATATTTTTGGACTTCGGCCATTGATACAAAACGATTTGTATTTAATGAGCGCCAAAGCCAATGAAGAGTCAGTTTTATATGCCGTTTCAGTAGAAATTTTGAAAGAAATCATTGAAACCAATCACAAAGTAAAAAAGTTTTTAATTGCAAGTTTTTCCTCTAATATTAAAACGCCGTATGCAAAAGGCACAAACGGACAATTATTTGCAAATATAGAAATGTTGCAAACTTCAAACAGCAGTTTTACGGAAATTCAAAGTGCCGAATTCAGCAAGAATCCTGTGACTACCTTGAAAACTTCCACTATTAAAGAAGCGGCTAAAATAATGAGCGAAAAACGGGTCGGTTCCATTTTAATTGTGGAAAACAAAAATCCGATTGGCATTATAACCGATAAAGACTTGCGCCAAAAAATTGCCACAGGATTATTTTCAATTGATGAAAATGTTACCGCAATTATGTCATCTCCCGTTAAAACTTTTAAACAAAAAATTACGGTGGCTGAAGCGCAAATTGCGATGATCAAAAACAAAATAACGCATTTGTGCATCACCATAGACGGTACCAATAAAACCGAATTAATTGGTGTTTTGTCGGAACACGACATTGTTGTTTTGCACGGAAACAATCCATCATTGCTCATCAAAAAAGTATATCGGGCCAAAGATGTTAATTCATTAAAATATATAAGAGAGAAAACGTCAAATTTACTTCAAGGATATATGGAACAAAATATCCCTATTACCTTTATCTCAAAAATTATTTCTGAAATAAATGAAGCCATCACCATAAAAGCCATCGAACTTTCTCTTGAAGAAATGGACAAACAGCCACCTGTAAGATTTGGATGGCTGGCTTTGGGAAGCCAAGGCCGAAAAGAACAATTGCTGATGACAGATCAAGATAACGCATTGGTTTTTGAAGATGTTCCGCCAGAAAAATACCAGCCCACAAAACAATATTTTTTACAGCTTGCCAAAAAAGTGACCGAAAAATTGAACGATGTTGGCTTTGAATATTGCCCGGCAGATATGATGGCGAGCAATCCAAAATGGTGCTTGTCTTTATCCGAATGGAAAAATCAGTTTGATGCTTGGATTAAAACGCCCACTGAAGATGCTATGATGATGTGTACCATATTTTTTGACTATGACTTGGTTTATGGGGATAAAAAGTTGGTAAATGAAATGTCCGACAGCATATATGAATCCATAAATTCTTTCGAGATATTTCTAAATTTCATGGGAAGAAATGCGCTCAGAAATCCGCCGCCAATTGGATTTTTTAGACAATTTTTGGTAGAGGATGACGGTAAGCACAAAGATCAATTCGACATAAAAAGCAGGGCTTTAATGCCTTTGGTGGATGCGGCCAGATTGCTTACGCTTTCCCATAGTATTAAAGACAAAAATAACACCGTTTCCAGATTTAAAAAATTAATAAAAGTCGAGCCTAAAAATCAGGATTTATATTTATCGTGCATCGATTCCTTTAATATTTTGTTGCAATTTCGCACGCAACAAGGATTAACAAATAATGATTCTGGAAGGTATGTGGATCTTAATAAACTTAGCAAATCAGAAAAATTAAGTTTAAAAGGATGTTTTAAACCTATTAGAGATGTTCAAGATTTGTTGAATATTAGGTATAACTTAGCCCAAATGATGTGATGTTTTCCTGGTTCAAATATAAAAATTTCCCGATTTTTTGGAAGGAATATTCAAAAAAATTCAAACAAAAACAACCAAATAGTATTGAAAATACACGATTTGTTATTTTTGATACTGAAACTACCGGTTTGGATATAATAAGTGACAGAATATTATCGATTGGCGCCATTGGCATTTTCAATCACAATATTGATGTTGCCGACAGTATTGAAATCTATTTAAAACAAGATCAATTTAAAGCAGAAACTGTGGAAATTCACGGAATTTTAAAGGAAGGAAAACTTACAAAGCTTAGTGAAGCAAAAGCATTGGAATATTTTATTGTTTATATAGAAAACGCTGTTTTGGTGGCGCACCATACTGGTTTTGACATTGAAATGATCAACGCAGCCCTAAAAAGAATGGGGTTGCCCAAATTAAAAAACAAAACCATTGATACCGGTATTTTATATAAAAAACTGGAAGGTAAAAAGGATGCTCATTTTAATTTAGATGTGTTGTCCAAAGAATTCAACATTCCAAAACACGACCGTCATACAGCAGCCGGAGACGCATTTATTACCGCGTTGCTTTTTTTAAAAATTGTGTCAAAATTGAAAAAGGAACGCAACTTGCATTATTCGGATTTGTTTAGGGTTTCGGGCAAAGAAGGTTTAATGTAGAAAAACGCCCTCAAAAAATTTGAGAGCGTTTTTCACTTTAGGGTTCAGCAATTTATTTAACCAATGATCCTTCCATAATCGCCTCAACGACTTCCGGATTTAATAAAGTGGTAATGTCGCCCATATTTGAGGTTTCATTTTCCGCAATTTTACGTAAAATACGTCTCATAATTTTTCCTGAACGCGTTTTTGGCAATCCCGGCACAAATTGAATTTTGTCCAATTTTGCGATCGGCCCAATGGTACGTCCAATTAAATCATTGATTTCTTTTCGCAAAGCATCTGGATTTTCAGGAATTTCATAGACAATTACGTAAGCATACAACGCGTTTCCTTTAATATTATGTGGGAATCCAACAATGGCAGATTCCACCACATTGTTATGCTCGTTAATGATATTTTCAATTGGTGCAGTTCCTAAATTATGTCCGGAAACAATCACCACATCATCTACCCTGCCCGTAATTCTGTAATTTCCTTCCAAATCCCTAAAAGCACCATCACCCGTAAAATATTTTCCCGGAAATGCGGAGAAATAAGTTTCTTTATACCGTTTATGATCACCATAAATAGTACGTGCCATAGAAGGCCAAGGATATTTTATGCACAATCTTCCTTCGGATGGATTTGTATTTTGCTCATTTCCAAGTTCATCAACCAAACAAGGCTGCACACCCGGCATTGGCCGTGTTGCAAAAGTAGGTTTTGCAGGCGTTACGCCAGCCAATGGAGAAATCATAATACTTCCGGTTTCAGTTTGCCACCAAGTATCAACAATCGGTGATCTTTGTTTGCCAATTTTTTCATCATACCAGTGCCAAGCCTCTTCATTGATCGGTTCTCCAACGGTTCCCAAAACTTTAATGGAACTTAAATCGTTTCTTTGAGTCATTTCATTTCCTTGGGCTGCCAATGCCCTGATGGCAGTTGGCGCCGTGTAGAATTGGTTCACTTTATGTTTCTCAACAATTTGCCAGAAACGACTGTAATCTGGATATGAAGGAATTCCTTCAAACATTAAAGTGGTTGCACCAACCGCTAAAGGTCCGTAAACAATATAGGAGTGACCGGTGATCCAGCCAACATCAGCCGTACAGAAATAAACATCGCCGTGTTCATACTGAAATACATTTTTAAAACTATGGGCTGTTTGCACCATATAACCAGCGCAAGTATGCACCATTCCTTTTGGTTTTCCTGTTGATCCGGATGTGTACAAAATAAACAGCATATCTTCGGCATCCATAACTTCTGCCGGACAATAAGTCTCCGCTTTCTCCAATTCTTCGTGCCACCATAAATCACGACCTGCTTTCATCGTAACTTTACCATTTACTCTATTTAATACGATTGAGGTCTCAATAGTTGGACAAGTTTCCAATGCCTCATCAACAATAGATTTGAAATCAACTGCTTTATTTCCTCTAAAAACGCCATCGGAGGTAAGTAACATTTTACATTCAGCATCGTTAATTCTTGTGGAAAGTGCCACTGATGAAAATCCGGCGAATACTACGGAATGCACGGCACCAATTCTTGCGCAGGCCAATACGGAAATGGCCAATTCGGGCACCATTGGCATATAAATACAAACCTTGTCGCCCTTAACTACCCCATTGCTTTTAAGCACATTGGCAAATTTACAGACTTCCGTATGCAATTCGTTATAGGTCAATATTCTATTTGCTTCATCCGGATCGTTGGCCTCCCAAATAATGGCAACATCATCACCTCTTTTTTCCAAATGACGGTCCAAACAGTTTTCGGTAATATTTAATTTAGCGCCTTTAAACCATTCAAATTTTGGGGTTTCCCAATTGTATTCCACAACTTTATCCCATTTTTTACGCCAGGTAAAAGTATCGGCTATTTGCGCCCAATAACCTTCGGGATCATTTACGCTGTGTTGGTAAGATTTGTAATATTTTATAAACGAATCGATGCGTAAATCGGCCAACGTTTGTTTTTCCTCTTCTGTGGCGTGTTCAAAAATTCCAATTTTGAAAAGTTTGAACTCGTGGATGATTTCTTCGATAATTTCAGGATCGTCAATGGTTGAAGGAATGGTATATTCAACTCCATCAGCCATATTTCGCAATAATTTACGAAGAATTTTCCCTGAACGCGTTTTTGGCAAACGCTTCACCACCAATACTCTTTTTAATGAAGCAACAGGCCCAATAATTCTTCTGACTTCCTGAACAATATTGTGTTCCAACTCAAAACTCGAAACATAATCGCCCGATTTTATCACCACCAATGCCAAAGGAACTTGTCCTTTTAAAGCATCTTCAATACCAAATACGGCACATTCGGCAACCGACTTATTTGAAGAAACAATTTCTTCCATTTCCGCAGTTGACAATCGGTGACCTGCAACATTAATCACATCATCTACCCGGCCAGTAATAAAAACATAGCCATCTTCATCAACATAACCGCCATCGCCGGAGAAATAATATCCATCGAATCGCTTTAAATAGCCTTCTATAAAACGCTCTGTATTTCCCCAAATATTAAGCATATTTCCAGGAGGCAACGGCAATTTAATGGCAACCAATCCTTCTTCATTTGCACCGACTTGCTTTCCTTCATTATTTAAAATTTGAAGATCATAACCGCCAACTGGTTTTGTGGCTGATCCTGGTTTTACCGGCAAAGCTTCCAATCCCATCATATTTGATACCATTGGCCAACCAGATTCTGTTTGCCACCAATGATCGATCACAGGAATTTTTAACTGGTCTTCCAACCAATGTAAGGTTGCAGCATCGCAGCGTTCCCCTGCCAAAAATTGGTATTTCAAACAACTTAAATCGTACATTTTTAACAATTCACCATCTGGATCTTCTTTTTTTATTGCCCTGATGGCAGTTGGTGCGGTAAACATCACCTTTACGTTATTTTCGCTGATGATTCTCCAAAATGTACTTGCATCTGGTGTTTTTACAGGTTTTCCTTCAAAAATAATGGTGGTGTTTCTATTGATAAGCGGTGCATAAACAATATAACTATGGCCAACTACCCAACCAACATCCGATGCTGCCCAAAAAGTATCCCCTTCTTCAACACCATAAATATATTTCATCGAATATTTCAACGCCGTTGCATAACCGCCCGTATCGCGTAAAATACCTTTTGGTTTTCCTGTGGTGCCGGAAGTGTATAAAATATATAAAGGATCATTGGAATCCATCTCAACGCACTCAACCGGTTCAGATGCTTTAACCAACTTTTTATAGCTTACATAAGTTTCAGTTTTCGGATTTATGGCACCCAAATTGCGTTGGTAAACAATGATTTTTTCAACTTTATGGGTAGCTTTTTCCACTGCTTCATCTACCAAAGGTTTATAGGCAATCAATCGGTCAACTTCCATTCCCGAAGTGGCGGTAATAATCACTTTTGGTTTACAGTCGTCTATTCTAATAGCCAGCTCGTGAGGCGCGAAACCGCCAAAAACAACCGAATGTATCGCACCAATACGCGCACAAGCCAACATACTGAAAGCCGCGTGCGGAATCATTGGCATATAAATAATAACCGTATCGCCTTTTTTTACGCCCAAATCACGAAGTCCGCCCGCCAAACGGGAAACCTGTCTTTTTACTTCGTTATAAGAGTAGTTTACGCGTTGTTGCGTAACGGGAGAATCATAAACAATGGCCGTTTGTTCTCCATAACCGGCATCAACGTGTTTGTCAACCGCCAGATAGCAAATATTTAATTTTCCGTCTTCAAACCAACGATCAAAACCGTTTTCATCTTTAGATAATATGGTCGTTGGTTTTTTAAACCACTTTATATTATTGGCTTGTTCTCCCCAAAACGCTTCCGGGTTTTCAATACTGTTGTTGTAATGTTTTTGATAGCTCATAATTACTTGTTTTTTTTGTTAAACAATCCAAACCAAACTGGATTTAAAAATTTTATTTTAATCAGTGCCCATAAAATCAATAAGGTAAACACGCCCATAAAAAGGGAACTTAAAGCACCAATTTGAAATAATGATTCGATATATATTCTGCCAAATATGGTAATGATGACATAAATAGTGATCACAATATCTGAAGTTCTGTTTCCCAATCTATAATTCATATTTTATATTATTTTTTATTTAAAAGTTCTTTCACTTCTTTTACCAAATTTTTTACGGCAAAAGGTTTTGATATGTACTTGTCTGCGCCCAACTGCAATCCCAATTCTATATCCGACGCCTTATTTTTTGCAGAGAGAAATATGACTTTAATTTTATTTAAACTTTCGCTGCTTTTTAAATAATTTAGCACTTGATAGCCATCAACGTTCGGCATCATAATATCCAGCAAAATAATATCCGGAATTGTGTTTTCAACAATTTCTATCGCTTCTTCTCCATCACGGGCAATATACACCTGAAAATCTTCTTTTTTGAAGATATATTCCAGCGACATCACTATATTGGGTTCATCATCAACTATTAATATCTTTTTCATCTCAGTTCCTGTTTAATGGTAAAGTAAAAGTCAATTTGGCTCCTTGAGGAATCCGGCTTTCTGCCCAAATTTTACCGTTATGACTTTCAATAATTTGTTTGCTGATTGCCAAACCCAAACCACTTCCGATTGGTTTTAACAATGTTTGATTTTTAGATTGATAAAATTTATTGAAAATGGAAATCAATTCGTCCCTTTCAATTCCTTTTCCGTTGTCTTCCACAGTTATTTCCACCTTATTTTGATTTACATAGGTTGAAATTTTAACTTCCCCATTTTTTTCATTTGAAAATTTAATGGCATTCGACAATAAATTAATAATTACCTGCTGAATCCTGTCTTCGTCATACACAACCATTGCATCATTAATTTCCTTCAAATCAATTTTAATTCCTTTTTTGATGGCCAATTGCTTAAAAGGGTCAATAGATTTTAAAACAGTGTTTTTGATTGAATGCTCTTTTAAATCCAACTTTTCTTTTCCTGTGGCCAATTTCTCCAAGTCTAAAATGTTATTGATCAACCTGCTCACGCGTTCGCTTTCACTTACAATACTCGTTAAAAATTTCTTTTTTGTGGGACTGTCAATTTCATCATCAGCCAATAATATTTCGGAAAGTGCTCTAATTGAGGTGATTGGCGTTTTTAGTTCGTGGGCAACCGTATCTAAAAACTCATCTTTTTGCTTGTCTCTTTCTTTTAATTCTTTATTCGATTCTTTTGCTTTTTGGGTTTCATCTAAAATATTCAACACTTCAGTTAAGCTTATTTCTTCTTCTTTTACTACGGAAGCAATTAAAATTCTTGCTGAAGCGCTTCCGATGCTTCCTGTTAACAATTTTTCAGAAAAATTCACCAAACGGGCATCGGCAACTTGAATATTTTTATCGATATCGTATTTCATATAAAACAAATTCAAGGCTCTTTCAGTCCTGCTTTCACCCAAAAATCGCTTTAACACTTTTTTGATATCTCGCACATAAGCCTCCCCTTTCCAAACATACGCGCCTTCTTGCAAAGCTGCATATTTGGTGCTGTCCACAAACATTTCGGCAAAATTTCGTTCTCTGTAGCTTCCCAATTTACTGACGGATACCAATGAATAAATAATGGCGTTAAATAGCAAACTCCAAAAAAAAGCGTGGGTTACGGGTTCAAATAATTGCAATCCGAACAACTCATAAGGTTTTAAAATATGAATACCAAACAACCCTTCATTGACAAAAGATGTTGCAATTAATTGCGAGTCGATGGTAAATGGTACCAACAACGTGTAAACTGTGATAATAAACCCCGCAAAAATGCCATATTTAGCTCCTTTTGAAGAGCCTCTTCGCCAAAATAAACCTCCAAAAAAGGCTGGCGCCAATTGTGCAATTAACACAAAGGATATCAACCCTATAGAAACCAATGAGCGTTCTAAAGTAAAACTTTTATAGAAAAAATAAGCGATAATGATTAAAGTAAAAATGGAAATACGCCGTATATTTTTAATAGATTCTGTGTTTTCATCCGATTCGGATTTGCTGAAACGCTTTAAAAATCCGTATGGAATAATTAAATTGTTGCTTAACATCGTAGCCAACGCCAATGATGAAATAACCACCATCGAAATAGCTGCAGAAAATCCGCCTAAAAAAACCAGTAAGGCCAAAAATTCATTATTATTTTGAAGTGGCAATAACAAGGTAAATAAATCGGCAACAACTTGTTGATTTTGAAATATGATATTTCCTCCCCAGGCAATAAATATCACAAAAACATTAAATAGCAATAAATACAACGGAAACAACCAAATGACCTTCTTTAAATATTTTTCGCGTTCATTTTCAATCACTGTTACCTGAAATTGCCTTGGCAATAATATAATGGCAATCATCGATAACAAACTTAGCAAAAACCAATTAAAGCCTCCGTTTAAACCATCAATGGTTTGTTGGGCTTCAAAATTTGGCAATAATGAAGCTTGATTGTAAATATCGGACGGACCGTTAAATAAATAAAAAGTGACATAAATGCCTATCACCAGAAAAAACACCAATTTAATAACCGATTCAACGGCTATTGCAGTAATGATTCCTTTATGTCGCTCAGAAGCATCTGTATGCTGAGTGCCAAAAAATGCTGCAAAAATGGCCAATAAAATCGCAATGTAAAAAGTGGTGTCATCTAAAATGGAAATCGCAGAAATATGATGGTTGGTGATGACGTTGAAAGTTTCGGAAATTGCTTTTAATTGCAATGAAATATAAGGCACAATTGCCAAAACGCAAACAAAAGTCACCAAGGCTCCCAAAAAACGATCATTACCATATCTAAGAGAAATAAAATCGGCCAAAGTGGATATTTTATTTCCTTTTGAAATTCTAATGATTTTACGCATTAAAATCACCCAAGTTGGTATAATAATAATAGGACCTAAATAGATGGTTAAGAATTTTAAGCCAGAAGTTGAAGCCAAACCAACGCTTCCGTAATAAGTCCAGGCAGTACAGTAAACAGCCAAGGAAAGTGTATAAATATAAGGATTGTTAACCCATCGGCTTTTTGAGTTTTTTTCAGCCCAATACGCCACATAAAATATGACGGCTAAATAAACCAATATGACAGCTATCACCAAAAAACTACTCATAATACTTTTTTAAGAGGATATATGAAACAATTATGCTAACGATCCAGATAAAGAAAATATAAAAATAAAGTACAGGCAAGCCAATAAATGTTGCGCTACTGTTAAAAATTAACAAAATAGGCACATTAAACAAACACAATAACAATATTGATAATACAATTAACTTTTGTTGGTGTCTTTTTTTCACTATTTGGTAAAATATTAAAAAAACAGCACTATAAAAAATAGTGCTGTTTTATGCCTAAAATTATTTACTAATGAACGTGTGCCTCACCAGCTCCTTTAGGAATTCTGATATGCTCAACAATTTCCTGAACATTTTGAGGCGGCGCAGGCGTTAACCTTGAAACAATTACAGAAAATATAAAGTTCACAGCCATAGCTATTGTTCCGAAACCTTCTGGAGAAATCCCTCCATTTCCGAAATTAAACCACCAGTCTTTTGTAAGTCCGGCCACGGCCTCTTTTCCGCCATCAAAAATTCCGAATTTGAATTTCAACATATAGTACAACATTAAACTGATACCGATAATCATACCGGTAATTGCACCTTCTTTGTTCATACGTTTATCAAAAATACCAAGTAAAATTGCCGGGAAAAAGGATGCGGCAGCCAAACCAAAGGCAAGTGCCACAACCGCGGCGACAAATCCCGGCGGATGGATACCAAAATAACCAGCAATAAAAACGGCTACACCTGCACTTATACGTGCGGCTAAAAGTTCTCCTCGCTCGGATATTTCAGGATTGATCAATTTTTTAATTAAATCGTGTGAAATTGAAGAAGCAATTACCAACAACAAACCTGCGGCTGTTGAAAGTGCCGCTGCCAAACCACCTGCGCCAACCAAAGCAACCACCCAGTTAGGCAGATTTGCAATTTCAGGATTTGCAAGTACCATAATATCATTGTCAATGCTTAATTCATTGACTTCTTTATCAGCAACATATTGCACCACGCCATCTGCATTTTTGTCATCAAATTTCAGCAGTCCTGTTTTTTCCCAGTTGCCAAACCATTGCGGCAATTCTGCATATTTTGCATTGCTCACTGTTTCAATCAACTTGGTTCTTGCAAAAACTGCAACTGCAGGAACAGTGGTATATAAAATTGAAATAAACAATAATGCCCAACCTGCAGAAATACGTGCATCTTTAACTTTAGGAACCGTAAAGAAACGCACAATTACGTGCGGTAATCCGGCTGTACCAACCATTAAAGCAAAAGTTATGGCAAAAACATCAATCATCGATTTACTGCCGGAAGTATATTCATTAAAACCAAGTTGCGTTGACAAGCCGTCTAATTTATCCAATAAATAGACCCCGTCTTCGCCAGCACTTCCAAATCCTAACTGAGGTATTGGATTTCCGGTCATTTGAAACGAGATAAATATGGCTGGAACCATAAAAGCAAATATCAACACACAATATTGTGCCACTTGCGTGTAGGTAATCCCTTTCATACCGCCCAATACCGCATAAAAGAAAACGATGGCCATACCAATATAAACGCCTGTGTCAATTTCCACTTCCAAATATCTTGAAAACACAATTCCCACGCCCCGCATTTGTCCGGCAACATAAGTAAACGACACAATCAATGCACAAATTACCGCAACAATACGTGCAGTGCTAGAATAATATCTGTCCCCAATAAAATCTGGCACAGTAAATTTTCCAAATTTTCTTAAATAAGGCGCCAGTAAAAGTGCCAAAAGCACATAACCGCCGGTCCATCCCATAATATACACTGAGCCATCATATCCTGTAAAGGAAACGATACCCGCCAAAGAGATAAATGATGCTGCTGACATCCAGTCGGCTGCGGTAGCCATACCATTCATAACTGGGTGCACACCGCCACCCGCAACATAAAATTCTTTTGAAGTTCCTGCTCTGGCCCAAATTGCAATTCCTATATAAAGTGCAAATGATAGTCCTACAAGTAACCAAGTCCATGCTAATATTCCCATGATTTAATGTTTTTTAAAGTTTATATTATTCTTCAACGCCATATTTTTTATCCAAGTTATTCATCAATTTTACATAGACGAAAATCAGGATAATAAATACATACATTGACCCTTGTTGCGCAAACCAGAAGCCCAGTTTAAAACCTGCAAACTTGATGGTGTTTAACTGATCCACTAAAAAGATTCCGAACACATAGGAAACCAAAAACCAGATACTTAGCAATATTGCCAAATAGGTTAAATTTTGCTTCCAATATGCTTTCATGTTTTCTTTTGACATAATCGTGTTGTTTAAATTAAATTATTAAAATCCGTAAATTGCCGATACCATTCCCCTTAAGTTACTGACGGCATCAATACCCTGGGTATTTATATCCTTTTTGTTGGAATCTAAAGTTCCATAAAGCGCAGAAGTATACTCAACTTCAACACCTATTTCCATTTTTCCAGATTTCCATCCAAAGCGTGGCGCAACTCTAAATACATTGTCTATTGTTGGGCCTAATCCATAAATTGCGCCTCCAACAGCTTCTTTAAATCCATCATTTTTTGTATAGCCTGAGAACAATCCCCAAACAAAAGCATCTTTTCCTCCGCTCAATTCTCCCCAAACTGTATATGTTTTATTTGAAGTATAACCTCCTGAAGTGTCTTCTGCCATACCGCCTATTGACAGTAAATCGGTCATGTTCTCACCATAAATGCCTTCAAGTTTAAAGGTTGTGCTCCCAAGTTTCGTTTTCATATACCCTATAAAAGCGGTATTTGTAATATTGTCTGCTCCTAAAACGGGTCTCAGTGTTTTTAAATTAGCGCCAAAACCGCCTAAAAATTCTTTGCCGCCAAACTGAAGTTGCGCATGTAACTGAGGCATTCCTGCATCGCGCACATATTTAGAAGTAATTCCAGCTGGTCCTCTTGATGCAAAGTCCCGTTCAGAAAACATAACACCTGTAAACCTTACATTTCCTTTAGTTGAAATTCTTAACTGCGGATTTCTGGAAAAAGGTTGAAAAGGAACCCCAGTATTAAAAGAGTAAGTGCCAGGAAAAACATCGGTCACAAACATCGGATGCCAATATTGCCCCATAATAATGTCAATCTTGTCATTTGACAATTTCACAAAAGCATGGCGCAAACGAAATCCATTAATGTCGGAATCTGAATGTCCAAAAAAGGCGCCTTCAATAACTCCTGAAGTTTTCATCCCAAAAAAATCAGGCCCGGTAATTTTACCTGTTAACCTTGTTTGAACTGCCAAAATATTGAAATTGGCTTGGGCATTTAGGTCTTCACCATTAACGTTGTTTTCATTGGCCGGAAACAAAAGAAAGTGGCCTTCTCTGGCTGTTACAGTCTGACGCGAATCAAACATATAATCAACTTTAACAAAGCCCCCCCAATCTATTCCGAATTTTTTGTCGCCGTCCGAAGACTGGCCATAACTGTAGTAAGTTAATCCCAAGAAAAGAATTAACAAAATTGAAAGCTTTTTTCTCATAAAAATAAATTTGGTTAATTAATTTAGTTTTTGCCAAAGAATTACTTTTTTAGCCCTAACAAGGTGAAAAGAAAAAAGCAGTTATTAAAATTGATTATATATATTTGTAAATTGATATAGTTATCCTTTAAATCGTTCCCAGCGAATCAACATAAACTTATCACCAAGCTCTGTGACAATAACTCCTGCACCAATTAAATTTTTATTTGTTGAAAAGTATTTTGCAAGTTCCACGGCATTTAAAATCTTATATGTGGAATGATATTCAAAACTATAAGGACGCTTTACGTTGTATTTTTTAACCCAATTAATGATGCTTACGTGCGATATCCCCAAAATACGTTCGATTTCCCGATAGCTCAATCCCTCCAAATATAGCTGCAAAGCTTTATTTACATAATAGGAATCTATCTGCTTACCCACTTTATTAACAGTGAAGTAATAATCACATTTTTTGCATTTATAGCGCTGTCTGTCTTTTATCACACCACTTTTAACATAGTCATCGGAATTGCAGTTTGGGCAACAGGTAATTTTCATATATATAGTATTTTTGCATAAATATACTTTTTTAGCAGATTAAATAAAAATAATTTTAATCATTTTTACATTAACTTATTAACGCTCCCTTTGTTTTATTGGATATTTACTAATATAACCAAGTATTCACTAAATTAAACACAATTCAATAAAAATTATTTAGATCTGTAATATCAACGCAACTTTAGGACAATAAACCTTTCAGAAATGGCAAAATCAATTATTCCGCTGAAAATATTTAAAAATGTTTAACAAAAAACATATTTTTAGAAATCAATTAAAGCAACTTCCATTATTAAATTGTGCGTTTTTTAACGTAATTTTTAAAGATTCCATTATTTTTAAAGTTCTATATATTTTTATGTTGTTATTACAACGTTTTCGTAATTAAATTATACTAAACGCAAACTTTGTCTTATTTTTGTAAAAATACATCAAACATTTTAAATGAAGAAACAAGGATTATATTTACCGGAATTTGAAAGAGATAATTGTGGCGCAGGATTTATTTGCAACTTAAAAGGCGATAAATCGAACAAAATAATTCACGATGCATTAGAAATTCTGATCAAACTTGAACATCGCGGTGCAGTGAGTTCTGATGGTAAAACAGGCGATGGTGCCGGAATACTGATTGATATTCCCCATGAATTCTTTGTGAAAAACACCACTTTCAGTCTGCCAAAACCAAAAGAATATGCTGTTGGTATGGTGTTTTTGTCCCAAAATGAAAATCAGTTAAATTTCTTTAAAAACTGTCTTGAATCAGAAATAAAAAATCAGGGATTGGCGGTTTTGGGCTGGCGGAAAGTTCCTGTTAACAGAACGCATCTTGGAACAATCGCGGCCAAAAACGAACCAGCCATTGAGCAAATATTTATTGGAAAAAACAGATTGCCATTGACAGAAAACCAGTTCAATGCCAAATTGTTCGCCGCTCGAAAAATAGCGGAACATGCGGTTGAAAACTCAAAATTGTCCGACAGAAAAAAATTCTATCTGCCAAGCTTATCAACTACTACTCTTATATATAAAGGACTTTTAATTCCTGAAGACATCAGAAATTATTATACAGATCTTTCAAATCCCGATTTGGTAACGCGTTTGGCCTTGGTGCATCAGCGATTTTCAACAAACACTTTTCCTTCCTGGGATTTGGCGCAGCCATTCAGGTATATGTGCCACAACGGTGAAATCAATACGCTTCGTGGTAACATCAACAGGATGAAAGCACGTGAAGAATTGATGAAAAGTCCCATTTTTGGAGATGACATCAAAAAACTGTTTCCCATTATTTTGGATGGAAAATCAGATTCGGCCTGTATGGATATGGTGGTGGAATTGTTGCTGATGACCGACCGCACTTTGCCGGAAGTGATGATGATGATGGTTCCTGAAGCCTGGGAAAAAGACCCGGCGATGAGCGATGCAAAAAAAGCGTTTTACGAATACAATTCTTGTATTATGGAACCTTGGGACGGACCCGCTTCAATTCCTTTTACCGACGGAAATTATATTGGTGCTTTGCTGGACCGAAACGGATTGCGACCATCCAGATATACCGTTACAAAAGACGGAAATGTGGTGATGTCTTCAGAAACTGGCGTGTTGGACATCAAGCCCGAAAATGTTGCGCACCACGGAAGGTTAGAACCCGGAAAAATGTTTTTGGTGGATATGAATGCCGGCAGAATTATCAATGATGAAGAAATAAAACAAAAAATTGTATCAGAAAAACCTTACAGAAAATGGCTCAATAAAAATTTGTTGCCCTTGGCCGAAATTCCATATACAGGCAACAAAATTCCAAAAGAAGAAATTGATTTGGTGGCGCGACAGAAAATTTTTGGCTATACCATTGAAGAAATAAATACCCTTATTACCCCAATGGCAACTGGCGGGAAAGAAGCCATTGGTTCAATGGGTAACGATACGCCTTTGGCTGTTTTGTCTGATGAACCCCAATTGCTATTCAATTATTTTAAACAACTTTTTGCCCAAGTTACCAATCCGCCACTGGATGGCATTAGAGAAGAAATTGTCACCGATTTTAGTTTGGCCATAGGAGGCGACAGAAATATTTTCGATATTTCCGACCAGCAGTGCAAAAAACTGAAAATTCAAAATCCAGTGATTTCAAACGCGGATATTGATAAATTAAAAAACATTGACCATCCCGATTTTAAATCCGTTTCAATTTCAACGCTTTACGACATCACTAAAGGACTGAATGGTATTGAGGCTGCCTTAAAAGATATGGTAAAACAGGCTTACAAAGCAGTTTCCGAAGGATGCAATATCATTATCTTATCCGACAGAAATGTGAATGAACATTATGCGCCAATCCCAATTTTGCTAAGCTGCTCTTATGTTGGAAGCCAGTTAAGTAAATTGGGGCAACGTTCCAGTTTTGGCATTGTGATAGAATCGGCTGAACCGCGCGAACCGCATCATTTTGCCACTTTATTCGGTTATGGCGCAAGTGCCGTTAACCCATATATGATCAATGAAATTATCAGACAACAAATTGAAGATGAAGAAATTATAGGAATTACTGCAGAAAAAGGCATTCAAAATTTCAATAAAGCGATTGCCACCGGAGTTTTGAAAATTATGAATAAAATTGGCATTTCCACTTTGCATTCGTACAGGGCTTCCCAAATTTTTGAAATTTTAGGTTTAAACAGTGCTTTCACAGAAGAATATTTTCCAAATACACCTTCACGAATTGAAGGAATTGGCTTGTATGATATTGAAAAAGAAATTTTCCTGCGTCACAGAAGTGCCTTTCCTCCTATTAAAATAGAAGGAAGCCTTCCTTTAAACATTGGTGGAGATTACCGTTGGAGACGAAACGGAGAACGTCATATGTTCAATCCCACCACGGTTTCAAAACTGCAGCAAGCCGTGCGCACCAACAGTTATGAAAGCTATGAAGTTTATGCCAAAGACATTAATGAGCAAAGCAAAAAATTAATGACGCTGCGCGGAATGTTTGAATTTAACAATTTAGACCCGATTCCTCTGGAAGAAGTAGAACCTTGGACAGAAATTGTAAAACGTTTTAAAACCGGTGCGATGTCGTATGGCTCCATCAGCCAGGAAGCCCACGAAAATTTAGCCATTGCGATGAATCGTATTGGCGGGAAAAGCAATTCGGGAGAAGGCGGAGAAAATAAAAACCGCTTCAGAAAAGATTTAAATGGCGATAGCCGAAACAGTGCCATTAAGCAAGTGGCATCGGGAAGATTTGGTGTTTCCACCAATTATCTAACCAATGCTAAAGAAATTCAAATCAAAATGGCACAAGGCGCAAAACCCGGAGAAGGTGGCCAGTTGCCGGCCGATAAAGTATTGCCTTGGATTGCAGAGTGCAGAAGTTCAACACCATATGTTGGATTGATTTCACCACCGCCACATCACGATATTTATTCCATTGAAGATTTGGCCCAACTGATTTTCGATTTAAAAAACGCGAACAGGGAAGCCAGAATCAATGTGAAACTTGTTTCTAAAGTAGGCGTTGGAACCATTGCCGCCGGTGTTGCAAAAGCCAAAGCTGATGTGATTTTAATTTCGGGTTATGATGGCGGTACAGGCGCATCACCATTAACTTCGCTTAGACACGCAGGATTGCCTTGGGAACTTGGCATTGCTGAAGCACAGCAAACATTGGTGCTGAACAATTTAAGAAACAGGGTGGTTTTAGAATGTGACGGACAGCTAAAAACGGGACGTGATGTTGCCATTGCGTGTTTATTGGGTGCCGAAGAATTTGGTTTTGCCACAGCGCCTTTGGTAGCTTCCGGCTGTATTATGATGCGTAAATGCCATTTAAATACTTGTCCGGTCGGCATTGCAACACAGGATCCGGAATTGCGCAAAAACTTTAAAGGAACACCTGAACACGTGATTAATTTTATGTATTTCGTCGCCAAAGAATTGCGTAAAATAATGGCGTCATTAGGATTTAGGACCATCAACGAAATGGTCGGCCAAAGCCAAAAAATTAATGTAAATAAGGCCCTTGAGCACGCCAAAGCAAAAGGGCTCGACTTGTCCCCTATTTTACACCAGCCAAAAACGCAAAAACCATTGCACAATACGGAATCCCAAAACCACGAACTGGAAAATGTACTGGATTTTGATATTTTAAGAATGGGGCATCCGGCAATTTACAGAAAAGAAAAAATGTTTTTGGAATTTCCGATAAAAAATACAGACAGAACCGTTGGCGCCATCGTCAGCAATGAATTGTCCAAAATTTATGGAGATAATGGTTTGCCGGAAGATACTTTGAATCTGAAATTTAAAGGTTCGGCCGGACAAAGTTTTGGGGCATTTGCCACCAAAGGTTTGACGATGCAAGTTGACGGAAACACCAACGATTATTTGGGAAAAAGCCTGTCGGGCGCAAAATTAATCATTAAAAAACCTGATGAAGCCACTTTCGCTTCAGATGAAAATATTATTGTGGGAAATGTTTCACTTTACGGCGCCACCAATGGCGAAGCATACATCAACGGTATTGCAGGTGAACGTTTTTGTGTTAGAAATTCGGGCGCTATTGCGGTCGTTGAAGGCGTTGGAGACCACGGATGTGAATATATGACTGGCGGTAAAGTGGTGGTTTTGGGAAAAACAGGAAGGAATTTTGCGGCAGGAATGAGTGGCGGAATTGCCTATGTTTATGATGAAAAACAAAAATTCAGAAATGGGTTGTGCAATATGGAAATGGTTGCGTTTGATCCCATTTTTGAAGCAGATGAAAAGGAATTAAAACAATTGATCAAAAATCATTTTAAGTATACGAATAGCGATTTGGCCTACAGAATTTTAGATGATTGGGAAAATAGTTTGACAAATTTTGTAAAAGTGATGCCAACCGAGTACAAAAAAGCATTGATGAGGCTTGAAATGGAAAATAATATTAAAACAGCAACTGTTTAGTTATGGGAAAAGTTACCGGATTTAAAGAGTTTGAAAGAAAAGAGGAAACGTATGTTTCTGTAAAAGAAAGGATTAAAAATTATACTGAATTTACCGTGCCTTTAAAAACAGATGAAGTTGAAAAGCAAGGTTCCCGTTGTATGGATTGTGGCATTCCTTTTTGCCAAAGTGCTTGTCCACTTGGAAACTTGATTCCCGATTTTAACGATATGGTTCACGAAAAGAAATGGAAAAAAGCATTGGAAATTTTGCATTCCACCAATAATTTCCCTGAATTTACAGGAAGATTATGTCCAGCGCCCTGCGAACAAGCCTGTGTATTGGGAATTATAAATCCGCCCATAACCATAGAAAATTTAGAAAAAAATATTGTTGAAAAAGGATTTGAAAACGGATGGATTAAAGCCCAGCCTCCAACCAGCAGAACGGGCAAAAAGGTTGCGGTTGTGGGATCAGGACCAGCAGGTTTGGCTGCTGCACAACAATTAAACAGGGCCGGACATTCGGTAACCGTTTTTGAAAGGGATGATGCTTTGGGTGGTTTGCTGCGTTACGGCATTCCGAATTTTAAATTGGAAAAAGAAATTATCGACAGGAGAATTGACATTTTAAAAGAAGAAGGCATTGAGTTTAAAACAAACATAAATGTAGGCGTAAATTATCCTGTCGAAAAATTGGATGAATTTAATGCAGTTATTTTATGTGGCGGCGCAACAATTAGCAGGAAATTACAGGCAAAAGGGGCTGAAATTAAAGGAATTGTGCAAGCGATGACTTTTTTAAAACAGCAAAATAAACGAAATGCAGGAATCGCCATAGAAGGGGAAGAAATTTTTGCCACCGACAAAAACGTCATAGTTATTGGCGGCGGCGATACCGGCTCCGACTGTATTGGCACCTCAAACCGTCACGGCGCAAAAAGCGTAACCAACTTTGAAATTATGCCTAAACCGCCTTTAAATAGGTGTGAAACAACGCCTTGGCCATTCTGGCCGTTGAAACTCAAAACTTCAACTTCCCACGAAGAAGGCTGTGACAGAAACTGGCTAATTTCAACCAAGGAATTTATCGCTGATGAAAAAGGAAATTTGAAAGCATTAAAAACAGTGAATGTTGAATGGGTTCTAAAACCTGGCGAAAGACCGGCTTTAAGAGAAATTGAAGGCACCGAAAAGGTTTGGCCTTGCGAGTTGGTATTATTGGCTATGGGATTCAAGGGTCCGGAAGCGACTTTAAGCGAGCAATTGGGACTTAAAACCGACTTTAGAAGCAATTACCAAG
>Ga0209643_1001175_pt1 | contig 27593 bp, 21 predicted proteins | sample AutmiccBRH37_all_FD_187383 | JGI IMG/M metagenome (GOLD analysis project Ga0209643, IMG submission 187383) | Deep subsurface microbial communities from Mt. Terri, Switzerland - Autotrophic microbial communities BRH/37_all (SPAdes) (version 2) | ecosystem: Environmental > Aquatic > Deep... | reverse complement strand
CTGCTGATATCTTAAATTCTTTGTCGTAGGTTTTTCTTGTACCTGACATCTTTAGCTCCTATATTATTTTTATTAATATACTTGCTTTTCCTCTTGTCCACAATACGGGGGATAGTTCAGATTATTCATCTACAATAGCAGCGTTTCAGCCAAGATATACCACATCGGGAACAATCTCAGTAAATGAATGGTGGAGAGGCACATTAAATATAACCGGAAATGTAACTGTAAATTCAGGAGTAAAACTCACCATCGAGCCTAATGCTGTAATTAATTTCGCTAATGGAGCTTCATTAATAGTAAATGGAGAATTGATTGCAAATAGTGCAACATTAACAAGTAGTGGAACGTGGGGAGGAATTCAGTTTAATAATGGCAGTATAGGAAATTTAGATTACTGCACGATAACAAATGCAAATAACGGTATCTATTGCTATAATTCATCTCCAACTATTAAACATTCTACACTCGATTATAATGGAACAGGACTTGGCTGTAATCAATACTCCAGTCCTATTCTTGTAGGAAATAATTTTAGATTTAATTCATCACATGGAATTAGTTGTAATACCTATAGCTCACCAAATCTTACTGATAATGGTTATCCGGGTTCAAATGTTATTAGGAATAATTTGACCGGTATTTATGTGGTTTATAGTTCTAATCCTACACTAACAGGTTATGTGACTTATGGGAATAGTGTTTTTGACAATACTCTTTATAATATAGAAGCAAATTATAATTGTAATATAAATGCGCAAAGAGTATTTTGGAACGGTAATACAAAAATATCAACATATCAATCTACCGTTGATGCCTCAAATCCACTTACTACAAATCCCAATCCCAACCGTTCGATAGTCGAAAAAGGTATGCCGGTAAATATGATTGCTTCTTCTGAAACAATCTCTTACGATATTGCAGAAGATGACTTATCACAAGCATTAGATAAACAGAGAGAGAAAAGATATGATGAAGCAATTCTTCTTTTCCTTGAGGTATTTAAGAAGAATAAAGAAGAACTCGTTGGTAAATATGCTCTAACAAAAATAGAGGAATGTTTTACTCAATCCGGAAGGAAAGATTATTTAAACTTCTCTGAAAAAGAGATAAAACCAAATATTACAGTAGGAACTGAAACTTATGTAATTGCTCTTGAATTAGAAGCACATCAGATGGTAAATGCAGGTGAATATTCCGGTGCTATAAATAATCTTACTACTATCCTATCAAAGTATAACTTAAATGAAAACATAGAGAAGAATACATTATTTACACTCGGTAGTTTTTATACACTTTTCGCAGATAACAAAACAGGTGCAGATAATTATTTCATTACACTAAAAGCAAAATATCCGGAAGATGACTTAACGAGTCAGATAGAGATAATAAAGCGAATGGGTAATAGTTTAGCAGGTGATAAAAAGATAATATTACCAAATCCTGAAATAAAATCAGAAACAGAAAACAATAACGAAGAGATAAGCATCTCGAACTATCCAAACCCCTTTAATCCCACTACTACAATTAGTTTTGCTCTGCCTCAAAGCGGTAATATAAAACTTATAGTTTATGATGCCTTAGGAAGAGAAGCAGCAATACTTGCAGACGGAATGTTTGAAGTGGGAAAGCATAATATAAAATTTGATGGAAGTAATCTCTCAACAGGAATATATTTTTACCGCATTACAACTCCTGCCACGATTATTACTAAAAAAATGATTTTAGTGAAGTAGTATCAATGAATTATAAATTGCCGTGAGAATATTTCTCACGGCAATGATCTTTGGGCGAATTACCTATTAATTATATGTCGGCAGGAACGAAAACTTATTTGAATAATAGATCAACTGATTAGTAAAATCATCGGGATATTCCACAATTATATCTTTGATCGTATTGCCATCCATAACAGGTTTTAATACCGGATTAATAAAACCCGCATAAGGAGCAATCTTTAATTTAGCATAACGCTCCAATACTTCTTTATGAATTACTGGATCTACTTTCACTCCATAAGTCTCAACAAGATTTTTACCTGATTGGAAATCACCCTCTGATTTAATACGTTGAATTTCGCGAAGCAGATCACCAAATAGTGTTTTTAATTTTTCATAATCATTGACAACAAAATATGTTTTTCCATCTTTGATTTTCTTTTCTATAACGTTATCCTTCATTCCTTTTTCATAAGCCCATTGAGCAATAAGCATACGGTTACGCATGTGTGCTTCTTCAATATTATCACCCGGCTTAATCCGTGCAAGTTGAGTAAGGAGCGCATTTCGTATATAGGAATCATACTGAGCTTTGCCGGCTTCGAGCGATGGCATAACTTCGATATCAACTAATTTTTTATCGAAGATATAATATAATGCAACAAGATCGGCACGTGCTTCTTCCAAAGTGGAAGAATAATTTTTTAAAGTTTCGTTCGGCTGTCCGATGCCCGGATTTAATTGCCCCGAAGCATGACCGATTACTTCGTGCATATCAGTATGAAGATCATCGCTCAAAGCCCCAAACTCTTTTCCTCTTTTTATCTGCTCATCGCTATAAGCAAATTCCTCTAAAACACCGCTCGTGGCAGATGCCATATTATATGCATGAACTATATTACCGAGATTTACCGATTTCGATCCGTAATCTTTTCTAATCCAATCGGCATTTGGTAGATTGATTCCTATTGGTGTAGATGGAGATGCATCGCCCGATTCCGAAACCACCGTTATTACTTTACCTGAAATACCGGTTACATTTTTCTTTTTATGCTGCGGCATTAATGGCGAATTATCCTCGAACCATTGTGCATTATCGCTTATAGCTTTAATTCTTTTTGTTGCCTCCAAATCCTTAAACGAAACCACCGATTCATAAGAAGCACGATACCCGAGCGGATCGCCATAAGTCTCAATAAATCCATTCGTTATATCGATCATCGATTCGGTATCTTTAACCCATTCGATACAATATTCGTCAAACTTTTTGAGGTCTCCTGTTTTATAATATTCAATCAAAAGCTCTAAAGTTTTTTTCTGCTGATCGTTTTCGGCTACCGTAACTGCCTTTTCCAGCCAATAAACTACCTGCTCAATTGCCTTTGAATACATACCGCCTACTTTCCACACTTTTTCTTGAATTTTCCCATTTGTTTTAATCATTTTGGAATTTAATCCGTAAGAAACAGGCGTGGAATCTTGCGGATCCACTATCGCTTTATAATAGTTCTCAACTTCCTGCTGTGTAACGCTTTCGTAATAATTAATTGCAGAAGTTTTTATTAAATCAATATCAGGTGCTTGATTGGTTTTGATAGCGTCCACATTTGGATCAAATAAAATCGGTTTAAGTTTTTTTAGAAGTGCACTTGCATCCTCGCCCGATTGAAGCGGAAGAAGTTCATCATTAGTTCCTCTTACTAATCTTTCAAAATAAGGATAAGAGAATTCAGGCATAAATTTCCGGTTAGAATAATGATGATGAATTCCGTTTGAAAACCAAACTCGCTTTGTGTATTCTTCAAATTTTGCAAATTCAGGATCGGTTCTATCTCCTTTATAATCTTTTAGAATAGCTTCGAGTGTTCGTTTTATATAAAGATTATGTTTATAATTTTGATCGAAGATTATCTCTCTGCCGCTTTGAGCTGCCATTGAAAGATAATAGAGAAGTTCTTTTTGTTTGAGCGAAAGTTCTTCAAATCCGGGTATCTGATACCGTTGAATTTTGAGATCGGCAAATTGCTCCGTTACATACTTAAAATCTTTTTCCTTTACTGCGGGTTCCGGCTTACTGCAATTCATAACTATTAATCCCACTAAGATAAATGACAAAATATATTTTACTCTTTTCATAAACAATTCCTATAAGTTATAGTTTATTTTCCTAACGAAAGCGTAAAATATGGTTTTTGTGATTCCTTTACAAAGAAAGTTTTATAAGCGGTGAGTGAAAAATCCCCGCCCCAAGGAGATACTTATTTTGGGGACGGAGAAATATTATAAAAACGTTAGAATGAATCGGGGAGATTAATCGATTCTGCAGGAACTATCTGTTTTGTTCCCGAAGGTTTTGTCCAGAATAATCTCATTGCTATATTAAAACGCGGTCCTTGGAAATAATCTACTCTTAATTTATGTTCTCCGGCAGTTAGAGCCACTTTATTCGATGTTACTTCATAATATCCGTGAGTTCCATCGGCATCGACAACTAACTTATCGTCAATGTATAATTTAGAACCGTCATCAGAGCCGAGAGTGAATGAATAGTCGCCTGCCTCTGTAATAACAAGTTTGCCGTCAAAACGGATACCGAACCACTCTACCAATCCGCCCGGTACACCCGGAAATCCATCGCTGAATGAACGAGTGGGAACATCTAAATTCGGAGCTAATACCATACTTTTTACTTGCATTGTTGCGAAATCGGGCAATTTTGCAGTATTGGCAGGAAGTTCATATACTCTACCAATTAATCCTTTTCCTGCAAGCAAATTGTTGCCGAACGCAGATGTAGTTATTCCATAAACCTGAGTAGTCGTATTTGTTGTAGTTCCCTTTGGAGTTTTTACTACGATATCGTTTCCTTGTGGAGATGTATCGATATTCGCTGGAACTTTTACTGTAATTTTCGATTGTTCGATCAATTCAATTATACCGGCAATCTGCTGAGAAGTAGCCCTGCTCTTAAAAAACACATTGACGTTTGAAGCTTTCGTTCCGAAATTCTCTCCTTTGATATAGATATATCCATTAGCTAAAGCAACCGAGGGGAAAATTTCACTAATTTTTGGATCACCTTTATAATCGGCATCGTTTCCGGTATCAGGCGAAGCCGGATCATCACTTTTACTGCATCCTGCTAATAAAATAACCGCAAAAAACAATATCGATATCTGTCTTGTAATTAATTTCATATTCTTACTCCTTTTTATTTACTATAACGACATTTGTTGCTTCTGTGGTTATAGCTAATTCTAGTAATTTTGAGGCGACAATCACCGTTATTTCATTAAAAGCATTTTCTGATTAATATTTATTCCTTCTGATTTCAAGCTATAGATATATATTCCACTTGCGAGATTTGAAGCATCAAAACTTACCGTATGGAAACCGGCATCTTTTGTTCCATTTACTAATGCCGCTACTTCATTACCAAGTATATCATAAACCTTCAATTGAACATTTCCTGATTTAGGAAGTGCATAGGTAATGTTGGTTGTTGGGTTAAATGGATTCGGATAATTTTGATATAATTTAAAATCGACCGGCATAGAAGCCATTTCATCAGCTACGCTTGTAGCACTTCCACGTCCTTCTGCATAGCTTACACCCGAAACATTAACTACGCCTGAATTACTAGTAACGCCATCAGCTAAAGATACCGTTACTGATTCGCCTGTTTTTGTAATAAAGGCATAGGAAATTGACGTCGAAGTCGTTCCGTTTACTGTTTGAGTCTCTTCGCTTCTAACTCTTAAACAGTCTAATGTTTTTCCGTCAGGTGTTTTTAATTTGCCATAACCATCGACTGTATATTTTTCGGTAGAATTAAGAGGGATAGAATTAACAATATTATTACCAAAAACCGATGTTGTTGTTTCCGTAACTCCGCTAACTGTAATATTTGCCGAGGAATTATATGTCAAAGGCAAATTATAAAGAACGCGAGCGGGATTGTATTTTATTTTCACTACTGTATTCATACCCGAGATTGTAGTAGCCGTACCAACTCCATTAAGCAGATATTTTCCGCCCGTTACAGATGTATGAACCCAAGATTGTGCCGGAACTCCCATGCTTACAGTTTCATAGTATAGGGAATATTGTGTGCCCGGAAAATCTGATTGATATGGTGAGCTAGAAGTTGATTTACCATTCGATACAAATGTGTAATCGAATGTTAAATTACTAAAATCATAAACTTGATTACCCGTACTTCCGATATTTGCAGAGGTCATTGATGTATTAGCATGTGTAATAAAATTATAGTCTTGCTGTAATCCTAATATAACATCTGCTTCCGTTAATGAAATCTGAGCGTAAGTGCTCGTAAAAGCGATTACCAATAAAAGTAGTATATATTTTTTCATGTTGCCCTCCTAGTTAATAAACGGAAAGAGTGAATCTGCAGCCAGCCCCGCCGCAGAAACACTCGATCGATTTTGATAATTTTTAGTTTACTGTAACATTTACAGATTTTACTATTTCAGCGATTAAGTAATAATCTTTACCGCCCGATGAAACCTTGTTATAATTATATTTCACTACCTGAAGAAGTGCCTGTCCTGAAATGCCCGATAAATCGGAAGAAGTAAAAGAATAATTCCCATTATCAGAAAGTGCTTCTTTGGAAAAAGTTTTGCCATTGCTAACTTGCGAGATAACTACAAAAACTTTACTGCTTGTTCCACCGCTCCATGTCGCTTGAAAACCATTTTTACTTACGGCAGCATCTTTAACGGGTGCGCTAAGTGTGAAATTTGTGGGACTATTAACTGATCCGTTTATTGCCGAGACACCGTTGCCACCAGCAACAGTCCATGTATGCGCAGAGCCATTAAAATTTACGCCGCTTAAAGTAGCCGTTGGATTGCTTGGGTTGGGTGCCATATAATAAGTTTTGCCGCCGGTTTTCATTGTTGCGATTGAATTACTATTAACAGAAACTGCTCCAGCATCGGCACCTTCTGCCAATGAAGCGAAAGCCATCTGCATCTGAATCGCAGGGAAACCGGGTACGGGTGCTGCCATTTCATATTGTATAGTAGCTAAAACGCCGTTGCTTCCGTCCATTTTAGGCAGCGGCTGTCCGCTTGCATTTGAAGAACCGCTCGGAGTTGAAGGTTCGGTGGGACTGTCTTCACTTTTGCATCCTGTAAAAGTGATTGCAGCAACTAGTAATAAAACTGAAAATAATTTATAATGCTTCATATTGCCTCCTATAATTCATAATTTTATATATGTTGAAATTTTTGTGTGCCTTTTTCAGTCTAGAATCGAATTTTTATTTTCTTTGCTTTTAAGTTCGAAACTTTGCGGATTAGCGATTATATACTCTATATCCATTTTTTCGCATATACTTTCGGCGGCGGTTTTATCCGTTACGGTAATCAAACTGAAACCTTCTTTCGAAAGAAGCTCTCTTAATTTTTTTAACCGTTCTTTGCCAGAATCGATAATGAGTATATTTCCGTTCATCCATTTTCTTTTATTTATAGACTACACTAAACAAAGGACATGCCATCTCAATTTGGCTTAAAAAGGGGACATTGTGGGTTATTTGTTGCAGCAGGACAACGTGTCGGATTTAACTGTGTTGCATTTATGCGACAGCGACTCAATTGATACAGTGTCAATTATTAGGAAAATTAATTATCCGGTTTAAATCATAGAAAAATGTGAGCTGTTTTGAAAAACAAAGGATGAGGTAAGCATTGCAATGGAAAATGCAGTATAGTCGAGAATTACAGCGTCGAGTCTCCATTGTAATTTGTTACATGGGAGAATTCAAAACTAGAAACGATATAACAATAACCTTCTAGTCATTTAAACAGATTTTTTTACGGTTCTATTCCAAGCTGAGAAAGGAGCTTATGCAGGTGGCTCCGGTTTATACCAAGTATCTTCGCCGCATCGGATTTCGATTTAACCTTTTTTAATATTTTACCTATATAAAGTTTCCGAAACTCTTCTTCGGCTTCCGATAATGTTTTTTCCAACGAAGCACTGACAGTATCATCTTTCAAATCGACAATCTCTTGAGGAAGATCATCTATTGTTATTTCATTGGTCTTGGAAAGAATTACACTCCTCTGAATAATATTTTCTAATTCTCTAATATTTCCGGGAAATGAATATTGCTCTAATACATCAAGAGCTTCATCGCCAATTGTATATCTACTGCCGCTTTCGGAATGTTTAAGTAAGAAAAATTTTGCCAGCTCTTCAATATCATCTTTTCTTTCACGCAGCGAAGGAAGTTTTATTTCAATTACCTTAAGACGATAGTATAAATCCTCTCTGAATAATTTATCTGCTATCATTTCCGATATATCTTTGTTGGTAGCGGCTATAAAACGCACGTTTATTTTCTTTGATGTAATTCCGCCGAGACGTTCGATCTCTCGAGTCTGGATTACACGCAATAGTTTTGCTTGAAGATTGATTGTCATTTCGCCAATTTCATCGAGGAATATCGTACCTCCATCAGCGGTTTCTAATCGTCCCGGCTTGCTTTTAATAGCACCGGTAAATGCACCCGTCTCATAACCGAATAACTCCGATTCAAGTAGATCAGCGGGAATAGCACCGCAATTAACGGCTACAAAGGGCTTCTCTTTACGAGGTGAATTTTCATGAATTGCCTGTGCTAATAAATCTTTACCCGTTCCATTTTCTCCTAGTAGCAAAACCGAAGCATCACTTTCGGCTACCTTTGCAGAGAGCTTTAGAATTTCATATAGTTTTCTGCTCGACCCGATTATTCTGTCATAATTGAATTGACTTCTTAGTTCCATAAAATCGATACAGCTTTTTTCTTGAAGTTTCTTTTCTAAATAATTTATCTCGAGCGAGACTTCCATTCCTCTTACTATCTGGCGAGCAAATGAAATTAGAAATGTTAAATCTGTTTCTTTGAACGGTATATTCCTATTTCTTCTATCGATATAAACCACACCAAGAATTTTATTATTTGAAATTAAGGGGACACTTAATGCCGATGAAAGTTTTAGCGATATAACACTTAATTTATTTACAAGATCAGGGTGAGTATTAATATCATCTATCTTTAAAGGTTCTGATTTTTCTATTGTTTCGGCGATAATTGATGTGCTTAATTCTTTTGCTGTTGGATCATTCTCGGGATCGAGATTCTTTGCTACTATCTTTTCTATCTGCTTCATTTCGTCCATTAATACAATGAAACCTTCATCAGCATCTAATTCCTTAACCACAGTTTCGATTGCCGTTTCCATTAGTCTTCGCATATCGGTTTCCGATTGGAATTGAATTCCCGAAGCATACAGCCGTTCCAAACGAATCTTTTCATTATTAAGCTTTGAAAAATTCGATTCAATTTTTTCGCACTCTTCAATAAGCTCTTTTATATCGTTGCTTATACCTCTATTAAAATCCATAATTTTTCTGAATAGGCGATCGATATCTTTTCCGAGTTCAGGAGTATCTTTCACTTTATTAGAAAGATCAACGAAACCTTGCGAAAGTTGGGAGACAAATTCACCGATTGATTTATTCAGTTGCTGATTTTTTATTTTAGTATCCATATTCTCAACTATTAGGAAAATTGATTTAACAAAATTAATATTTCTTTGAATGATCCGTTTCTATCATCAGGATTTTTTTCTAAACATTTTTTAACAAAAGAATTTAGTTCAAGCGGAATCTCGGGATTGATTTCCTTTGGCTCAGGCGGTACGGTATTAAATATCGAATGTATAAGAGCAATCTCATTCTCTCCGGTAAATGGAAGTTTATTCGTGCACATTTGATAAGCTACTACACCAAAAGAAAAAATATCAGTCCTTTGATCCACCTGAACATTTGTTATTTGTTCCGGGGCTACATAGCCGAGAGTTCCTATAACCGTTCCGAGCGATGTCATAGTCGATACTAATGGCGATTTTGATAATCCAAAATCCATTATTCTTATATTTCCCGATTCATCAAACATTATGTTTTGTGATTTCAGATCACGATGCAAAACATTATTCTCGTGAATTAATTCCATCCCTTCGCTAATTTGTTTTAATATATTAATTATTTCAGTAGGGGGAATCGGAAAATTATTCTTTATATAATCATCTAAAGTTCCGCCACTTAAATATTCCATCGCAATAAAGCTATGTTTTTGCGTCTCGCCATATTCATAAACTTTAACAATATTTTTATGATCGAGAGATGAAAGAAGGCGTCCTTCCGAATTTAACCTTCTCTTATTTTCTTCATCCGAGACTAATTGTGAATTAAGAACTTTAATTGCCACAGTGTTCCCATTTTGCGAATCAATGGCTTTAAATACTTTTCCCATTCCGCCAATTCCGATTATCTCCGTTACCTTATAGTGCGAAATATAACTGCTCTCTTTTTTATCAATATATTGGGAACCATAATAAATAAAGGCAACAAGGACTCCACCTAAAAAAAGAGGATTAAAAACAAGCGAAAAAACAAAACGATAATCGATCGTAAAATGAATCAATAATAAATAACCGAATACGAGAACTAATACAAAATACCATTTAGTTATAGTTTTATAAATCACTTTGTTCCTTGAGTAATAGTAGATGCCAGCGGTAATTAGCAACAATAGCAGTAGTTTAATTATCTCTTGAACAAAATTTAATTTTAGTATAGACCGACTCAATGATTTATATATTTGAATAAAATTATGAGAAATAAAACTCGACTCGGTTACTTTATATAATTTACCAATATCGACTACGTCAATATTTTCTTTTATTCCCGATGGAAATTCTACAACTGCTTTATAATTATATTTGGGGTTAATTCCAAAATGAACAACGGGATTATTTTGTTGCGAGATAGGGCTATCGCCAAGACCGATACTTTTACGCGAACTATATATCAATTTATTCTCTTTATTAAATGCCGATAAGATAACCGAAGTCCCAATGCCGTCCCTATTGCTTAAATCAGCAATGATGCCAAACTTAACAAAATTTCTATTCGTTAAATTATTGCGGTAAAGAATTGCTCTATCACCTTTACCTAGCGATTCACGAGAGCTCCCGATAAATAAATCTTGATCACCATCATTATCAAAATCATTAAAAGAAGGATTGCCTATAAATGAAATACCGACATCTTTACCTACTTCTTCAAAATAGAACTCGGGAGAATTAATAAATAATCGTTCCCCGATAAAAAGATCTAACCAGCCATCATTATTAATATCTTCAGCATTCAAAATTCCGTTTGATGGATCTTTATGCATAAGATCCATATCGAGACCAATTCCCGTTTTATCAATAAACGATGCATCCCCTTTATTTATAAGTACCGTAAGCCGGTCTTCGTTACTGAATGCAATAATATCAATAAATCCATCATTATTAATATCTTCGGATATTGATGAATAGAAATTTCCGGCAATCCCGTTTTTAGCATAAAATGTTTCATCTTTCTTCTCTTTGAATTTGAAATCCCCTTTATTCAAAAAAAAGAATAGATGTTGATCTTTCTCACCTGCTTTATATGTAAGCAAAATATCGATAAGTCCGTCATTATTATAGTCCGCAAGATTAGCCCCATAAGAACGATGATCGATTAATTTCTTCAATCCCGAATTTTTATAAACATTCTTAAACTTACCAACACCATTATTTTGAAAAAGCATATCGCCATAATTGTGGTTATATAGAAATATATCGAGATAGCCGTCATTATTAAAATCGGCGGCTTTCATACCCGCTAATGGCAGATTATTTTGTATATAATCGAAATCAATTAATTTCTCTTCGCTCGGCTCGAAATCTAAATCACCATCTCCAAATGAATAGGTATAATTAACGTCATCAAGGAGTTCGATTAAATCTTTATTTCCATCATTGTCGAAATCAGCGATTAATGCGGTATGACTCATTTTAATTTGATTTTTTTTATTCATATCGCGAGCCATTTCCGAGAAGATTCCATCACCTTGATTTTTATATACGATATTCGGAGCGGCTTCAGAAATTACAAAGAGATCAGCAGGTTCATCAATGCTATTACTAAAAAATATTCCGGCTATTCCATCTCTCCTTAAAGATGCTTGAGAAGTTACGTCGGTAAAAGAAAAATTTATACTCTGTGAATTGGTATAAATCCCGTTATATCCTATTACCCAAATACGAAATGAACCGTCATTATCTTTTATTATATCTATATCCGAGAAAAAATCATCAAACACTTTTATCGATTCATTTTCAATCCATTTGCCTTCCTTTAATTCTAATAGTGTTGAGCGATCGCCTACTATCCAGGCTTTCTCTCTGCTAACTGCTTTTATAGAATATAACCCAACGCGAAAATTATTTTCAACAATTTCCCATTTACCATCGAGATAATTAAGAATAATACCTTTATCACCTACTATCCAACCGAAATCTTTATCCACCATTGAAATTTTACTTAACCCTGTTTCAACCGGTGATTTATATTTTCTCCAAGTTCCGTTTTCGTATTTAAGTATTACTCCGCTTTTTCCTACTGCCCACCCTTCATTATCGGAGACCATTTCAATGTCTTCGAGATCACCCTGCATATAATTTTCCCCTTCTTTTCTAAGAACGGGACTGAATTGAGTAACCCATTTTTTACCATCATAATAAACTATATTCCCTTGCTGACCAACAGCCCACGCCTTTCCACTCTTAGTAATAGAAAGCCCCATTAACATTGCATAATCAATAGTATCCCACATCATTTTTGGTAGATTAATTCTCTCTTCTTTTCCATTTTTAATTGATGTTAGTATTGGTTGATACTTTCCCAAATGAGTTAGATGATTAATTACCCATACCGAACTATCGGGCAGCATCCCTAATTGAGGAGAATCAGAATAAGGATAATCAAATATTGGTTCCCAGCTTTTTCCATCGAAACGATATAAAACTCCCCTTACACTTTCGCCCTTTCCTCTTGAGACTGCAATTCCAAAATCTTTGCTATACATTTTTATTTTTGAACCTAAATCCAAAGAAGACTGCATAAACCAAACTTCATTTCTCGGTTTAATTGATTCGTTTTTGGAGTTTTGTTCTTTGCAGCTTATTATAGATATTATCGCAAGGACTAAAAGAAGAATTTTTTTCAACATAACCTTTAGTTTTGTTTGTGAAATTAATAATAACAATTAGTAACAGTATTTTATATATCCTTTATCACAAATAAAAGATTCTTAATCTTTTTTTGATTATTTTTTGAACATTGATAATAACAAATAATTCTAATATATGAAAGAAATAAGCGTTTCAAATCCCTGGCATTCGGTAAAAGTAGGTAACTTAGCCCCTCAAGTAGTAAATACAATAATCGAAATACCAAAAGGTTCAAAAGCTAAATATGAATTAGATAAAGAGAGCGGATTAATAAAACTCGATCGAGTTCTCTTCTCCGCAGTTCATTATCCAGCTAATTATGGATTTATTCCACGCACACTCGGTGATGATAACGATCCGCTTGACGTGCTTGTGATGTGTTCTATCGATGTGGATCCTCTTTGTATGATCGAAGCAAAGATTATCGGCTTGATGGAGATGATTGATGAGAACGAAAAAGACGATAAGATTATTGCCGTAGCAAATAACGATATCTCCGTTAATTATATAGACGATATGAGTATGCTTCCTCCTCATACTACTATTCAGCTTCAAAGATTTTTTGAAGATTATAAAAAATTAGAACATAAGAATGTGATTGTAGATCGTTTCCTTGGAAAAGAGGAAGCATATAAAGTTATTGAAGAAGGAATTGCTCTTTATAATGAAACCTTTGGAGTACAATAAGAGCTAGTTCTCAGCTACTATCCATTATTTGTAAAATTGCCAAATAGCTCTAATTGGTTAAATGATTTTTGTGTTTTGCTGAATTAGTATAACATTGTAGATTACCAACCTGGGCAAAATTGGTAAATCCGCTATTTGTCTTTCTTATTCCAATAAAAATAGAATGGAAGTCCGATAGTTATAAGCATTAATCCCATCATTGCATTTTCTGTATCTGCATAGACAGAATTAAGCAAAAACAAGAAAGAGAAGATTACAAAAATCATCGGGGTATATGGGTATCCCCATACTTTATAGTAGCGTTCTGAACTTCCCATCTTTTTTCTAAGAACAAATACGCCATAAGCTCCGAGCATATAAAAAAGCCACGATGCAAAAATTACATAATCGGTAATGGTATCAAACGAACCCGATAAAACCAATACTGAAGACCAGATACCTTGAACTACAAGCGAAACGTGAGGGGTATTATATTTTGGATGTATCTTTCCTAATCCCTTAAAAAATAGTTTGTTTTCAGACATTGCATATTGAACACGGGCTGTTGCTAAGATACTTCCGTTTAATGCGCCGAACGTAGAGATAATAACTGCAATCGAGACTATCGATCCGCCCGAACTTCCAAATATCTTTTCTGCTGCCGATGCAGCTACTAAAGGCGATTTTGATATCTCTTCAATCGGCATTACATATAGATAAGCGAGATTAATAATAACATACACACCAATCACAATTAGAGTGCCGAATAATAAACCGAGCGAAACATTCTTTTGTGCGTTTTTCACTTCACCCGAGACAAAAGTTAAATTATTCCATCCGTCATAAGCCCAGAACGCACCGGCAAGTGCTAACCCAATCATCGATATTAAATTACCGCTTACGTGCGGCTCAAGAGCAAAATTATTATAAACGTTCGATAAGGATCCCTGACCGAAGAAGAAAAGAAGGAAGGATAAAATTAATATTGTCCCGATTTTTACAAAAGTAACAAAAGTCTGAACTCCGCCTCCGAAGACCACACCGACATAATTAACGGCAGTTAAAAATAGTATTACTAATATTGCTATAAACTTAGTTCCAAAATTAACTAATGGATAAATTTCTCCGATTGCAGGTAAATAGAAATGCATATCGGTAAAAATTTTGGGGAGTTCGGGGAATTTTATAAAGTAACCGACATATTCGGCGAAGGCATAAGCGATAGCTGCTTGACTGCCGGTTTGGATAACTGCAAGCACCGACCAACCGTATAGATAAGCAGTAAACTTGCCATACATCTCTTTGAAATAAATAAATTGTCCGCCTGTATTCGGCAATATGCTCGATATCTCGGCATTGATTGCAGCACCGATTAATGTAATTAATCCCGCACCTACCCATACAAGTATCATAAGTTCGGGGGACATTAATTGCTCTGCTATTGAAGACGGCTTCCTAAAAATTCCCGAGCCAATCATCGATCCAGCTACAAGCATAATTGCGGCAACGAGACCAAGTCCCCTTACCAATTCATTTTTTGAATTTCCTTTAATCATATTTATTTCTTCAAAAAAATTGTTTTGAAGATAAGGAAAAATTAAATTAACTACTCAAATAAAAAATGATACTATGAAAATAAAAATGCCCAAGCTACATAATCAGATAATTTTTGCATTAATAGCAGGGGCTTTGTTTGGTTCGATAACTGATTATGGCGTTGAAATTAAATGGCTCGGAGATATTTTTATTCGTCTCCTCAATATGGTTGCCGTGCCTTTGGTTCTTTCCTCATTAATTGTCGGCTCTGCAAGTCTTGGCGATATCCGAAAATTTACCCGCATCGGAGGAAAGACGATCTCTTTCTATATGATTACTACAGGAATTGCTGTTACAATCGGTTTAGTACTGGCGAATATTATACGTCCCGGCGAGATAATGAATGCCGATACGAAAGAAAATCTTTTCTCTGCTTATCAGAATGATGCCGCTAATACTCTCCATAATAAAATTGATTATAGCATTACCGATCAGATCGTAAATCTTGTACCTAAAAATCCATTCGGAGCTATTGCACAAAGTGAAATGATTCAGATAGTTTTCTTCGCTGTTTTACTCGGTATGGTTCTAACAATGATTAATAAAGAAAAATCTTCTCCTGTAATTAATTTTTTCGATGGACTTAGCGAAGCAATGATTAAGCTCGTAGAATTAGTTATGTACACCGCACCCATCGGAGTCTTTGCATTAATAGCTGCCACAGTTTCTCAATTTGGTTATGAAATTCTTCAGACCTTAATTTGGTATTCGTTGACTGTATTGATCGGATTTGCTATTCATACATTTGTTGTTTATTCATCTATCATAAAAATATTTACAAAAATAAAGCCGTTGAAGTTTTTCAAAGCAATTCGTGAAGCTCATGCAATTGCATTTAGTACCAGTTCATCGGCTGCCACTTTGCCCGTTAATATGGAATGCTGCCAAGAAAATCTCGGTATCTCGAAAAGCATTACAAGCTTTGTTCTACCGCTTGGCGCAACAATTAATATGGATGGCACGGCGTTATATCAGGGTGTTGCTGCCGTATTCATTGCACAAGTTTATGGAATGGATTTAAATTTAGCTCAACAGGCGACCGTTGTTTTTACAGCCGTATTAGCATCTATCGGAACAGCACCTGTTCCCGGCGTGGGAATAATTATGCTTGCAATAATTCTCAAGTCAGTTGGAGTTCCCGAAGAAGGTATTGCTTTAATTATCGGAGTAGATAGAATTTTAGATATGTGCAGGACGGTTACAAACATTACCGGTGATGCAGCCGTTGCTGCTGCAATTGCCACATCTGAAAATGAAATAAATTTGAGCAAAATAGAATAACATGGATAAATCACATTCTCATACCGGATTCGGATCGATAGTTAAGGCTATGGGTCTTGTTTTTGGTGATATCGGTACTAGTCCGATATATACACTCACGGTTATTCTTTTGCTTACCGCCCCCACTCACGATAATATAATGGGAATACTCTCTCTTATATTCTGGACTCTTATCATTCTTGTTACATTGGAATATGCGATTCTTGCAATGAGTCTTAGCTCCAAAGGTGAAGGAGGAACGATTGTATTAAAAGAAATTCTTACAAGTAAAATTAAATCGGGACGCAAAATTGCATTCGTTACATTTCTTGGTTTTATAGGTGTTTCTCTTCTAATGGGCGATGGAGTTATTACTCCGGCAATCTCAATTCTTTCTGCGGTAGAAGGTCTTGAACTCATTCCCGGTATAGGTCATATAAGTGAAAATACCATTATCATTATTACTATTGCAATTACAATACTCCTCTTTACAGTTCAATCGAAGGGTACGGATAAAGTGGCATCATCGTTCGGGCCTATAATGATTATATGGTTCTTAGCTCTTTTTATATCGGGCATCGTTTCTTTATCATCATATCCGGGAATTATTTTTGCGATGAGCCCACACTATGCAGTTGAATTTTTTATCAATAATGGCTGGTCAGGATTTTTCGTTTTATCGGAAGTAATATTATGTGCTACGGGAGGCGAAGCAATTTATGCCGATATGGGTCATCTCGGAAGCGAACCAATTAGAAAAGCGTGGTACTTTGTTTTCTTCGCACTTATAATAAATTATTTCGGTCAGGGTGTTTTTGCATTAAGTCATGCTCAACCTACAAATATTCTTTTTAGTATGATAAAATCGCAGGCGGAATTTTTATATATTCCGTTTCTTATACTTACTTTATTGGCAACAATCATCGCTTCTCAAGCGATGATAAGTGCAATATTCTCACTTGTCTATCAAGGCATTAGAACCCATATAATGCCATTAATGAAGATTAAATATACCTCAGAAGACTTAAAATCGCAGATCTATATTAATGCGGTTAATTGGGGTATGCTTGCAGCAGTAATCTTAATGATTTTAGTTTTTAGAAAATCATCTAATCTTGCCGCCGCTTATGGATTCGCTGTTACTGCTACAATGGCAATAAGCGGACTTTTTATGATCTTTATTTTCAGCATGCTGCGTAATAAATTAAAATTATTTCTCGTTAGCATTGTCTTTATAGTTAATGTTGCCTTTGTTGCCGCAGTTACTACAAAAATTCCTCATGGCGGTTATTGGTCTATTATTATTGCTTCCATTCCTTTATTTACAATCTGGCTATGGACTTATGGCAATAATGCAATGAGAAAATCATTCCGCTCTCTGCCAATTGATACTTTCCTTACAAGCTACGAACAGATTTACGAACTTGGAAATAATATTAAGGGAACGGCTGTATTTTTTGCTCGTGATCTTGATATGGTGCCTCCTTATATCGTACATACAATTATTAGAGGCAATATTATTTACGAACATAATATTATTGTATCGGTTGTTACAATGGATAAACCATTCGGCATTCAAAAACTTTTTATTCCCGATATAGCGGAAGGTCTTTCGGGCGTTGAGATTCAGATTGGTTATATGCAGTTAGCCAACGTACATAAAATTATTAAAGAATTAGATGTTGATCCGAAAGTGATTTTTTATGGAGTGGATGATATTCATGCTAAGCGTTTCTTGATGAAACTATTTGCAGTTATTAAAAGAGCGACTCCTAATTTTGTTCAGTTCTATGAACTGCCATATAACAAACTTCACGGTGTGGTTACACGCTTAGAGATTTAATTAGGGAAGCTCCACACAGATAATTAAGTTGGATCAGAATTAAAATAGATGTGAGAAAAAGAGAGACAATAGAAACATTGAAAGGATAATTATAACAAGTTACATTAGAATAACAATTATAAAAAGATTCTTAATGTCAAACGAAATTTCTGTTTTTCATTCAGTTTGAACTTTTACTTAGGAATAGCATATCCGAGCGCTACCATTACAAATGCGGGTCCGTTTATCGCCGCATAAATAATAATCCCTATCCATATATTTTTTTGCTTCTGTACCAAAAACGGGAGTATAAAAAAAAGTGGTGTTAATGTAAGTGCATATTGATATCCAAAAGGAATATGAAAAAGCATCCATAGAAGACCATTAATAAACCAAGCATATTTTCCATAAGTCAATTCGTGCCGAGGCAAAAAATATCCGCGCCATAAAAATTCTTCTCCAAAGATATTAAAGAAAAATAGAAAAGCCCAAATTACATAAACATAATTTTCCCACGGATATAGTGCCCGCGCCCTTAAATAATATGGTGAGGTAATTGTTTTGCCTGTTGCTATACTTGTTAGATAAATTATAATCGCCATCGACACAAGAATTAACATTAATCCGATAAACGTCATCTCCCAATCTTGCTTCGTTAATTTTTTCAATCGAAACCGCTGCGAGATAATTTTTAAGGAAATTTGGATCCCTTCTTTTTTTATGGCAATCAATGAACCAGCGAAAATTGGTACATAAATAAAAAATGCACTTACAATCCATCCGAGAAGATAACCGATCTGAAACGTACCTCTGATAAATGGCATTCCGAAATTTATAATAAACCAAAGCCAAAGAGCTGCAAGACCGTACCAAAATAAGGAGATTCCCGGTTTTATCGCTTTCATCTATTTAACCAATTTTTTTAATTTTTCTATTTCATCGCGCAGCGATGCCGCTCTTTCAAATTCTAAATCCTTCGCTGCATTAATCATCTCATGATTAAGCTGTTCGATTAAATCAGTTTTCTGATCATTCGTCATATATTTTACAACCGGTTCCGAAACCTTCATAAATGCCGAAACTTCCTTTTCAATATCTTTCTTTCTTACGTCTGCTATCGAAGTCGATGACATAATTTCCTCTAGACTTTTAAAAACCGTCTGCGGTGTGATGCCATGTACTTTGTTATATTCCATTTGAAGTATTCTTCTTCGCTCGGTCTCATCAATTGTTTTTTTCATTGAAGCAGTAATCTTATCGGCATACATAATCACCAAGCCATTGGAATTACGGGCTGTTCTTCCCGCTGTCTGCATTAAAGATCTTTCGCTTCTAAGGAACCCTTCTTTATCCGCATCAATAATTGCTACAAGCGAAACCTCCGGAAGATCCAATCCCTCCCTTAATAAGTTCACACCAACAAGGACATCAAAATCTCCAAGTCTAAGATCACGGATAATTTCAACTCGCTCAAGCGAATCGATATCGCTATGGATATACCGCACACGAATATTTAATCTCTCAAGATAATCGGTCAAATCCTCTGCCATCTTTTTTGTAAGAGTGGTAACGAGCACGCGTTCCTTTAATTCAGCACGCGTTCTAATCTCGCCGATTAGATCATCAATCTGCCCCGTAATCGGTCTAACTTCAATCTTAGGATCGAGCAATCCCGTTGGTCTGATAATCTGCTCTACAAATGATCCGCCCGATTTAATAAGTTCATAATCTGCCGGAGTAGCGCTTACATAAATTGCTTTAGAAACCATCCCTTCAAATTCCTCGAACTTCAAAGGACGATTATCCATTGCCGATGGGAGACGAAAACCATGTTCGACCAATACTTCTTTTCTTGCTTTATCGCCATTGAACATTCCCTTAATCTGCGGAATGGTAACGTGTGATTCATCAATAATTAATAGGAAATCTTTGGGAAAATAATCGAATAAACAGAATGGACGTGAACCGGGCGGACGAGCATCCATGTGGCGCGAATAATTTTCTATTCCCGAGCAGTAACCGATTTCGCGAATCATTTCTATATCGAATCGTGTCCGTTGTTCTAATCTTTGCGCTTCTACATATTTTTCATCTTTCCAATAATATTGCAGCCTCTCTCTCAATTCTTCTTCTATCGTTACAATTGCACGATTAACCTGCTCTTTAGTAGTAACAAAATATTTAGCGGGATAAATAGGAACACCTTCAGAATCTTGAATTATTTCACCTGTAATAGAATCGATAATCGAGATACGTTCTACTTCATCGCCCCAAAACTCAATCCGTACGGCTTCTTCATTTTGATATGCGGGAATTACTTCCACTACATCTCCCCGTGCTCTGAATGTTCCTCTTGTAAATTCAACATCATTGCGCGAATAATAGATATCTATAAGATTACGGAGCAATTTTTTTCTCTCAAGCTTTTGCCCTTTACGGATAAAAATAATCTGCCGCGCATATTCCTCCGGAGCGCCAATACCATATATACAACTTACACTTGCAATTATTATTACGTCATTTCTTCCTTCAATTAATGCAGTAGTTGCCTTTAGTCGCAAACGATCGATCTCTTCATTTATCGAAAAATCTTTCTCGATAAATAGATCCTTGCGCACCACATAAGCTTCGGGTTGATAATAATCATAATAACTTATAAAAAATTCTACCGCATTATTCGGGAAGAACGACTTAAATTCCGAATAAAGCTGAGCCGCAAGAGTCTTATTATGTGAAATAATAAGAGTCGGTTTATTAATCTCTTTTATTACATTCGATATCGTAAATGTTTTACCGCTGCCGGTAACGCCGAGCAATACCTGATGTTTATTGCCCGCATTAATTCCTGCAATAAGTTGCTTAATTGCTTCGGGCTGATCCCCCGAAGGTTTATAACTTGATTCTATCTGAAAATCAGGCATTTAATTTCTTATCCTAACTTCCGAAGCATGAAAATAATCACCGTGATAATGACCTCTTAAAGTTACTCTTCCCGAAACGTCCATTCCCGGTGGGAGAGAGAGCGGTCCAACTACTTTTACCTGCAATCCCATTGCATCCTCAACATAAAAAATTGTTCCCCCTGCTTCGGGATCTCTTTCAAATCCTCTATCGATTAATACTTTTACAATTATATCTCGATTTGAATTTGAATTTGTATCAAAATCGGAAAATTTTCCGAGATCATCAGTCGGACTGAAGTAATTAAAGTACAATAAAGCTACTGCTAAAATGACTAATCCGGGTAGTACTAATTTCTGTATATTCATTTTATGTTTCCTCTTTTATTTCAAAAACGATTTAAATTGTCTATAAAAGCATTATTTTAGTAGTTCTTATTTCCAAAAATAATTAAAAGGAGCGAAAGTGAAAAAACCATTCCTAATTTTGTTTTTCTTAACAACCTTAATATATGCCGAAACTCCCGATTCTACAAACAATTCATGGAATCCTTCTCTGGTTGCGGGAGCTAATATCTCTCAAGTAGCATTTTCCAATTGGGCTAAAGGGGGCGAGAATGCAATCGCTTGGACATTTTTAGGTGATGGTAGATTGATGAAGGAATTTGATTCCTTAACTTTCAGAAGCAATCTAAAAATAGCTTATGGAAGAACTAAAATCGGATCTGCCGATTATAGAACAACCGACAATGATCTTTATTGGGAAAAAGTTCTTTCTCTTAAAGTGGGCTGGGCTGTTGATCCTTATGTAAGTAATTTAATCAGAACCGCGGTTGCTACCGGTTACGATTATAAAGCCACGCCTGCTCAAAAGATTGCCGATTTCTTCGATCCGGGATATGTTACTCAATCAATCGGTTTCACATATGATAAATTATCATTTTTTAGAACGAGGTTAGGTGTTGCCTTTCAAGAGACATTCACTAATAAATACCGTTCCTATTCGGACGATCCCGATACAAAAGATAAACAAGAAGCATTCAAATTTGAAACCGGTCTCGAATCAATCACCGATGGAGCTATTAATCTTGACGATAACTTAATTTATAAGACAAAATTGCGTTTATTTACTCGATTTGAACACCCCGATACTTGGGATGTGCTTTTTGATAATGTTATTACCGCGAAGGTTAATTCCTGGCTATCGGTTAATTTTACCTATTTAGTGGTTTACGAAAAAGCTCAATCTCCTTACACTCAAATAAAACAAACATTACAAATGGGAATTGTTTATACAATATTATAATTATGACAATAAAAGAAAAACAAGATCAATTAATAAAAGAATTTGAAAATTATTCCGAATGGGACGATAAGTACGCCTATTTAATTAAACTAGGGAGAGAACTAGAACCACTTCCTGAAGAATTTAAAACTGAGAAATATAAGCTAAACGGCTGCCAATCTCAGGTTTGGATTAATGCGAAACAGAATGATGGAAAGGTTGTTTTAGAAGCTGATAGCGATGCTGCAATTGTAAAAGGTCTTATCGCCCTTTTAATAAAAGTCTATTCCGGTTCCACTCCCGATGAGATTCTTACTAATCCGCCTGATTTTTTAAGCAAAATAGGAATTGATAATCATCTTTCTCCGACACGCAAAAACGGGCTCGGTGCAATGTTAAAACAGATTCAAATGTATGCCTTTGCCTTGAAAGCTATGAAAAAATAGAATTTATTTAATTGAATAGTCTTAATAGAATCATCATTTTATGGATTTACCTAAGATTTCTAATTTGAGTTAAAAAGGAGTTTTAATGTTTTACGATATTATCAAAAAAGAAGAATTTGATAAAGTAAGGGCTTTTACGGGCGATTGGGTTCTAAAAATGGAATTATACGCCGAAATGTGCCGATTTAATACACTCATTGCAGTTAAAAAAGCAGGTTCGGGTCATCTCGGTTCCTCTTTATCTGCAATGGATATTGTAACTTATTTATACTTAAACGAACTCAATATTAAGAGCAAAGGTCTCGATTCGGAAGACCGTGATATATATTTCTCATCTAAAGGTCATGACGTCCCCGGGCTATATTCTGTTTTATATTCTATTGGTATTCTGCCCGAAGAAAAATTATTGATGTTAAGGCGGCTTCACGGACTCGATGGTCATCCGGAGGTAAGAATTCCCGGAATTGAAGCTTCCACCGGCTCGCTCGGCATGGGAATCTCTAAAGGACGCGGTATGGCTTGGGCTAAAACCTATCTCGAAAAAGAGGGGCATGTTTATGTTCTAACGGGAGACGGTGAATTTCAGGAAGGACAAATTTGGGAATCGATTCAGGCAACCGCCCATCAAGATATCTCAAATATTACAGTTATTATGGATCATAATAAATATCAAACCGATATGCTTGTAGAAGACGTAAACAATATTGAAGATTTAGTGGATAAAATCACCGCTTTCGGATGGCATGTAATCAGAATTGACGGGCATAATTTCGATTTAATGCGTGATACATTTAAGGAACTTAAAATTATTGATGACCGTCCCAAATTTGTAATAGCTGATACAATAAAAGGGAAGGGTGTTTCTTTTATGGAAACTCCTGCGGCAGAGGTGATTTCCGGAAAAACTTATTACAAATGGCACTCAGGTGCACCCGATGATGTAAGTTACGAACTCGGCCTCGAAGAACTCTCCGAAAGTATCAATATTCTTTCTTATGAACTCGGAATGAATAAACTAATTATTCCGATCAATAAAGCTGAAGGAAAGATAGCTACGAAATCAGATAAAGAATTTGTAACAGACTCTTATGGCGATACTTTAGTGGAATTGGCAAAAACAAATGATAAACTGATTGTTTTAGATGGAGATCTGGCTGCGGACTGTAAATTAAGAAAGTTTGAATATGCTTATCCTGATCGCTTTATTGAAAATGGAATCGCAGAGCAGGATATGGTTTCGATGGCAGGTGGATTAGCAAGAATGGGACTTCTTCCCGTAGTCAATACATTCGCAAGCTTTCTTGCCGCACGAGCAAACGAACAGATTTATAATAATGCAGGCGAGAAAACTAAGATTATCTATACATGCCATTTTGCCGGAATGATACCTGCGGGACCGGGTAAATCACATCAAAGCGTTCGAGATATCTCTCTTTTTAATGCTTTGCCTAATATGACGATTATTCAACCATGCAACGCATTGGAAACAAAACTAGCTACCGAGTATTGTGTAAATGAAGCAGAAGAAAATTGCATGCTCCGTTTGGTCATTGGTCCTTCGCCGGAAAAGATAAAACTGCCCAAAAATTATGAATTCAAGATTGGTGTGGGCACTCCATTAACAAAGGGAAAAGATGCTGTTTTATTTGCTTATGGTCCCGTTATGCTTCATGAAGCTCTAGTGGCTGCCGAAATTTTGAAATCAGCCGGATTCAAACTTAAAGTGATTAATATGCCATGGCTTAATAAAATCGATGATGAATGGCTTGCTTCGGAAGTAAAGGGAATTAAAAAAGTTTTCGTACTGGAAGATCATTCGGTAATTGGTGGGTTAGGCGAAAGAATTCTTGAATCACTGGTAAAAACCGATTCTATAAAAGGAAAAACATTTGAGAAAATCGGACTGACTGATTATCCGGAATGCGGAACTCCATTAGAAGTATTAGAATTTCATGGGTTTGATGGAAAATCATTAGCGGTGAAAGTTTCGGGGATTACCGATTTATCGGACGAGATGGAAGAATCAACAGCAAAGGAAAAATATACCTCCGCCGCTCCACAGTAATTAAAGAAGGCTGCTTAAAGGCAGCCTTCTTTATAAAATTTTTGTCTCCTTATTAAATCAAGAAGATTTTGAAATACCACTAATTCCCATCTGTTAAAGTAACCGGGATTGGAGTTAATTTAACAGAAAATTTACCTTTACTAATGTCTTCTGTGGGAAGATCTTTAGGCGGTGGATATTTATATGATGTTTTCTGCACTTCAAACTCAAATTCTCCTTCAAGCACCAGAGTGACAGGATCATATTTCAAAATTACACTTTTTCCATCTATTGTATTCCATTGCGCATTTTCAACACCTTCAGGAAGCCAAATTGCTTCGGATTCAGGGGAGATACCCTTATCGTAATCGGGTGTAAGATATTCCAGCGTTGCGGGAAATTCTTTTCCGCTTAGCAATGAAATATTGAATACGAGAAATAGAACTTTTTTATCTTGAGCTACTTTAATCTGAACGTAGTCAAGATCATTTCTTTTCTGCAGGGCAGCTTCCTCAATTTTTCCCAGGAAAGTGTTTCCATCAATTTCGCATTCAAAAACAGGATTGAAAGTTTCTGTTACACTATCTGAAAGAGGCTGCTCCGGCTCTTCTTGCAAAGATGTTTGCGGCATTGCTACACTTATAGTTAATATAAGACTATAAAGCACCGCTCCGTAGAGTAGTCTTTTCATTGTATCTCCTTTTTATAAGGTTTTTTTCCTAACGCACTTGGTAGGTATTGCAATGTAATAGAAAAAAGATAAATGGTCAATAAAAAAAATTTTATCAATTGATTTTCTTTCATTATTTTAGTTATAGAGATTAAAGGAAGCTATGCCTTATAAATTAAAAACTGCTACTAACATTGCGTTAATTGTAAATATCTTTTTATTTATTATTAAAGCAGTCATAGGAATTTTATCTAATTCAATTGCCGTAATCTCAGAAGCAGTTAATTCACTTACCGATATAATCTCCTCAATAGCAATTCGATACGCAGTAAAATTATCATCCGATAAACCGGATGCAAAACATAATTTCGGACACCGTGCCGCACAACCGATTGCTGCTTTCATCGTAGCAGTTTTTGCTTTTGTAGTGGGCATTAATATTATTGAAGAATCGATCAACCGCATTTTATCACCTCAATCAATTGATCCAATGCCGGCTGTATATGTAGTTCTTTTAGTTACTATAATTACTAAAGTTCTCCTTAGCGCATATCAACGAAAAGTTGGAAGGATATATCAAAGTCCGGCGGTTAAAGCTGCCGCTGTTGATTCTCTTAATGATATACTCGCTTCGGCAATTGCTCTTCTCGGAATTATTGGCGTTTCGCTCGGATATAATTTTATTGATGGAATCGCAGGTATTCTTGTTGCTCTATTTATTTTTAAAACCGGCTACGAAGTGGGGAAGCAGAATCTTGACTATCTAATGGGTAAATCAGCCGAGAAGGAATTGATAGACGAAATCTCAATCATTGCTCGAAAAGTAAATGGGGTAGTGGGTCTAAATGATATTCGCTCACATTATGTCGGTGATAAATTCCACATAGAAATTCATATCGAAGTCGATAAAAATCTCGCCACAAAATTCTCACATGATATCGGCAATCAAGTCCGATTCCAAATTGAAAATCATGACCTTGTACAAAAAGTATTTGTCCATATTGATCCCGTATAATTTTATTTAAATAAATATTTTAATTTAGTACAACCTTTCTAATAATCGATTAGTCTAACCGAACAGAAGCCGGTGAAGAGAGAATGAAATTAAACGATAAAGAATTAATACTAAAAGCTCAATCAGGAAATATGGAAGCGTTCGAAGAACTTATTTATCGATATGATAATCAAGTGCTAAACATCGCTAAGTCATTCCGTAACAATAGCGATGATGCAAAAGATATCTATCAAGAAGTTTTTATTCGTGTTTATAACGGATTAAAAAATTTTCAGTTTAAAAGTGAATTCTCGACTTGGCTTTTTCGTATTACAACTAATGTTTGTCTGACTTTTGCAGAGAAAAAGAAAAGAAATAATCATGAATCAATTGACGATGTGGTTACTTATGATGGGGAAGAAATTGAAAAAGTATCGGATTCTATTCCGGGGGATTTAACAACTGATTCGCTTATTAATAAAACAGATTTTTATAAACAGATAAATAAAGTAATTGATAAACTTCCGGTGCAGCAGAAATTAGCTTTCACTATGAAATATTTTCAAGAACTAAAGATCCGAGAAATTGCCGAAATTATGAATTGTAATGAAGGAACGGTTAAACGGTATCTCTTCACAGCCGTTACAAAATTGAGAGAACAATTAAAAAATCTCAAACACGAGGTTTAAGATGAAAAATGAATTAAAAGAAAAATTATTCCTTTACTCAATAAATGAACTTTCTGAAAAAGAAAGAAAAGAGATAGAAAATCTATTGAGTGAAGACTTAGAATTGAAAAAAGAATTTGATGAATTAATAAATCTCGGCGAAGCAATAGGTTCTAACAAACCTTCACCGGCTAGTGATGACGAGTTAGCTATTGCCCGTCGAGACTTATTGCGCTCAATTAGAACTCAAGAAGCAGAGGTATCTTCATTCTCGAGATTCGTTGCTTCACTAAAGGGCGCTTTATTCAATAGATACGGATTCGCTTTCACCGGAGCAACCACTTTATTTATCGGAATTTTTGTCGGATATATATTCTTCAGTCAACAACCAATAAATA
>Ga0209643_1001174_pt1 | contig 27624 bp, 19 predicted proteins | sample AutmiccBRH37_all_FD_187383 | JGI IMG/M metagenome (GOLD analysis project Ga0209643, IMG submission 187383) | Deep subsurface microbial communities from Mt. Terri, Switzerland - Autotrophic microbial communities BRH/37_all (SPAdes) (version 2) | ecosystem: Environmental > Aquatic > Deep... | reverse complement strand
TATCTATAATCATCTTAAAATACGTAATGTAATTTTCTTTATCCGCATCAATAAAAACCAGATCGAATTTTTGGTTTAGAGTTGGAATAATATCCAAAGCATTTCCAACAAATTGCTTTATTTGTGTATTAAAAGGCGATTTTTCAAAATATTTTTTGGCAAAATCTTCCAGCTCTTCATTTTTATCAATGGTGAAAAGCGTTCCATTTTTAGGCATTCCTTCAGCCAAACATAAAGCCGAATAACCGGTATAAGTACCTATTTCCAAAATGGCTTTTGGCTTTATTAATTTAGAAATCATCGACAGAATTCTGCCCTGATAGCCGCCGCTCAACATTCTCGGATTCAGCACTTTTTGCCAAGTTTCCTTGTTTAATTGTTGTAAAAGTTCAGGTTCTTTTTGGGAATGATTTACAACGTAATCGTCTATTTTTTCAGTTAAAAAACTCATATCATTTTATTTATAATATCACAAGAAAGTGACTGTTTGAAAAGTAATTTTCGAAATAAACAAGGATACTTATCCAATTATGATTTTATTTTTGTTTGCAATTCCTGCTCCATAAATTCCTTTTCATCTTGATTTAAATGGTGTTTTTTAAGGCTTTCCGCTTCCTTTAATTTTCGCAAACAAACACTCATCATCTTGTTTTGTTTGGCGTAAAGTCCACATTTTTTACATAAAAATAAATGAATGCCAAGTTTCATTCTTTCCCACAAACTGGCTTCTTTGTATTGGTTTTTGTCGCAAATTTCAGTTGCTTCGTCACACGTAATTTTCATTATTCTGATATTAAATTTTAAACCAATTTTCCTCCATACACTTTCTGAGTTGGGTTCGTGCTCTGTGAATAATTACCCAAAAATTTGTCGCAGTAATGTCAAGTTCATTACAAATATCCTCTGTTTCAATTTGATGCACGGTTTTCATTCTAAAAACCATTCCGTATTTTTTGGGCAAGCTTTCAATGCATTTTTCCAAAACAATGGCCAATTCTTCGTTTTCAATCTTTTTTTCAATTTCACCGCTCCAATCGGTTGGCGCATGTTCTTCCAGCCATTCGCCTTCCCTTTCACCTTCCGCATAAAAACTCATACGCACCTCAGCCTTTCCTTTTGTTGAATTAATTTTACGATAATAATCAACAATTTTGCGTTTTAGAATAGCGATTAGCCAAGTGCGTTCGGTGGATTCTCCTTTAAAATTATCCTTTGCTTTTAAAGCCGAAAAAAAAGTGTCCTGCACCAAATCTTTGGCTAAATCCCTGTCGTTAACCCGGCTAATGGTATAATTAAAAAGATAATCGGCATATGAGCTGACCCATTTTTCCGGATTTAAAAATTGCTTATCGGTTACAGACATTTAAACTTTATTTACTACTTTGCTAAAGTAAATAATTTAACAGAATTATGTTGTTTTAAATTGGATTGACCTTATGTCAATTTCCCGCAAGAATGCATTTTTTTGATGAAAAAAATCCTATAAATAAGAAATCATTAACAGTTTAACAACAAAACTCAGGTAAAATCGGGTTACCTTTGCTTTATACAAATTAGTCTGCCTTTATAGACTCTATGAAATCTATTAACATTTTATTCATAGTTCTCAAACATTCATATTCAGTTTTTCAATATGAAAATAAGAAGAGTCAACAAAAAAGAATAAATGGAAACAAAGATCAATAAAGAATTAATGAAAGAACTTGTTACATTTCGTAAAATGCTGCACGCCAATCCTGAGGTTTCGGGGAAAGAATATAACACGGCCAAAAGTGTTGCCGAATTTTTAAAAAACTGTGCGCCAACCAAAATCATAGAAAACATTGGAGGAACGGGCATTGTGGCCGTATTTGATAGTGGAAAACCAGGAAAATTGGTAATGTTCAGAGCAGAATTGGACGCCTTGCCAATACAGGAAATCAATACGTTTTCACATAAATCAAACATCGATGGCGTTTCCCATAAATGCGGACACGACGGGCACACTACGGTTTTGTTGGGATTGGCCAAAATTTTATCTGAACAAAAACCAAAAACCGGAAAAATATTTTTATTGTTTCAGCCTGCGGAAGAAGACGGAGAAGGTGCTAAAGCAGTATTTTCCGACCCAAAATTTGAAGCTTTAAAACCCGATTATATTTTTGCTTTTCACAACCTTCCTGCCTATCCTTTAAATCAAATTGTGGTGAAAAATAATTCATTCACCGCCGCAGTAAAAAGCATCATCATTAAAATAAATGGAAAAACCGCGCACGCCGCAGAGCCAGAAAATGGCTTGAATCCAGCGCTTACCATTGCAGAAATTTTACAGGAATCGGCGAAATTTTCCAACAATGATCCAAACCGAAACGATTTTACCTTAATTACGCCAATTCATATTGAAATGGGCGAAATTGCTTATGGTATTTCGGCGGGTTATGGGGAGATACGACTTACCATTCGCACTTGGAATGAAGAAACGATGGAAAAATTAACCGCTGACATCATAAATTGTGTTGAAAAAGCAGCTGAAAATCATCAAATACCCATCACCTATTCGTGGACGCAAGAATTTTACGCAAACCAAAATGATGATGAAGCCATTGAAATCATTAAAGAATCTGCAACAAATTTGAATTTTGACATTTTTGAGAGGAAATTTCCTTTTAAATGGGGAGAAGATTTTGGATTGTTCACGCAACATTTTAAAGGCGCAATGTTTGGCATTGGCTCGGGTGAAGAAAGTCCGTCACTGCACAATCCCGATTACGATTTTCCAGATGAAATTTTACCCAACGCCATTCAATTGTTTCACAAAATAAGTTTACGCATTTTATGATGAAATCCCTTAACACCTCCTATATTGAAATCAGCAAATCGGCACTGGAACACAACCTTCAGTTTTTAAAAAATTATATTGGAAACGGCGTACAAATATCTTCCGTGGTCAAAGGCAATGCTTATGGGCACGGGATTGAAGTATTTGTTCCGCTGGCCGAAAATTGCGGCATCAATCATTTTTCGGTATTTAGTGCCGATGAAGCTTTGAGTGTTTATAAATCATCTACACAAAATAGCACGATTATGATAATGGGTCTTATAAACAATGAACAGCTTGAATGGACCATTGAAAACAATATTGAATTTTATGTTTTTGAACTGGACCGACTGGAAAAAGCGCTTGAAACCGCCAAAAGAATAGGAAAAACGGCCAAAGTTCACATTGAAGTGGAAACCGGAATGAACAGAACCGGATTTGCAATAAGCGAACTTCCGGCAGTATTGAAATTGCTGAAAAACAATCCCGTTAATTTACAATTTAAAGGACTTTGTACCCATTTTGCAGGAGCGGAAAGCATTGCCAACTATTACCGGATTCACAAACAACAAAAGGTTTTCCAAAAAGTATTGAAAAAAGTGGCAGCCGCTGGTTTATCACCAGAACAAAAACATACGGCTTGTTCGGCCGCTGCTTTGCGCTATCCTAAATTTCAAATGGATATGGTTCGTTTGGGAATTATTCAGTATGGTTTTTTTCCCAACAAAGAAATTTTAATAGAGTATTTGACCAAAAAAAAAGAGACCGAAAATCCGTTGAAGCGCTTGATTTCTTGGAAAAGCCACGTGATGGATGTGAAGAAAGTAAAAACCGGTGAATTTGTTGGGTATGGAACGTCTTATCTGGCCAATTACGATTTAAAAATAGCCATCATTCCTGTAGGTTACGCCCACGGTTTTAGCAGAAATCTCAGCAATCAAGGCATTGTGCTGATTAACGGACAGCGCGTGAGTGTGGTTGGTACCGTAAATATGAATATGATTACGGTTGATGTTACCCAAGTTAATTCGGTTGAAAAAGGCGATGAAGTGGTGTTGATTGGCAAACAAGGCGACTTGGAAATTAGCGTCTCATCATTCAGCGAATTCAGCGAACAGGTAAATTATGAATTGCTGACAAGATTGCCCGAAAACTTGCCAAGATTGGTGGTTGATTAATAATGTCGCTCTCTTTGTTTAAAGGCCTCATAAAAATAAATTTTTTTTAATTTATTGATCAATAAACTGTATCTTTATAATGCCCCCTTATTTTTGTGAATTCTAAAACAAAATCTTATAGAAAAGACGTAAAAAGTTATTAAATAATTGGTTTATGAGTAAATTATCAGACATCTTTTCTGATTTATACAGCAAGTTTTCGGATCAACTGCCAGCTATTTTAATTGCACTAGTTATTATAATAATCGGTTTTTTAATTGCCCGCGGTTTAAAAAATTTGATTCTAAAAAAAATTAAACCCCGATTGACAAACACCTTATCTGCCGATTTTATAGCCCAAGTTACCAGTATCATAATCAGGGCTATAGTGATTATTATTGCGCTAAACCTAATGGGCTTTAAAAACTTTACTTCACAAATATTGGCCGGTGCCGGAATTCTTACTTTTGTGCTGGGTTTTGCATTTAAAGATATAGGGGAAAATTTTTTAGCAGGTATTATACTTGCCTTCAAAAGCCCGTTCAGGCTAAAAGATCTTATTGAATCAGGAAATGTTTTAGGATATGTCCAAGAACTGAACTTAAGGGAAACTTTGGTAAAAACACCCGACGGCAAAGACGTGTTCATTCCCAACGGACAAATCCTAAAAAATCCCTTGATCAATTATACCATTGATGGCTTTTTACGCTATGAATTCATCATCGGCCTTGATTATAACAGCAACATTGCTGAAGGCATTAAAATTATTTCGGATTCCATTTTTGAAATCAGTGATGTCTTGAACACCAAAAATAAAAAAACGGCCGTTCTTATAGAAGAATTGACAGCAAGCACCATAAACTTCAAAATCTTGTTTTGGATCGATACTTTTAAAAGCACATCAAGAACCTATCACAACAATATCAGATCAGCCGTAATAGATAAGGTCGTTCAAAACCTTATGCAAAAAGGATTTTATCTGCCTTCAACTATTATTGAAGTTAAAAAATATAAATTATAAATAGGTCAATTGCCGCTACTTAAAAAGAATTTGATGCAAATAAATTCAAAGGGCTTTAAGATTTTATCTTGATTTCTTCCTTGACAAACACATTATTTTCTCTTTCAATATCCGCCATCAATTGAGATGGATCAATCTCTACTGATTTCACTTCTTTTGAAGCGGAAAAAGTGTAAGTTGTATTTGCCCAAGACCAATTTTTAATTAGTTTTGCATCGGTGGTTTTTTCGCCACGCATCATACTTAAAGGAATGTAAAAATTCTCTGTGCTGCCGTCAACATAAGTGACTGCAACATCGATGGGCATCGGCATTTGACCAACTCTCGCCAACGTAACCGAATTTCCCTCAACTTTCGCCACAGCATAATCAATGGTGTGTGTGGTTTGCGTCCATTCATTCAAAAACCAATCTAGTTGAATTCCCGATATTTTCTCGGCAGTTCGTTTGATATCGTTGGGTGTTGGATGCTTGAATTTAAAAGCTTCAAAATATTTTTTGATGGTTTTTTGCACATTTTCTTCTCCGATGATATAATTCAGCTGAGACAGAAACATACTGCCTTTGGTATAACTTCCAATACTGAAAGCGGCATTGGTGTTAAATCGATCGGCGTGTGTGGTTAAAGGTTCTTCAATATTGTTTTTTACCGCATAAAAATAGCCTCTATAATTTTTTGCGTTTGGTTTACCGTCGCCGCCTTCCAGAATTAAACTGGAAGCCAAGGTTGAAATGTAAGATGTAAATCCTTCATCCATCCACGAGTGTTTGCTCTCATTGGTTGCCAAAATCTGTTGAAACCAGCTATGCGCCAATTCGTGAAAAACCGTTCCCACAATGTCCCTCAAAGATTCTCCACCCTCAACCAAAGTACACATTGCGTATTCCATACCGCCATCGCCACCCTGAATCACCGAATATTGTTTCCAAGGATATTCTCCTATATTTTCATTGAAATACTGCAGCGCTTTCTCTGTTAAAGGCTGAACTTCTTTCCAAGCTTTTGCGTATTTTTTATCTTTTTTATAGAAGAAATGAAGCTCTGTCCCGCCGGCGGTTTTTAAAATATCGTGCACATAATTTGGATCAGCTGCCCAGGTAAAATCGTGTACATTTGGCGCAACAAAATGCCATTTCAGATTTTTTCCCTTCGGAAGGTTTAACGGTTTTGATTTGTCTTCATAGCCGTGACCAACTTCCTGCGGATTTTGCAAATAACCTGTTCCGCCCACTGTAAATGCTTTATCAATATGAAGCGTCACATCAAAATTTGCCCAAACACCGTGAAATTCACGAGCGATATATGAATCTGCGTGCCAGCCTTCAAAATCATATTCCGCTATTTTCGGATACCATTGCGCCATCGAAAGCGCTACGCCATCCACACTGTTTCTTCCTGCCCTGCGAATATGAACAGGAACCTGTCCTTCAAAAGTCATATCAAATTTTACTTTTTCGCCTGGTTGAATTGCTTCATTTAGTGTCACTTTTAAAATCGTTCCGTCGATGCCGTATGTTACTTCTTTCCCGTTTTGTTTTAGTGACAATACTTTTAAATAGCCAATTTCATTGGGGTTCAATTTGGCTATTCTGCTTTCATAAACCGGATTTTCTTTGGTTCCAATATTATTTACCATTCTTTTATCGGGATCTGGAACAGCCTGTAATCTGGCATCCATTTCACTGTTTGGCTGAAAAGCATTGAAAAACAAATGGTAAAAAACGGTGTTTAAAACATCGGGTGAATTGTTGGTGTATGCCAATTCCTGTGTTCCTTTATACTGATAATTTTCTACATCAATATCCACAACCATTTTGTAATCTGCGTGTTGTTGCCAGTAAGTCGTATTATTTTGCGCAAAAACTGCGGTTGAAATAATTGTAAAAAGAAATATAAAAAATCTATTCATAAGGGATTTGTTTATTTGCCGCAATATAATCATAACTTTATAAAACAAAAAAACACACGGGTTACCGTGTGTTTTTTTAACAGAAAATTATAAGTTTTGTGACTTAATTCACCATTTTATCGGCCAACAATAAGGCATTGTAGGCATTTGCAATACTTCCCGCTTTTGACAAGCTTGAAAATGGCGCTTTTTCACCTTTTAATCCAGGAACAAGCACTTGTAAATTAACTTTAACACCTGAATTCATAATGATGTGTTTTACCTGACTTGCAGATAATTGTGGATAATAAGAACGAATTAATGTGGCAATACCGGCAACTTCTGGCGATGCCATAGAAGTACCGCTGTATTTTGCATATTCGTCTTTTGGCACAGTTGAATAAATTTGCACTCCAGGCGCAAAAACATCAACATTTAGTTTGCCGTAATTAGAAAATGAAGCTGGCATATTTTCGTTGAAATTGGCGCTCAATGCCCCAATGGTAATTACATTATCCGAAATTTCAGTTACTTTATCATCAGAATCATTTGGGAAATTGTCTTTTACATCAATATTTTTATTATCGTTTCCGGCAGCGTGCACTAGCAAAACATCTTTTTCTGCAGCGTATTTAATGGCGTCAAAAACCCATTCTTTGTTTGGAGAAAAGCTTTTTCCAAAACTCATGTTGATTACTTTTGCGCCATTATCTACAGCATATCTTATTGCCAACGCAACATCTTTATCGCGCTCATCGCCATCTGGCACCGCTCGAACAGACATTAATTTTGCGTTGTTGGCAACACCTTGCAATCCTTTGTTATTGTTGCGTGATGCCAAAATGATTCCGGCCACATGCGTTCCGTGAGATTCTTCCTCTTTTGAACCGATTACAAATCCGTTTCCATAATTTCTGTCGTTAAAATCTTCAGGATTGTCACCAACAATGGCGCGTCCGTCAAAATTAAAATCGTAGTTTTTATTTTTCTTTTGAGTTTCGTAATAATCCAAATACGCATCTTCATCCAAACCTCTTCCAAAGAGACCAATCAAATCGCCAACTTGCGTTTTTAATGTTTGGTCATCGGTATTGATTCCCTGTAAATCTTCCAAAGTAATCGCCTGTTTGCCCAAGTATTTCTTCACTGCGGCAAAATTTGCGCCTATTTGTTCCATTCTGGCCAGGGTTTGAAAATGCCTTGAAGAAGCGTCTTTGTAAGCTTCCACATATTCTTGGTATTTTTTAAAGTCGGCTTTTTCTGCTTCACTTATGTTTTCCATTGTTTTTCCTTCAAAACGAGGATTTAATTTGGCAACAATCCTAGTGATTTCTAACTGTTCTGGAGCAGCATCACCGTTTCCACCTAAAAAGTTCCATCCATAAATATCATCTACATAACCATTTTTGTCATCATCAATGCCATTTCCTGCAATTTCTTTGGTATTGGTCCAAAGCACGTCTTTTAAATCTTCGTGCTCAATGTCAATTCCGGAATCAATAACTCCCACAATAACTGTTACTCCTTTTTTCCCTTCTAAAAATTTATAGGCTCTGGCCAAGCTCATTCCGGGAATGGTATCCGCCACCAAATCGGCGTGTGCCCAATGGTTGAATTGTTCTTCGCCAATGGCGCCTTTCTTTTGTGTCATAGAAACAGTGGTTTCCATAGTTGGAACTGGCTTATCTGTGATAGATTTTACAGAACCGCAACTTGCTAATGAAATTGTTGCCAATGCAACAACAAACATCGATTTAAATATTCTCATGTTTTGTTTTGTGTTAATTAAATACTTCGTTAAATGTATAGGTTTGGTTTAATCGCACGCCTTTTTCGTTGTGTTTTACGGTACAAAGTTCATTGGTGGCATCGTGCTCAAAAAACAAGAAATAATTGTTATTTGCAGCATTGTTTAAAAACCTGTCTTTTTCTTCCATCGTCAAAAGCGGACGCGTATCATATCCCATCACGTAAGGCAAAGGAATGTGGCCAACGGTCGGCAGTAAATCCGACACAAAAACAATGGTTTTATCCTTGTATTGAATGTGGGGAATCATCAGTTTATCGGTATGTCCATTCGCAAATAAAATATCAAAACCAAGGAGCGTGTTTTTCGCAAAATCACCAGTTGGCAAATCCACTAAATTCAATTGTCCACTTTCTTGGATCGGGTTAATGTTTTCCATTAAAAACGAGGCTTTTTCTCTCGGATTGGGTTCTACCGCCCATTTCCAATGGTTTTTATTGCTCCAAAATTTGGCATTTTTAAACGCTGGCTCATAGCCGGTACGGTTTTTATTCCACTGAATGCTTCCGCCGCAATGGTCGAAATGCAAATGGGTTAAAAAAACATCGGTAATGTCGTCTCTGTGAAAACCATATTTTGCCAGGGAAGCATCCAAAGAAAAATCTCCGAAAAAATGATAGTAGCTAAAAAACTTTTCTGATTGTTTGTTTCCGGTACCGTTGTCGATTAAAATAAGCCGGTTCCCGTCTTCAATCAACAAACAGCGCAGCGCCATATCAATTAAGTTATTTTCGTCTGCAGGGTTAGTGCGTTGCCAGATTACTTTAGGGACCACGCCAAACATAGCACCACCGTCCAATTTAAAGTTTCCTGTTTCAATAGGGTAAATTTTCATAAAAAAACTTTAACACAAATATACAAGAATTTATTTTTAACAACGTGTTAAAGAAAACAAAAAACCCAAGCAAATTGCTTAGGTTTTTAAGAGGCGTCTAGCGGATTCGAACCGCTGTACGAGGTTTTGCAGACCTCTGCCTAGCCACTCGGCCAAAACGCCATTAAAGGATTGCAAATTTAAGAAATTTTTTTAATTGTTTAGTCGTTTAATCGCGGATTTGTTTAATTGTTCTGTCATCGCAAAGTTATTGACAAAATCCTATGGCAATCTGTTATTGGTTTTATAGAATTGTCGCATGTATGCAATTATCTATTATTACTTTGGTTTTTAGCGATTTAACCTACGGTTCGAAGGCAATATTTTTAATTTTCAATATTAATGGGGCCTTTTCCACCATCTGGCGGGGAACGCCCATCGTATTTTTCAACTTAGCTCCTGCAGGCAAAATTCTTTTCTTTTACCTAATCAAACTTCGGTCTTCCAACTTTATTAAAACCACTTTTTCTTTTTGAAATAGAATATCATAGAAACCGCCAAAACCAACATAACGCCTAACATCATAAAATAACCATATTTAAAATGAAGCTCGGGTAAATAATCGAAATTGGTCCCGTAAACGCCGGCAATAAAGGTTAGAGGAATAAAAATGACGGAGAAAACGGTTAAAAATTTAATGATATCGTTTAATTTGCTGCTGATGGTGGTGTGATAAACCTGAAGCTGGTCGGAGAGAATTTCACGATAACTTTCTAAGGATTCTATGGCCTGGTTGACATTATTTTTTAGATCTTCAAAATTTACATAAACGTTATCGGCTAATAATTCTGAATCTAATTTTAGCAATTCAACCACTATTTCACGGCATGGTTTAATGGATTTGTTTAAATAAATAATTTCCTTTTTAAAATTATTGATTTCTATTAAGGTTGATTCCTTGGCATTATTCAGTAAATGTATTTCCAGTGCTTCAATTTTTTCTCCAATTTGACTGATGATGTAATTGTAATTGTCAAAGACGATGTCCATTAAAGCAAATGCCAAATAATCGGTTCTGGAGCTTCGAATTCTTCTTTTGTTTTTTCGCATTCGATCTCTTATCGGATCAAAAACATCTCCTATTTTCTCCTGAAATAACAATAAAATATGTTCCTTGATAATGATGACAATATTTTCTGATGAAATATAATTTCGTTTATCATCATACTGCAACATTTTAAAAGAAATATAAATACAATTGTCGTATTCCTGAATTTTTGGACGTGCGTGGGTATTCATCACATCGGCAAGAATTATGGGATCCAACTCAAATTTCCTGGCAATTTCATCCATGACTTTTATGTCATGTAATCCATAAATATTAAGCCATGTTGTGGTGGCGGTTTTGTTAAACTTCATTACCTCATTAACGTCTTTTGCCTTAAATTCGTCGAGGTTTTCAGAATCGTAATCAATAACTTCCAAAATAACGGCATCACTTTTTTTCTCCCCTTTAAAATGAATTTCATAAGGAGACAATCCGATATGTTCTTTTTTTGTTTTTAAATATCTGGCCATCTTGTAAAGTTAAAAGTTAATTAAGATCGAAGTCGGAAGTTAAACGAATCAAATTATTGAACATTTATCCAAAAAAACAGAAATCACCTAAAATTAATGATTTCTGCTTTAAAATGTTTGTTTTCTGTAAAATAAATTTACAAAATATATCTATTTTTTATTCAACTCATAAATATCTTTGCGCCTGTCTTTTAAATTTCTGACAGTTCCCAGTTGGTTTAATTCCCGCAAGGAATCAATATCCACATCGGCAATTAAAATCATTTCAGAATTGGCGGTTGCTTCTGCTTTTATCCCGTTGGTTGGAAATGCAAAATCGCAAGGTGTAAACACCATTGACTGCGCATATTGTATGTCCATATTGTGCACATTCGGTAAATTTCCCACGCTTCCGGCGATGGCCACATAACATTCATTTTCTATGGCTCTTGCCTGCGCACAGTTTCTGACTCTTGAATAACCATTTTGGGTATCAGTCAAAAATGGAACAAACAAAATATCCATCCCGTCATCGGCTAACAAACGGCCAAGCTCCGGAAATTCAACATCGTAACAAATTAAAATGCCAATTTTTCCGCAATCGGTATCAAAGGTTTGTATTTTACTGCCGCCCTGCATCCCCCAAACTTTTGCTTCGTTTGGTGTGATATGCAATTTTTCATAACGCTCAATGGTTCCGTCTCTTTTGCATAAATAACCCACATTGTAAAGCTTGTTGTCTACAATTTCAGGCATACTTCCAGAGATGATATTGATGTTGTACGAAATGGCAAATTTTGCAAATTTATCAACAATGGCTGAAGTATGTTTTGCGAGCTCACGGATGGCTTCCGACTCTGATAAATGGTTGTTTTCCGCCATTAAAGGTGCATTAAAAAACTCGGGGAAAAGCGCAAAATCGGATCTATATCCCGAAACCGAATCCACAAAAAATTCAGCTTGGTGCAATAACTCATCCAGGTTTTTGTAAGATCTCATTTGCCATTGTATCAATCCAAGGCGCACTATTTTTTTTATGGTTACCGTTGAGCTTAAATCCTCTTTTTCAAAGTAAATATTGTCCCATTCCAACAATACCGCGTAATCATTGGAGGCTTCATCACCTTCAAGATAATTCTTCAGGATTTTTGTTGGATGAAAGTCGTTTGAAATCTGAAAATTAAACACAGGATCGTGAATTTCCTTTTTTCTTACCTTATCAATGTATTGCTTTGGGGTAAGTTTATCGGCATAAAGGTGATAATTGGGAATTCGGCCACCAAAAGCCATACCTCTCAGGTTAAGTTTCTCGCACAATTCTTTTCTGTAATCATACAATCTTCTTCCCAAACGAAGTCCGCGAAATTCTGGTTTTATAAAAACATCAATTCCGTACAGCATATCGCCTTCGGGTTTATGGGTATTAAACGAATAATTGCCCGTAATTTCCTGATAAGTATGTACTTTTTCGATCCTTTTATAATCCACAATAATCGATAAAGCACATCCTGCAATTTGATTATTGACTTTAATTACTACTTGGCCTTCAGGAAAACGGCTGATTAAAGATTCCATTTGGCGTTCACTCCAATAAGCATCTGGAATTCCTGTGTAGGACTCAATCATTGCTTTTTTAAGCTCCTGGTAATCGTCAATGCTTAAAAAAGACAATTCAATGTTTTCGATTTTTTTCATTTTTAATGTAGTGTCTTGTTTTTTTGTATAAAATAAGCACCTAAAAGGCTTATTTTGGCAAAATTACATCTTTTTAAGCAATGATTTTAATATTGTCAAAGCCGATTTTAAATATTATAAGCCTGTCTGCCTTTTTGGTGGGCGTTTCCCGCCAGCTGGCGGGTCGGGCTTTCCGCTCCAAACTTTCTTCGCCAAAAAAGCTCAAAAAGGTTTTCCACTTCAATCCCTTACGCAAATGAATTACGATTTTAAAATAAAAAAATTTTGCGGACTTTGCGGTTAAATGCTAATTTTGTTTGAATTGATTTTTTATAATTTTTTACTTGGTTTTTATCATATAATAAGCAGTTCGTGGTCAAAACAAATTAAAAATTAAGAGGTAAATAAGAAAAGATTATTAACCCGATTTTTCTCTGTGAATTTTAGTGTTTTTCTTTGTGAGTCTCTGTGTAATTATTATTTCACCATTTACACTAAGACAAAAAGAAATACACATTACACTAAGACAAAAAGAAATACACAGCGCAATGCTAAATAGCTGATTTGAGAAAATAATTATGTGGAGAAGATTGGGCATCCCTCGGCTAGCTTGTCTTGAGCTTAGTCGAAAGGCTCGGGATAAACTTCTCGCCCAATTAAGATTTGAGAAAAGAATTATGTGGAGAAGATCGGGCTCGAACCGACGACCTCTTGGCTGCCAGCCAAGCGCTCTAGCCAACTGAGCTACATCCCCAATTTTGTAATTTTTCAACCGTTGGCCGACAGGCTGAAACCTACATTTAAAATGTAGTGGCGCAAAAGTACATAATTTTTTTTAATGTGTTTTAAATTTTTAAAGATGTTTTTAGCGTTTGGGAATTGTAAAGTATTTGCTTACCAATGGTAAAAATTCTTGTAAATTTGTAATTCAAAACAATGATAAAATTATGATCAATAAAATTGAAGTGAGCTGGAAAGGTCAAATGCTTTTCGAGTCGGTAGCACCTGAAGGAACTGTGATAATTGATGCCGCCGAAGAGGCCGGCGGACAAGGAAAAGGGTTGCGACCAAAAGCATTGATGCTAACATCTTTGGCGGGCTGCACAGCGATGGATGTTGCTTCTTTGTTAAAAAAAATGCGCGCCGAAGTGGGGAATTTTAAAATTGAAGTGGAAGCAAACCTCACTGAAGAACATCCAAAAGTTTACGATAAAGTAAAAGTAATTTATAAATTTTATGGCGAAGATTTTAAAAAGGATAAAATTGAAAAAGCGGTAAATCTTTCTGTTGAAAGTTATTGCGGCGTGATGGAAATGTTCCGCAAATTTGCTGAAGTTACCACAGAAATTCAATATTTCGATAAATAAGCTCGCTGGCGTGGATTTGCAATCCGTGCTGTCAAGTACTCGCGATTATTTTTTAAGATTTATTTTTATTTTTCGGCATACAATCAAAAACAACTTCATAAGGTAAATTTGCTTACTTTTGAAAAAAAGCACTGCTATGCGATGGAAATTAAAACCGGAAACAGATCCTCAAATCACTTCAAAATTAGCCCTGGATTTGGGCATAGATTACACGTTGGCCAAACTCTTGGTGCAACGAAATATTGAATCTTATGACCAGGCCAAAACCTTTTTTCGTCCAAGTTTAAAAGACCTCCACAATCCTTTTTTAATGAAGGATATGGACAAAGCGGTTGAACGAATAGAAATGGCAATTAAAAAAAATGAAAATATTTTGGTCTATGGCGATTACGATGTGGATGGCACCACATCTGTTTCTATGCTTTCCTCCTATTTAAAAACTTTTTACCCAAATATCGCGACATATATTCCCGACAGGTATGCGGAAGGTTATGGAATTTCTTTTCTGGGAATCGATTTTGCACAAGACAATGATATTTCTTTAATTATTGCACTTGATTGTGGCATAAAAGCCATTGACAAAGTAAATTACGCCAAAGAAAAAGGCATCGATTTTATCATTTGCGACCATCACCGTCCGGGCAACGAAATTCCAAATGCGGTTGCGGTTCTAGATCCAAAACGAGTCGATTGTGAATATCCGTACGATGAGTTGTGCGGCTGCGGTGTTGGATTCAAGCTTATCCAGGCATTGGCAAGCAAAAGAAACCAAACTATTGATGATTTGGTGCCTTATTTGGATTTGGTGGCAACTGCCATCGCTGCAGACATTGTTCCGATCACAGGCGAAAACAGAATTTTGGCTTATTTTGGTTTGCAGGTAATCAATTCGAATCCGAGAAATGGCATCAAAGCGATGATTCACCAAATTAAAAAGGTGGAGTTAAACATTACCGATGTGGTGTTTATTATTGCGCCAAGAATCAACGCCGCAGGACGAATTAAACACGGAAACTACGCTGTTGAATTGTTGACCGAGCTGGATTTTGATTCGGCCGTGAAATTTGCTTTGGAAATAGAACAAAATAACAACGACCGTAAGGATTTGGATAAATTAATCACACAGGAAGCCTTGCTGCAAATTGAAGAAAACAAAGAACAGGAAAATTATTCAACGGTTGTTTATGCTGAAAATTGGCATAAAGGTGTGATTGGCATTGTGGCTTCGCGATTGATTGAAACCTATTACAAACCAACCTTGGTTTTCACAAAAAGCGGCGATAAATTAGCGGCATCGGCACGTTCGGTAAAAGGATTCGACGTTTATGAAGCGCTGGAACAATGTTCGGAATTTATTGAGCAGTTTGGCGGACATAAATATGCGGCCGGATTGACCTTAAAAGAAGAAAATTACCAAAATTTCAAAAATAAGTTTGAAGAGGTTGTAAAAAACACCTTACCCGAAGAATTGAGAACGCCGGAAATCACCATTGATGCAGAAATCAGCCTTTCAGAAATTACGCCAAAATTTTTTAGAATTATGAATCAGCTCTCGCCTTTTGGGCCGCAAAATATGAAACCCGTTTTTATGTGCGGCGGTTTGCGCGACAATGGTTACGGCAAAAAAGTGGGTTCCGACGAAACACATTTAAAGCTGAATCTTTTTGAAGGCACCAACCAAACAACTTACAATGCCATCGGTTTTGGAATGGGCGACAAACACGAAATCATCCAAAATAAAAACGTGTTTAAAGCCGCTTTTCACATCGATGAAAATGAGTGGAATGGTTATAAAACATTGCAGCTTTTGTTGAAAGATATAGAAGTTGAGGCCCCCTAGCCCCCGAAGGGGGAATAAAAGTTAATAGATTATAAATATAGAGCTTAAAACAGATTAAACACTAGCACGATTCAACAATAAAAAAAACGGTAGCGGATTATTTCCCTACCGTTTTTGTTTTTATTGACAATTAAAAATTAACTTTCTGATTTCTAAGAATCCCGCACATTAAAATACAGAAACTAATGATGGATTCTTAAATAGATTTTGGTGATGCTGGAATATCCGTCAATGTTTCCTTCAGCCATTTATAAAATTCGCGTTGCCATACCAAACTGTTCTGATTGTTTAAAATCCAATGATTTTCTTCAGGGAAATACAACAATTTACTTTTAAGGCCTTTCAATTGTGCTGCCTGAAAAGCTTCCAACCCTTGTCCGATTGGCACCCTATAATCTTTTCCGCCTTGTATAATCATAATTGGCGTATTCCATTGGTCAACTTTTTCCACAGGGTTAAATTCAGTATAGGCTTTTTGCGCAATTTCGTTATTTTTATCCCAATAAGCGCCACCCAAATCCCAGTTCACAAAGAACAATTCCTCTGTGGTTCCGTACATACTTTTCCAGTTGAAAATTCCATCGTGAGAAATAAAACTTTTGAATCTTCCTTCATGAATTCCGGCCAAATAAAATACGGAATAACCGCCATAACTTGCTCCGATAGCGCCCAAACGATCATTGTCTACAAAAGGTTCTTTCGCCAATTCGTCAATGGCAGATAAATAATCCTGCATATTTTGTCCGCCATAATCCTTGCTTATTTGTTCATTCCATTCCACGCCATAACCAGGCATCCCTCTTCTGTTTGGCGCAACAATAATATAACCGTTTGCAGCCATCAGCTGAAAGTTCCATCTTAAAGAATAAATCTGGCTTAAAGCGCCTTGTGGTCCTCCTTGGCAATACAATATTGTAGGATATTTCTTAGCTGGATCAAAGTTTGGCGGATAAATTACCCAGGTCAGCATTTCTTTGCCGTCGGTTGTTTTAATGATTCTTTTTTCAACTTTGCTCAGCGTAATGCTATTGTAAAAAGCGTCGTTTGAATGGGTTAATGGCGTCATTTTTCCATCTTTTAAATTAACGGAATACAGCTCAGGCGCGTGGTTCATATCTCTGCGGCTCACCACAATGGTTTGGTTTGATTGTCCGACGATTCCGTGAACATCAAATTGTCCGTTTGTAATTTGTTTCAGCGAGCTGCTTTTCTTTCCTGAAACCGGAATTCCGATTTCAAACAATTGCACTGTTCCCAAAACCGGTGCCACAAAATAAATTTTATCGCCTTTATCTTGCCATACAAAACTGTCAACGGTTCCGTCCCAGTTTGCCGTTAAATTGATAGCAACGCCATTTATGATAACAATAATGTCTTTTTTATCCGATTCATAACCGTCTCTTTTCATTTGAAGCCAGGCCAATTGCCCTTTGGAAGAAAAAGCCGGATTTGTGTCGTATCCTTTGTTTTCTGAAGTTAAATTGGTGGTTATTTTTGTTTCAATATTGTATTGGTAAATATCAGTATTGGTGCTTGAAGCGTAAGCAGCACCGCTTAATTTTTTGGCTACATATAAAATGTTTTTGCTGTCGGGACTCCACAAATAATCTTCAGAACCGCCAAAAGGTTTTTGCGGACTGTCGAAAGGTTCTGCAGCCATAATATCGACTGGTTCAGAAGCTACATCTGAAATCGGTTGGTACATAATATGGCTGTAAGCGCCATCTTCCCAAGTATCCCAGTGGCGATAATTGAGTTCGTCATAAATTTGCACGTTTGAACCGGTAACTTCCGGATAAAAATCTTTTCCGGTGATGTTTTTCAGTTTTACTTCGGCAGCTAAAATTTTGTATTTGCCGTCGGGCGAAACACTTTGATCTGCCAATAACGTTTTATAATCAGTGATTACTTGGGCATTTCCGCCGGCAATTGGCATTTGGTACGTTGTTGTTGCTGAGCTGTTTTTTTCGAGCGAGTATTTTGAAATGCTGTAAATAAGGTTGATGCCGTCTTTGGTCAATCCTTTTCCTGAAACTTTGTTAAGCTGGAGAAGTTTTTCTGGAGTCATCACATCCTGTGCTGACATTGTGAGAAACACAAATAAAAATAAAAAAGGGAGCACTATTTTATGCATAATTTCTTGTTTTTGGGTTTTAAAACTTAATCAACAAATTTATTGATTTTAATTTTCATTTTTGTTAATGAATTTGTAATTATTCACCTTTTTTTGATAAGAAATAATGATTATAAATAGCAATTCGATCTGCGTTAGCGATAGCAGTCCTTCGGCTCCGCTCAGGATAAATTTATACTTTTTTGAAATGCAATGAAAAAAAGATAAAACGGATAGCGCGACCCGCCAGCTGGCGGGAAACGCCCAAAACAATTGTTTATTTGTTGATTGCGTTTGAAAATCTAAAAACACAAGCTCCTTAAAAAACCTCTTTGATCAAGTACAAATAAACCGGATAATGGTCGCTGTAGCCGCCGGTAAATCCGCCATTTCCCCAGCTTCTGAAAGGATAACCCTTGTATTTTCCGGTTTGGGTGGTTAAATATTGCGGTTTAAAAATGGCCGTTTTATACATTTTATAGGATGAAAAGTCATTTGTGGTTGTTAACAACGGCGAGGTAAACATAATTTGGTCGAAAAGGTTGATATTGTCCCTGTACGCCAGGGTATTTTGCCCGCGCTTGAACAGATCATCCATCGGGTTGTAAATGTCGCCATTTTCAACATTCGATTTTTTGCCTTTGGTTTTTAAGATCTTTTTTAAGCTGCTGTTGGTGGGATCATCATTTAAATCGCCCATTATAATGATTTTTGGATTGGGATCGGTTTCCTTTATTTTAGTGATGATTTGGGTGTTTAAAAAAGCGGCTTTTTCTCTTTTTGACCGGCTTTTTGCTTCACCACCAAGTCTTGAAGGCCAGTGATTTACAATAATATGGATGAGTTCGTCACCCAAATAACCGGATACAAGTAATTGATCTCTTGTGTAAATTCGATAGCCGTCATCGTCCCACAAGCGCAGTTCAAAAATTTCATGATAAATAGGCTTAAAAAAGTTGGTTTGGTACAAAAAACCCACATCAATGCCTCTTGAATCAGGAGAATCATAATGGATAATGCCATATTGCCTGTCCTTTAAATAGGTTGTGTTCACCAAATCTTCCAAAACGCCATAATTTTCAATTTCGGAAACACCAATAATTACCGGACTGTTTTTGGCTTCTTCCACGCCAATTTCAGATAGCACTTTTGCCATATTGTTCAATTTCAACTGATAAATGGCTGCGCGATTTTCTTTAATCGCCATTATCGGACTCGATTCATCCAATTTTAAGGTATCGTCCACAATATCAAAAAGGTTTTCCAAATTGTAAAAAGCGATGGTTTTGATGTCATATTTTTTTTGGCCGAAAACTGGTTGAACCACCAATAAAATAAGCAAGTAAAGAAGTGAAAGTCGTTTCATAGCATTTTTTTAAGCAACTAAGATAAACACAAATCATTAATGAAATATGAAATAGGCAGCTATATTTCAGTAAGATAGCGAAAATATTTTTTTTAAATTTATCGTTGGTGTTCATAAATAGATTACTTTCATAAAAAATTGTCTATGAAAATAATAGTTGTTGCCGCTATTGTATGTCTTTTGTACACCCTGAATTCAGGCGCCCAAAGCCTTGCTTCCATCAATGGTAAAGTTGTTGAATCCTCTTCAGAAGAAAACTTACAAGGAGTTTCCCTAAAAATTACTTCATTAAATATTTTTATGGAAACAAATTCAAACGGAGAGTTTTCTATTGAAAATATTCCTAAAGGAAATTACACGCTCCAAATTGAATTTGAAAATTACGAAAAGCAAGAATTTCCCATCGACATTATTGAAGCGAAAACCTATGATTTAGGCACTATTTTTTTGCAAAAAACCATTGTTGAAAAGTATGAGACAAGCCTTATTGTTTTAACCGACGAAGATTTATTGGACGAAGAAGGAAAAACCTCCGATTATATTGCGGGATTGTTCCAGTCTTCTAAAGATGCTTATTTACAGGCCGCAGCCTTCAATTTCAGTCAGGCCTGGTTTAAAGTCCGTGGCTACGATTCCAGCTACGGAACCATCGCCATCAACGGCATTGAAATGAACAAATTGTACGACGGCCGTCCGCAATGGAGCGATTGGGGCGGATTGAACGATGCGTTCAGAAATCAGGAATTTTCAAATGGTATTGCGGCTTCCGACCATACTTTTGGCGGCATTTTGGGTGCCACAAATTTCAGCACAAGAGCATCCGATTATCAGGCGGTAAAAAAACTGTCGGTTTCTTCAACCAATAAAAGTTATACCGGCCGCGCTATGGCAACTTACGCATCGGGATGGAATAAAAACAATTGGGCTTTTGTGGTTTCTGCATCTCGCAAAATGGCACAAGAAAGTTATATAGAAGGAACTTCTTACAATGCGTGGTCGGGTTTATTGGCGGTCGAAAAAAGGATTACTAAAAATCACGGCTTAAATTTTACGGCTTTCGCTACGCCCAACAAACGCGGAAAATCATCGCCAAATACCCAGGAAGTTTACGATTTAAAAGGCTACCGATACAATGCCTATTGGGGAAATCAGGAAGGTGATAAACGAAACTCAAGAATCAAGGAAGTTTTTGAGCCTGTGTTGATGTTGAGCCATTTTTATGAAAGGGAAAACACGACCATAAAATCTACTTTGGCTTATCAATTCGGACATATAGGAAACAGCAGGTTGGGCTATTTTAACGCGCTGAATCCCGACCCAACCTACTGGAAATATTTGCCCAGCAATTTTTTGAGATATCCCGACAATCCCGATTATGCAAATGCGTATTTATCGGAACAGGAATTTTTGAAAAACGGACAATTGAAATGGAATGAATTGTATCAGGCAAATGCGGATAACGGAAATTCGTTGTATTATTTGTATGAAGACCGGGTTGATGACACGCAATTTTCGGCAAATACAATCATCAACACAAAATTTATCGATAATCTGAACTTCAACGGAGGCGTTTCCTTCAAAAATTTAAAGTCCGAAAATTACGCAAATATGTTGGATTTGTTGGGTGGAAACGGGTTTGTGGATTTGGACCAATATGCATTGGGCGATGCGCGGCAAAACGATTTAAACAACCCGAACAGAACTGTTGTTGAAGGCGATATATTTCAGTATAATTACACCATCAATGCTTTTACGGCGAGCGTTTTTGGGCAAGTGCAAGGAACTCAAAACAACTTCGATTATTTTGTGGGATTGAATGCAAAAAGCACCAATTACCAGCGGGATGGTTTGTTTAAAAACGGCACTTATTTTGAAAATTCCTTCGGAAAAGGGGAAAAACAACATTTTATGGATTTCGGTCTAAAAGCCGGTGCCACCTATAAAATTACCGGGCGGCATTTGGTCACTTTAAACGGTGCTTACACCACCAATGCGCCTACCATAAAAACGGCATTTTCCAATTCGCGCGTCAATAACAGCATCACGCCCGATTTGACCAGCGAGAAAATTGTTACCGGCGATTTAAGTTATGTTTTCAGGGCACCAAAAATTCAATCACGCCTAACGGCCTATTACACAAAATTTAGCGACGCCATAGAAACTTCCTTCTTTTTTGCGGAAGGTTTGTTGGGCGACCAGGCCGATTTTGTGAATGAAATAATTACAGGCGTCGACAAAATGAATATGGGTACCGAATTAAGTTTTGAATACCAGATTTTGCCCACCGTAAAACTGCTGGCTGCCGGTTCTGTTGGGCAATTTACCTACAGCAACAATCCGCAATTATACCTGATTTCAGAGAGTTTTACCGATTTATACAGCAATTTCGGAACGGCATATTTAAAAAATTACCACATTTCCGGAACGCCTCAGCGCGCCTATTCGGTCACTTTTGAATACCGCGACCCGGCTTATTGGTTTTTTCAGATAAACGCCAATTATTTGTCCAACAATTATCTGGATATTTCGCCTTTGTTGCGAACCAATAATTTTTATCTGGATTCCGACGGCGTGCCTTTTTTGGATGATGAAACCGGTGTGCAGGTCACCCAGGAACAAGTTGACCATTTATTGAAACAGGAAAAATTTAACCCAGCTTTTTTGGTGAATGCCGTTGGCGGAAAATCATGGAAAATTGATGACTATTATCTCGGATTTTTTATGGGAATCAACAATATTTTGGGCGAATTGTTTAAAACGGGCGGATTTGAACAATCGCGGAAATCGAATTACCCCGAATTAAAAGAGGACAAACAACTGCAGAAACCCATTTTCGGACCAAAATATTGGTATGGTGGAAAAACCTCTTATTATTTGAATTTATATCTAAGATTTTAAAATTATCGCTATGAAAAACAACAAAACAGTATTAAAAGTAAACCAATTTCTCTTATTAATTTTCCTTTTTATAAGTTGTGTAAAAGACGGGGATTTTGAAACGCCCAATGTCGATTGCTCAGAGCCTGAACTTACGGCAACTACCACAATTCAACAAGTAAAAGAAATGTACACTTTTGGAGGTGCCAAAATCATTGAAGCCGATATTATTGTGGAAGGTTACGTGGTTTCCAGCGACAAATCGGGGAATATTTACAAGTCTATTTCTATTCAGGACAAACCCGAGAATCCGACTGCGGCCATTAAGGTTTCCATCAACCAAACCAATATTTACACGAAATATAATGTCGGACGGAAAATTTACGTAAAATTGAAAGGATTGGCGGTTGGCTACAGTTTTGGAAGCGTGCAAATTGGCGTGGCAACCGGAGACGGACTGGCAGGTATTTTGGGTTCGGAACTCGACAAATACATTGTGCGTTCGTGTGAAGTTGCGGAAATAATTCCCAAAAAAGTTGCTATCGAAGACTTGAATAAAAGTATGCTGGAAATGCTCATAGAAATTGAAAATGTTCAGTTTAAATCGGGCGATTTGGGGAAAGCTTATGGAAATGCCGATAATACCGAAACCGTAAATCGCGCATTGCAAAGCACTGACAATTCCTGTAATTTTATGGATGAAGTGATTCTAAGAAATAGCGGTTATGCCAGTTTCAAAAACAATCTTTTGCCCGAAGGAAAAGGAAACGTTGTAGCCATTTTCAGCAATTATTATGACGATTTTCAATTGTATTTGCGCGATACGGATGATGTGAAATTCACCACAGCAAGGTGCGATTATTCCAGTTCTTTTCAGCCAAATATCACTTTGAAATCGGTGAAGGAAATGTACAAAGGAAGTGTAGTTGAATTTGGCATCAGCAACAATTATGTAATTGAAGGCTTTGTAATTTCAAGCGACGAACACGGAAGTTTCGAGAAAAAATTAGTGATTCAAGATGCGGTTGAAAACGCAACTGCCGGCATTCAAATTTTAATCGGCAAAACCGCCAATTTTGAACAATACAATGTTGGCGACAAGGTTTTTGTGAAGTTGAACAAACTGTATATGAATAAAAAAGAAGGTGTTTTAACCATCGGTTTTCCAAAGGGAACTGCCATTATTGAAATTGAAGAATCCCAAATTCCCGATTTCATTTTCAACAGCAGCGAAAATTTTAATATAATTCCCAAAGAAATTTCTATATCAGAGGTATTGAATCCCGCTTTTGACAACACTTTGATAAAAGTAAAAAATGTGCAATTGGCGCAAAATGAATTGGGTTCAGCATTTACCTATTTTAGCGGTATAAACAACGGTTTTCGAACTTTGGAAACCTGCAACATCTCTACAAAACTATCGGTTTTCACCAATGGAAAGGCCACTTTTGCAAACAAATTATTTCCGCAGGGACGAGGAAATATTACCGGCGTTTTAAGCAATGTTCTTGAGTTGAGAACCGCTTTGGATGTTCAGTTTTCTGGAGCTTTTGAAGCTTGTCCGGTTTTTTTTCCAAAAATAATGATTACAGAAGTTGCCGACCCAAACAACAATGTTTCTGCACGGTTTGTGGAACTTTACAATGCCGGAGTTGGCGAAGTGAATTTAACGGGATGGAAGCTGAATAAATATTTAAATGGTGCGTCAACGGTTTCCGGAACGGCATTGGCGTTAACCGGAATCTTGATTCCCGCTGGCGGTTTTGTGATTATTGCCGGCAGCGATTACAAAATATTGTTTGATGATATTCCGGATATTGAATCCACCTATATTTCCGGAAACGGCGATGACGTTTATGAGTTGGTGAACAACACCGGCGCAAGAATCGATATTTTTGGCGTTATTGGTGTTGATGGAAATGGCACAAATTGGGAATATTTAGACGGAAGAGCGGTGAGAAAGACCTCTATATCTGCACCAAATCCAGTATTTACCGTCAGTGAATGGACCATTTATTCGGCTGCATCAAACAGCTTGATTACACATCCGAATTCACCGCAAAACGCACCTGGCGGTTTTAATCCGAGAGCGAGGTAATACCTTGAATTTTTACTACTTACGAAGATAAAACACATTAATAGTTTGTTTTTTAATCTTTTATAAATAATCTTTGGATGTAAAAATAAAATTCATAACTTTAACACGCTAATAAAAAGAATAAAAAATTGCTTCAATCCCACTTTTATTTTTATTTATGGCATAAACCTTAAAAGCTTTAAGGTTTTGTTGACTGGTTAAAAGATTGATAATTAACGTTGGCCCGATAATTAAACTGAAAAACTTTTGCATTGCGAGCCGTTTTGCCAATTATAAAAAAATTAAATATGAAATTTTAATAAAATGAAAAAAACAATTACCGACCTGAAAGACATTATTAGATTGGGTGGTGGAATGAATATAGACGCCACTTTATTTACCGTGACTGAGCTAAACGATTTTGCAGTTCTCGCTGAAAGATCAGGAGCAATTATACGGGTTAAAAATACCGAAGACCTAACGGTCAATAATTTAAAAGAGATCGCTAAACTTGGTCATGGGAAAGTAATTTTTGAATTTTAAACCAATATAAATTAAATAACAAAAAATTGCGGACTTAACCCCACAAATTTTTTGATATACCCTATCTTAAAGGAGCGATTTATTATATAGATTGATCATTTTTCTATTTAACAAGTTGGCGTAGCGCAGCCCATTGCTTCAACATTTCTCTGGAATCCTGTGCGGGATAACCCAATACCGTTTTTCCCGCTTCAACATCATTCATCACACCAGAACCTCCTGCAACCACTGCGCCAGAATGAACGGTAACGTGGTCTTTAATGGAAGCGCTTCCGCCAATAACAACGCCGTCACCAAGAGTAACGGAACCCGCCAAGCCACTGTGGCCGGCCATAATGCAAGAGCGACCCATCACACTATTGTGGGCTATTTGTACAAGATTGTCTATTTTACATCCATCACCAATTTTGGTTGAACTAAACTTTCCGCGATCCACACAAGAATTTGCCCCTATTTCCACATAATTTCCAATAACCACATTGCCAATGTGCGGAATTTTCACCAAACCCCTGCCGTCTTCGCTCGCGCAATAGCCAAATCCGTCCCCGCCAATGCTTACGTTGAGATGAAAAATACAAAAACTGCCTATTTCACTTCGCTCCCGAATTACGGTTCCCGACCAAATCACCGTGCCATTTCCAATACTGGATTCATCAAAAATGGTCACATTTGGGTACAAAACAACGCCGTCACCCAATACCACATTTTTACCAATATAACAGTTTGCGCCAATTTTACAGTTTTTTCCAAGGATTGCAGAAGCATGAATAACCGCTGTTGCGTGAATTTCATCTTCAAAAACGGGAGGCTCCGGACTGAACATTTCCAACAATCTGGCCATTGCCAAATCGGCATTTTTTACTTTGATCAAAGCACGATTTTCTCCGGGTGCGATGTCCAAATCTTCATTCACTATGGCCGCACAGGCTTTTGAGGTTTCCCACAATCGCATGTACTTTTTGCTTCCTATAAATGAAATATGGTTGGTTTCGGCTTTTTCCAATTGTTCGGGCCCGCTAATTTGGTGGCTCGTATCGCCAACCAAAGTGCCTTTTAAAAGCTGGTTAATTTCCTTTATTGAATATGTTTTCATGGATTTTATTCTGTATTAAATTTCTGTTGGCTTTTAAGAATTTTGTCTCCTAAAAACCGGCCGTAAATTACAATAAACTTTTGATTGGAAGTGAAACCGGATTAAATTATGGGTTTTTGTGCTGTTTAATGGTTTTAAACCGGCAATCAATTTAAATAAAAGCTGGCAATACAAAATTTTAAATGAGCTTGGTAATTTGTATCTTTGCTTGCGTAAATGAAAAGACATAAAATTGGCAGAAATTATTTTTTGCTTCAATTTTTTAATATAAATATGGCTGCCGGCTATTTTGATTATGACTGAAATTATAGAGGACAATACCGAAAAAGTTGTTTTGATAGGGTTGATAACGCAATATCAAAATGAAGAAAAATGCAATGAATATTTGGATGAACTGGAATTTCTAACGCTCACTGCAGGCGGAATCGCTGTAAAAAGATTTGTCCAAAAGTTAGAAACACCCAATCCAAAAACATTTATCGGAACCGGAAAATTGGAAGATGTGCGTCAGTATATTGAAGCCAATAATGTTGGAACAGTCATTTTTGATGATGAATTGAAGTCGTCACAATTGCGAAATATTGAAAAAGTACTGAACATCAAAGTGCTGGACAGAACAAATTTAATTCTAGATATTTTTGCGGCAAGAGCCCAAACAAGCTACGCGAGAACGCAAGTTGAACTGGCACAATGCCAATATTTATTGCCGCGTTTGACCCGACTTTGGACCCACTTAGAGCGCCAAAAAGGGGGAATCGGATTGCGTGGTCCTGGTGAAACCGAAATTGAAACCGACCGTCGAATTATTCGTGACAAGATTTCCTTGCTCAAAAAAAAGCTGGAGATTGTTGACAAGCAAATGGCCGTTCAACGCAAAAACCGCGGAAAAATGGTGCGTGTCGCTTTGGTGGGTTACACCAACGTGGGGAAATCTACTTTGATGAATGTGGTGAGCAAAAGCGATGTTTTTGCCGAAAATAAATTGTTTGCAACCTTGGACACCACCGTTAGAAAAGTGGTGATTAAAAACCTTCCTTTTTTGCTGACCGACACTGTTGGGTTTATCAGGAAATTGCCGACGCAGTTAATTGAATCTTTTAAGTCTACCTTGGATGAGGTTCGCGAAGCCGATTTATTATTGCACGTGGTTGACATTTCGCATCCGAATTTTGAAGATCATATGGCTTCCGTAAACAAAACCTTGGCCGAAATAGGAAGCGCCGACAAGCCAACCATCATCGTTTTTAACAAGATTGACGCATTTACGCACCAAACCATTGACGACGATGATTTGGTGACCCAAAAAACCGAAATGCACTTTTCTTTGGAGGAATGGAAAAAAACCTGGATGAACAGACTCGATAACAATTGTGTGTTTATTTCTGCGCTGAACAAAGAAAATATGGAAGCGTTTAAAGAAAAAGTGTTTGAAGAAGTGAAAAAAATTCACATCACCCGTTTTCCTTATAACGATTTGTTGTACGAAGAATTTGAGGAAGAAAGTTAGGCTGATTATTCAGAAAAAAATTTAGTTGCCTTTTTTATAAAGCGGTACAGTTGAACAAGCTTCGCCAAACATAATGGATTTTACCACTGGCTGCAGTTTTTCAATTAGTTGAATATAAGCGGTTTC
>Ga0209643_1001173_pt1 | contig 27628 bp, 30 predicted proteins | sample AutmiccBRH37_all_FD_187383 | JGI IMG/M metagenome (GOLD analysis project Ga0209643, IMG submission 187383) | Deep subsurface microbial communities from Mt. Terri, Switzerland - Autotrophic microbial communities BRH/37_all (SPAdes) (version 2) | ecosystem: Environmental > Aquatic > Deep... | reverse complement strand
CGACCGCCATGAAGCCGATATTGTGCCGGTGCCCGCTGTAGCGCTCGCCCGGGTTTCCCAGGCCGACAAATAACATCATGGCTCGGGCCGCGTCCTCGCCGGTGGGGTTGGGAAATATCAATGCGGCGCGCCGCGTTTGTTGCGCACTCTATGGCGGTATGCGGGCCGGGGGTCAAGCGCCGGGTTCCCCTGCGCGGCCCCGGGGCCTTGACCCGCCATCTTCTGGCCTTTATTGAGAACGATTATCAAAATCACGTTGTGTGTAGTCAAAGGATTTCCGAGATGAATGGAACGGCCCTCCGCGCCGCAATCGCCGCTATTGGCGCCACGCTGATGCTCGCGGCCGGATCCGCGCAGGCGCAGGACAAGGTCCTCAACGTCTACTCGGCCCGCCACTATCCCAGCGACGAGGAGCTCTATGGCGCCTTCGAGAAGGCGACCGGCATCACGGTCAACCTCATCGAGGGCAAGGGCGACGAGCTGATGACCCGCATGGAGAACGAGGGGCAGGCGAGCCCTGCCGATATCTTCATCGCGGTCGATGCCGGAAATTTGTGGCGGGTGGCGCAGAAGGGCCTGTTTCAGCCGGTGCATTCGGCGATCCTGGCTGAGCGCATCCCCGGGCATCTGCGCGATCCGGAAGACCGCTGGTTCGGGTTCTCCAAGCGCTTCCGGATTATCGCGGCGAGCGCCGAGCGTGTTCCGGACGGCGCGATCACCACCTATGCGCAGCTCGCCGATCCAAGGTTCAAGGGGCGCGTGTGCATGCGCTCGTCCAACAATGTCTACCAGCTCTCGGTGATGGCGGGATTGATCGAAAAGCTCGGCGCGGACAAGGCCGAAGCGTGGGCGCGCGGTGTCGTCGCCAATTTCGCGCGGCCTCCGCAAGGCGCCGACACGGATCAGATCAAGGCGATCGCGGCGGGCGAGTGCGACGTCGCGATGGTCAATCACTATTACTATGTGCGCCTCGAAACCTCGGACAAGGCCGCCGACCGCGCGGTGGCCGCCAAGGTGAAGCTGGTGTTCCCCGATCAGGAGACGGACGGGGCGTTCGTCAATATCGGCGGCGCCGGTGTCGCGGCGCACGCGCCGCATTTCGAGAACGCCAAGCATTTTCTTGAGTTTCTCTCAAGCGACGCAGCGCAGAAGATCTTCGCGCTCGGCAATGACGAATTTCCCGTCGTACCCTCGGCCTCGACCGACAATGCCGCGCTCAACGCAATGGGCAGCTTCAAGGAAAGCGCGCTCAATGTCGAGGTCTATGGCCGCAACCAGGCTGACGCGCAGATGGTCTACGATCGCGCGGGGTGGCAGTAGCGCGCCTCACACCACTGCCTCGGGCAACGGTTCGCTGTCGTCCGCGCGGTGCTTTGCGATGCGGCGCGCCATCAAGATGACCGGCACCAGCGCGACGGCGACGATGGCGAGCGCGACACCTGCGGCTTCGCCAAGGCGCTCGTCGCTGGCAAGATTGTAGGCTTCGACCGCCAGCGTCGTGAAATTGAACGGACGCATCAAGATCGTCGCGGGCAATTCCTTGAGCACATCGACAAACACGATCAACGCGGCGGTAACGAGGCTGCCGCGCATCATCGGCATGTGCACGCGCAGGAGTGTTTCGAGCGGACCGAGGCCAAGCACGCGCGCTGAATCCTCCGCTGAGCGGGGAATGCGCGCAAGGCTTGCGGCCTCGCCCTGTATCGCAGGCGCCAGAAACCGCACCATGCAGGCATAAACCAGCGCTGCGATCGAGCCGGTGAAGATGAGCCCGGTGCCGGTGCCCCACTGCGCGCGCGCATAGCCGTCGATCGCGCGGTCGAGCGCGGCGAGCGGCACCAGAATTCCCACGGCAATGATCGAGCCGGGCACGGCATAGCCCAGCCCCGCCACCGTGCGCGCGAGCCGCCCGAGGCGGTGGTGGGGCGCGCGCGCCGCAAAGACGATGATCAGCGCGAGCAGGACGGCGCCCAGCGAGGCAATGCCCGCGAGCGTGACGGAGCTCAGCGAGATATCGAGAAAGCGCGCGGCGGAGAGCGTCGCCGTGCTGGTAAATGCGAGGTGCGCGAGAATGCCGACCGGCGCGGCAAACCCGGCCAGCAGTGGTACGGTGCAGAGTGCGGCCGCGCCCGCCGCGCGCGTGCCCTTGAGCTTCTCGCGCGCGGGGGGGTGATGGCGGCGAGCCGTGTGATGGGTGCGCGCGCGCCCGCGCGTCAGCTGTTCGGCCACCAGAATCGCGGCGACGGCGCCGAGCAGCAGACTGGCAAGCTGGCTCGCTGCCACCGGATCGCCGAGCGAAAACCATGCGCGGTAGATGCCGGTCGTGAACGTCTGCACGCCGAAATAGGAGACGGTGCCGAAATCGGCGAGCGTTTCCATCAATGCCAGCGCGACGCCGCCGGCGAGCGCGGGCCGCGCGAGCGGCAAGGCGACGCGAAAAAACGTCGCCCATGGCCCGGCGCCGAGCGAGCGGGCGACTTCAAGCGGCGCAGCGCCTTGCTCCAGAAATGTCGCGCGCGCGAGCAGATAGACATAAGGATAGAGGACGAAGATCAGCATCGTGGCCGCGCCGCCGAGCGAGCGGATATGCGGGAACCAGTAATCGCCGACGCCCCAGCCCGTCATCGCGCGCAACGCCGTTTGGAGCGGCCCCGCGACCTGAAGAAAATCCGTGTACGCATAGGCCATGACATAGGCGGGAACCGCGAGCGGGAGAATGAGCGCCCAATCAAAAATGCGCCGGCCGGGAAAATCGCAGGCGACCGTCAGCCACGCGAGGGAGGTGCCGAGCACCAGCACGCCGCACGCAACCGTGAGACCGAGGGCCGCGGTGTTTGCGGCATAGCGCGGCAGCACGGTCGAGGCGAGATGCGGCCACACATCGCTCGCGGGCGCCATCAGATTGAGGACGACCGCGCCGATCGGCACGCACATCAACGCCGCGACGAGTGCAGCCAGAACGCTGAGCGGAGAAACGGGGGGCAAGAATGGTCGCATCACACGTGGTCTTGAGGCGGGGGATCAGCGCTCACGCGCTCTTGATTCCGGGAAAGCGGATTTCGACGGCCGTGCCGGCCTGCGGGCGGCTCTCGATCCTGAACTGCGCATTGTTGGCTTCCGCAAGCGCCTTGGCGAGGGGCAGCCCGATACCGGTACCGGGCTTGGACATCACATCGGGACGCTCGACGCGCTTGTAGGGTTCGAGTGCGAGAAGCAGATCATCGCGCGACATGCCGATCCCGGTGTCGCGCACGACCAGCGTGACGGTGCCGTCGCCCGTTACCGCAGCGCTGACCAGCACATGGCCGCCGGGCGGCGTGAACTTGACGGCGTTGGAGAGAAGATTGATCAGGATCTGCTCCAGCGAGCGCGCATCCGCGTGCAAGGCGGGCAGGCCCGGCGCGATCCGGCTTTCGATGGTCACGCCGGCCGACAGCGCCTGCGGCACCAGCAGCGAGACGCAGCGCTCAAGCACCGCCGCGACCTCGACGGTCGCGAATTTGAGCGACAGTCCGCCGGCACCGATCTTCGAAAGATCGATCAGGTCGTTGACGAGGCTCAGCAGAAGATGCGCGGAATGGTGGATATCCTGAAGGTAGCCTTGATAGCGTGGATTTTCGACCGGGCCGAATTGTCCGTCGCGCATGATTTCCGAAAAGCCGATGATCGCGTTGAGCGGGGTGCGCAGCTCATGACTGATGCGCGCGAGGAACTCGCTCTTCTGCTTGCTCTCCTGCACGGCCGCGTCGCGCGCCGCGGCAAGCTCGTTCTCGCGCATCTTGACGGCCGACAGATCGCGCAGCACGAAGCACAGGATCGGCGGACGGCTGGTGTCGAGCAGGCGCACCTGGATCGAAACCGGAATATCGGCGCCGGCCGCGTTGCGCACCAGCGCCTCGCCGCTCTCGCCGCTGGCGAGCGTCTCGCTCAGCGCGGTGCGCGAGGCCGGGACGAACAGGCTCGCTGCGGCGACGTTTTCGAGGGCATCGGTGGGCTGTCCGAACAACAGCGAGGCCGCGCGGTTGGCGAAGCGCACGTGGCCCTCGCCGTCGACCACAAGCAGCGCCTCGTCGCTCGCATGGATGAGCGAGAGCAATCTTTTGTAGGGCGCCGCGCTCGCGCGCTCGCCGCCCGCCCGCGCGCGCCGCCCGGTTCCGCGATAGCCCTCGAACTGTCCGTTGACGGCGTGACGCGCCCGGGCGCTCAGCAGCACGCGCAGCGGCGTCTGGTCGGGCCGGTTGAGCGTCAGCGGAAGATCCTCGAAACGATCGGGCGCCGCCGCAAAAGTCAGTTCGGCGTCCTCCTCGATATCGAGATAGGGGGAGAGCGCGCTCCAGCGCTTCGTGAGGACGTCGCCCCCCGCCAGTCCGGTGAGCGCCGTGAAACCGTCGGAGACGTACGTGATGCGGCCCTGCGCATCGGTCTCGAACGTGAAGTCGGCGGCGACGTCGATCAGAGCTTTCAGGCTTTCGCGCTCGGCCGCAAACGCCGTTTCGACCGCCGCGAGCGCGCGCAGATCGTTGAGCACGATGACATCGAGCGGAGTGCCGTCGACCGGGTCGCGCAGCCGCCGCGCTTCGATATGCCCGCGCCAGGTCGCGGCGCCGGGTCCGGTACCGTCCGGGCCGGCAATCTCAAGGCTGCGTGAAAAATGACCGCTGCTCGCGAGCGCGTCGGCGACAATGCGTGCACTCGCGGCGCCCAGCCGGTCGGCGAGCGATTTTGCACCCGGCAGGGTCAGCGCGTCGGCTGCGGCATTGGCGAGGTGGATCCGCCCGGCACCGTCGGCGATCAGCACGGGAACCGTCAGTGCATCAAGCGCGGCGGCGCGCCGGGCTGCGCCTGCCTGCGCCAGGTCGTGCGCCGGTACCGGCTGGGGCGGTGCAGCGGTCATCGCGACGCCCTTGCGGCCATCGGGAAGCTCGGCAGGGACCAGATCGACGGCAAGCGGGTCGTCTTGCGCGCCGAGGCCAAGATCCAGCGGGGCGGTGCGGGTCTGTCCGTCTTCCACGACGCCGTGGGCGAGTCTCACAAGGGCCTCGGTCGGTGCGAAGCGGCGCTCGCTCAGCGCCAGCAACGAGCTCTCGCCGAACAGGGCGAGTGCGGCGCGATTGGCCAGCACGATGCGCGCCGAGCGCGGATCGAACAGCCAGGACGGCGGTCCTTCTGCGTCAAAGCGCCAGGGCGGGCGAATCTCGTTGGTGGCCATCGGAGCCGCTCGGAATGACTTGCAAACCTGCAAACGAAAGGGGGGCGGCGCCATCCTAGCGGGTTGGACGAGCGCGCACAAATCGGCCGCCGGGCCGCCGGCTTTTGCATGCAATGTCTTTGCCGTATGGTTACCAGACGGCGGGGGCAGGGGGAGCGCATGATCTGGCGAGCGGGCGCGGCGATTGCCGCGGCACTGATCCTTTTGACTGTGGGGCTCAGCGCCTGCGGTCCGATCTACGATACCACCTATCAATACACGCCTCCGGCGAGTGGCGAGGGCAAGATTTGCGCGAACCAGTGCGCCCAGATCGAGCAGCTGTGCCGGCGCAACTGCAAGCTCGAATACGACAGCTGTCTTGCACGCGAGCGCGAGCAGGCGCGCTGGGACTATGAGGACTATGTGCGCCGTCAGACGTCGCGCAAGCAGCCGCTCGACAAATCGCCGGATGATTTCAATCTCGACTATCGCTGCACGTCGTCATCAAGCTGCGAGGCGACGTGCGGCAGCGATCAGCGCACATGCTACACGACATGCGGCGGCGAGGTGACGACCACGCGCGTGTGCACGGCGTTCTGCGATCAGAAATAACTCTGCGAATGCGACGATGTCGCAATGAAATCACTTTCGTTTGCCCGCGAGATAGTGATTTAATTTTGCACAGAGAAAATTGGACTGGGAACGCAATCGCAGCCATGCCGGGGGAAACGTGAAACCAAAAGCAGGTTGACCGGATCGACCTGACTGTCAGTGGAGACCGACATGCCCAAGACCCCAGCCTTGAAGCCGAAGAAAGCTCCCCAACGTGCGAAGGCGCAAGCCGCCGAGCACGTCCACGCCAGCCGGGTCGCCGCACATCTCGATAAGGCCGTGTACAGCGCGCCCAAGATTGCCGAGACGGTGAAGGCGGAAACACACGAGGTCGCCGAAGCGGCGAGCGAGACGGCGCAGGCCGCGACCGCGCAGATCGAGAAGGCGGCTGCGCCTGTCGTCGACTGGTTCGGCGAAGGCGTGTCGCGCATCACCAGCGCGGTCGAGCACGCTCAGGAACTCGCGCGCGAGAGCCTCAAGACGTTTACGAGCAGCCGCGCCGACACCACAAATCGCGCGGTCGCGCTCCAGCAGAAATTGCTGTCGATGACCCAGAGCAATGTCTCCGAGGGCATTGCCGCCCTGCAGAAGCTGATGGGCGCCAGCGACGTCAAGGAGGCAATCGCCATCCAGAGCGACTACACCCGCTCGGCCCTCAAGACGATGAGCGATCAGGCCAAGGAGCTGCAGGAGCTGTCTACGCAGCTCGCCGAGGGCGCGCACAAGCCGCTTGCCGCGCAGTGGGCGAAAACGGCCGAGGTGTTCGGCGGAAAGTCGCACTGAGCGTGTGAGCCTCGCCGGACGGCCCCAAACAGGCTATGGTCCGCAGATGAGCTCTGAATCAGCGTCCTTCGGGTTCAAGGACGTAGACGCGCGCGAGAAGTCGGGACTGGTCAAAGGCGTCTTTGACCGGGTCGCCTCGCGTTATGACCTGATGAACGATCTGATGTCGGGCGGCGTCCACAGGTTGTGGAAGGGCATGGCGCTCGACTGGCTCGACCCCCAGCCCGGGCAGGTGTTGCTTGACGTCGCAGGCGGGACCGGGGACATGGCGGTCGCCTTCCTGGAGCGGGCCGCGCGCAAGGCCAGGCGCCGCGACAGCGCGGCGGCGGCACGTGCCATCATCTGCGACATTAACGAATCCATGCTGCGCGCCGGCCTGACGTCGCGGGGCGAACGGCTCGATCTGGCGCGGGTGACCGGCGATGCCGAGCGCCTGCCGCTGGCGGACCGGTCTGTCGATGTGTGTACCATTGCGTTCGGGATCCGGAACGTGACCCATATCGAGGCGGCGCTGCGCGAGATGCGGCGGGTGCTGCGGCCGGGCGGGCGATTGATGGTGCTCGAGTTTTCGCGCGTCAACGTGCCGGGACTCGACGCGCTTTACGATGCCTATTCGTTTCAGGTCATACCGCGGCTCGGCCAATTGGTGGCGGGGGACGGGGAGTCCTACCGCTATCTCGTGGAGAGCATTCGCCGCTTTCCCGATCAGGCTCAGTTTGCGCAGATGATGCGCGAATGCGGGTTTGGTCAGGTCGCCTGGCGCGATCTGACGGGCGGTATTGCCGCGCTCCACTCAGGCTGGAGCCTCTAGCATGTTCTCCGCATTGGGTCATACCGGGCATTTGGCCCGTGCGGCGGTCATACTGGCCCGCCACGACGCCTTGTGGCCCACCGATTTTGCCGCCAAGCCGGTATGGCTTGGGCTGGCGGGCAGCCTGGCCCGCCATGTCCCGGTAGGGGCGCGTCCGCCGCGCCAGAACGGCACTACCATGACCCCGCCGGAGCGGCTGGCGCGGGCGCTCGAGGCGCTCGGGCCCGCTTACATCAAGCTTGGTCAGCTGCTCGCGACCCGCCCGGACGTGGTCGGACCGAAGGTCGCGGCGGCCCTGACCACGTTGCAGGATCGCGTTCCCCCCTTCCCGCAGGCCCAGGCCGAGCAGGTGATCGAGGACGCGTTCGCCCGTCCGGTGCGGTCATTATACGAGGGCCTTGGCCCGGCGCTGGCGGCAGCCTCGATCGCGCAAGTCCACAAAGGGCAGATCGCGGGCTGGATGGGGCATAATATGGTTCCGGCCAACGACACCGGGGAAAATCGTTCCGTTGCCGTAAAGATCCTGCGTCCAGGCGTGGAGCGGGCGTTCCGTAAGGACCTCGACAGCCTCTTCTGGGCTGCGCGGCTGGTGGAGCGGCATGTGCCGCGCGCGCGCCGGCTGGAGCCGGTCAAGCTGGTTGAGACCCTGGCCGCGAGCGTGGCGCTGGAGCTCGACCTGCGGCTGGAGGCGGCCGCGGCCGCCGAAATGGAAAAAAATATCGCGAACGATCCCTGGTTCCGCGTGCCGCGTATTGATTGGGGACGCACGGCGCGGCGGGTTCTGACGCTGGAGTGGATCGACGGAATTCCGATCGGCGACCGCGAGGCGCTGGCGGCGGCGGGGCACAACCTGCCGGTCCTTGCGACCCGGGTGATGCAGGGATTTCTGACTCACGCGCTGCGGGACGGCTTCTTTCACGCCGACATGCATCCCGGCAATCTGTTCGTCGATGCCGAGGGCCGCATCGTCGCGGTCGATTTCGGCATCATGGGGCGGCTCGACCCGGCCTCGCGACGGTATCTGGCCGAGATCCTCCTCGGATTCCTGACACGCGACTATACGCGCGTCGCCAATGTCCACATTGAGGCCGGTTATGTGCCCGCCCATCACGGCAGCGAGGCGTTCGCGCAAGCCCTGCGGGCGATCGGCGAGCCGATTTTCGGGCGCAGCGCCGGTGAGATTTCGATGGCCCGGCTGTTCACCCAGCTGTTCGAGACGACCGCGCTGTTCGATATGCATCTGCGCCCGGAGCTGGTGCTGCTCCAGAAGACCATGGTGGCGGTCGAAGGCGTCGCGCGGCACCTCGACCCCGAGCACAATCTGTGGGATGCGGCGCGCCCGGTGGTCGAGCGCTTCATGGCCCGCGAGCTGGGGCCCGAGGCGCGCCTGCAGGAAGCCGCCGAAGGGGCGGCAGAACTCGGCAAGGTCCTTGCCGGCCTGCCCGGATTTCTCAAGACCGTCGAACGGGCGGCGGCGCTCTATGCCGACCACGGCGTGCGGCTCGATCCCGAGAGCGTCACCGCGCTCGGCGAAGCGCGGGCGCGGGCGGGACGCGCGGAAAAGCTCGCCTGGGCGGCGGTCGGCGTTGCCGCGGCGCTTGCCGCCGTGATGGTTTTCGGCGGCTAGGCCGCGGCTTCCAGAATCTTTTCGGCCAGCAGGGCGGGGCGCGTGAAGAGCGCCTCGTGACTGCCTGGCATTTCGACGCGTTTGTGGGCGCCCAGGCGCGCGGCCATGTTGCGCCAGGTCCACTCGCCCTCGCGCGGAAGGCAAACGTCATCGAGGCAGTCGATCACGGCTTTGGGAATGTCGAGCGCGGCGAATGACTTGAGCGGCACCTCGTCCATGAAGCACCGGGGCGGCTCCGATGAAAGCTGTGTGTGAACCTCGCGCGCGGTGTCCTCGTCAGCATCATTGATAAAGTGAGCGTGCCAGCGGGGAAACGGAAGGTGGAGGCCGCCGTCGGGCGCCATGTCAAACCAGCCCAGCATCTCGGGCGGCACGTTGTCGAGCACCCGCTCCCCGTCTTGAAGGACGAAGGCATTCCAGAAAATCAGTTTGGCGACCCGATCCGGCACACATTCCGCGATTCTCTGGATCACCGAGCCGCCAAAGCTGTGGCCGAGCAGGATGACGTCGCGTAAGTCGCGTGCCATGATCTGCGAGAGCACCGCCTCGACGCAGGCGGCATGCCCGAGCGACTTGTCGGTACCCTTGCCGTGCCCGGCGAGGGTGGGCGCAATGGCGCGGTGGCCGTGCGCATTCAGATTTTCGATGACCTGCGCCCACGCGCCGCCATCATGCCAGGACCCGTGTATCAAAACGTATGTATGCGGCATGATCCCTCACTTTACTGCGGCGCAGCATAGCGAGGCGGCCTGAATCGGTTGTTAAGCTGTACGGCAAAAAGCCCTGCGTTTTCCAAACCCCCCATTTGACGTGGGCGATGGGTGGAATTACACTATGGTCTCGTAAATTAGCTGTGCGAAAGATCGTCCACGTGCTTCAGGACAAGCGGATTCTCCTCGTCATCTCGGGTGGTATCGCGGCCTATAAAAGCCTCGAACTCATCCGCCGGCTGCGCGATCGCGGCGCCATCGTGCGCGCCGTCCTGACGCGCGGTGGCGCCCAGTTCGTGACCCCGCTCTCGGTGTCGAGCCTGACCGGCGAGAAAGTGTTCGCCGAACTGTTCGACCTGACCGACGAGGCGCAGATCGGACACATTCAGCTCTCGCGCTGGTGCGATCTGGTCGTGGTGGCGCCGGCGAGCGCCGATCTGATGGCCAAGATGGCGTCGGGGGCGGCCGATGATCTGGCGACGACACTGCTCCTTGCGACCGACAAGCGGGTCTTGATCGCGCCCGCAATGAATGTGCGGATGTGGGAGCATGCGGCCACGCAGCGCAATCTGGCGCGGCTGCGCGCCGACGGGATTTTGACCGTCGGCCCCAATTCCGGCGACATGGCATGCGGGGAGTTCGGTCTGGGGCGGATGGCCGAGCCGCATGAGATTCTGGCGGCGATCGAGGCGCAGTTGTCGGGCGCCCACCCGCTCAAAGGGCGCCGCGCGCTGGTCACGGCGGGGCCGACTCACGAGCCGATCGACCCGGTGCGCTTCATCGCCAATCGCTCCTCGGGAAAGCAGGGCTATGCGATCGCGCAGGCGCTTGCGAGCCTCGGCGCCGAAACGACGCTGGTCAGTGGCCCGACGGCGCTGGCGCAGCCGAGCGGTGTGAATTTCGTCGGCGTCGAGACCGCGCAGCAAATGCTCGCAGCGTGCGAGGCCGCCTTGCCGGCCGACGTTGCAGTGTGTGCCGCCGCCGTCGCGGACTGGCGCGTCGAAAATGTTGCCAACGCCAAACTCAAAAAATCAGCAGGCGGAACACCGGAGCTGAAATTCGCGCAGAACCCGGACATCCTCGCGGCGCTTTCGGCGAAGGGTCCGCGGCGGCCCGCGCTGGTGGTGGGGTTCGCCGCCGAGACCGACCACCTGCTCGCAAATGCCAGCGCGAAACGCGATGCGAAGGGCTGCGACTGGATCGTGGCGAATGATGTGTCGCAAGGCAGCGGCGTTTTCGGGGGAGAAATGAATACCGTGCATCTGATCAGTCAAGCAGGAAGCGAGGGCTGGCCTACCGCCTCCAAAAGCGACGTCGCCCGCCTGTTGGCGGCGCGCATCGCGCGCCACTTCGAGGCGCCGGGCCAATGAGCATCAACATCGCGGTCAAGGTGTTGCCCCATGGTGCGGGGCTTGCGCTTCCGGCTTATGCCAGCTTGGGCGCTGCGGGGGCCGATGTCGTCGCCGCCATCGACGCGCGCGAGCCGGTGACCCTCGCCCCGCTGGCGCGTGCGGCCGTTCCCACCGGTCTCGCGCTCGCGATTCCGCAAGGCTATGAGGTTCAGGTCCGTCCGCGCTCCGGCCTCGCGCTCAAGCATGGCCTCACCGTGCTCAACGCGCCGGGCACGATCGACTGGGATTATCGCGGCGAGGTCAAGGTCCTGCTCGTCAATCTCGGCGACGCGTCGGTCACGATCGAGCGCGGCATGCGCATTGCCCAGCTCGTCGTTGCGCCTGTCACGCAGGCACAATTCGTATCGGTTGACGATCTCGGCGACACCGTCCGCGGTGCCGGCGGATTCGGTTCGACAGGAACACACACATGATCCGACTCTCCAAGAAGGCGTTGCTGGCGCTCGAAGCGGTGGTTGACATCGCCTACAACGCACGGCCCGAGCCGGTGCAATCCAAGGAACTCACCCAGAGGCAGGGCATTCCCCAGCGCTATCTTGAGCAAGTGATGCAGCAGCTGGTGCGCGCGGGAATTCTGCGCGGCGTGCGCGGTCCGCGCGGCGGCTATCGTCTTGCGCGCGAGCGGCGCCGCATCACGGCGGGCGAGATCGTGCGCATCGTCGGTGAACTTGAATCGCGCGAGGACGAGGCGCTCGATCGCGGCTGCGAAATCGGCGAAAAAGTGGTGCGCCCGATTCTCGCGGAGTTTCACGAGGAGCTGATGCAGCGGCTCGATGCGGTGACGATCGAAGACCTGTGCCGGATCGCCGAGCAGCGCGGAGTGGCCAATGCCGGCGCCGAGCGTCTCGATTTTACGATTTAGCATGCGCACATTGATGCCGGGGGCCGCGCCGCGGTCCCTGGCGCAACAACTAGCCCTGGAGCGACATCATGAGCGATCTGCATCTCGATAAGCCTGGCCGCGGCCGCATTTACGACTGCATCACGCACACCATCGCCAATACTCCGCTGGTGCGCCTCAAACGCATTCCCAAGGCCGCCGGCGTGAGCGCGGATATCCTGCTCAAGCTGGAATTCTTCAATCCGATGTCGAGCGTCAAGGATCGCATCGGCGTCGCCATGATCGCCGAGTTGGAGGACGCCGGAAAGGTGAAGCCGGGCTCGGTCGTGATCGAGCCGACCTCGGGCAACACGGGGATCGCGCTGGCGTTCGTGTGCGCCGCCAAGGGCTACCGGCTGATCCTGTGCATGCCAGAAAGCATGTCGCTGGAACGGCGCAAGATGCTGCTCCTTCTGGGTGCGGAGCTTGAACTGACACCGGCGGAGAAGGGTATGCGCGGCGCCGTCGCGCGGGCACAGGAGCTGGCCGCGACGATCCCTGGTGCTGTGATCCCCCAGCAGTTCGACAACCCGGCAAATCCGGCCATTCACCAGCGCACCACCGCCGAGGAAATCTGGCGCGACACCGACGGCAAGGTCGATATCATCGTGTCGGGCGTGGGCACCGGCGGGACGCTGACGGGGATCGGCTCGGTTCTCAAGCCGCGCAAGCCGTCGCTTCGGATGGTTGCGGTGGAGCCGGAAGACAGCGCGGTGATCTCCGGTCACGCGGCCGGACCGCACAAGATCCAGGGGATCGGCGCCGGGTTCATCCCGGGAAATCTCGACGTCAAGCTGATCGACGAGACCGTCACCATCGGCAACGAGACCGCGTTCGACATGGCGCGCCGGCTGGCACGACTGGAAGGAATTCCGGGCGGGATCTCGTCGGGCGCTGCCGTAGCGGCGGCACTTGAAGTGGCCGACCGGCCGCAGAGTGCCGGCAAGCAGATTGTCGTCATTATCCCTTCCTTCGCGGAGCGCTACCTTTCGACCGCCTTGTTCGAGGGACTCTAGACCCGCCCATCGGCCGCGGATGCAGGCGTCACGAAACCGCCACAGGGGGTGGACTATGCTCCGATGCGGCGTGCTTGGCCGCGTGGGGGGATAGATGCGGGTGGTGGTGTTGGCGCTGTTCATGGCGTTGGCGGGCGGCGGAGTCGCGCCTGCCCAGACATTGGATCCCGAGACGGCCCTCGATACCTGCCTCAATGGCGCGGAGGACGATTCCGATGCTGTGGTCACAGCGTGCTCGATCGCGCTCGAGCGTACCGACCTCAGCCCGGTCGGAATGGGCGTCCTGCATCAGCGCCGCGGCACGGCAGCCTTTCAGAAAGGCGCCTTCGGTTCGGCGGTTTTTGATTTCAACGAGGCCGTGCGGCTCGATCCCAAGAGTGATGCCGCGTTCGCCGGGCGTGGATTGACATATTACACGCTCGAGCAATACGCCCAGGCGATCCGCGATCTGTCCGCGGCGCTCGAGCTCAACCCGCAGCATTCGTTCGCCCAATCGATCCGCGGCATATGCTATGTGCGCATCGACAGCTATGAGTCCGCGGTCGAGGATCTCACGGCGGTGCTCAACTCCAAGCGCGGCGGGACGCCGATGGATTCCTACTATCGAGGGCTTGCCTATCTCGGTCTCGGCGACAAGGCCAAAGCGAGGGCGGACCTGAAGAAATGTCTGGCGCAGGTTCCCGACCAGTCCTCCTGCAAGCAGGCGCTCTCGCAGATCAAGTGACGGAGGGGCGGGGCCGCCGGGCCTGGCCGGAGCGTTTGGTGATCCATGAGTTTGAATTCAATTATTGAACTTATCGGGAATTGGGTTCAATAATAGAACTAACTAGGATCTGCAGATGGAAAGAACCAGATTTGCCGGCATGCGGTGTTCGTTCGCCCGCGCGCTCGACGTGATTGGTGACTGGTGGTCGCCGATGATCGTGCGGGATCTGTTTCTCAAGGTGTCGCGCTTCGACGATCTCGTCGAGGATCTCGGGATCTCGCGCAATCTTCTGGCAAGCCGGCTGAAATCGCTTGCCGAGAAAGGGATTGTGGAGCGCAGGGCGTACCAGACCCGTCCGACGCGCTACGAGTACGAGCTCACCGAGCGTGGCCGCGATCTGGTGCCGGTGATCCTCGCGCTCACCGCGTGGGGCGACCGGTGGGCGCGCCCGCCGGAAGGGCGCTCGATCCTCTATTTCCATACCACCTGCGGGCACGAGTTTGAGCCCACGGTCACGTGCCCGCATTGCGGCGACGCGATCACCGCCGACGCTGTGAGCGCCGTTGCGGGCCCCGGCGGCGCGGCACAGACCGGGACGAAGGTTCTGGCGCGCCGGCTCCCCCGCACGTTGGAGTAGCCGGGCCCCGTGCGGCCGGCATCAATCCGGATCTCCAACGCACAGTCATACTTGATAATGCGTCGCAATAACCTTAGATGAGAGTCTGTCTAAGGAGAAGTCCGATGCACGATCACAGCGTTTCGCGCGATCTGTCTAAAACCGTCAGCTTTGCATGTATCCATTTTTCGGTCGCGTTCGCGGTCGGCTACCTGCTGACGGGATCGTTGCCGATTGCAACCGGCCTCGCCGCCGTCGAGCCGATGGTCAATACCGTCGCGTTCTTCTTTCACGAGCGTGTGTGGCGTGCGATCGAGCGCGCGCGCGGGCGCACCAGGGCCGCAAACGCCCCCTTGCAATCAACGCGGCTTTCCTTATAAATCGCGCCTTCGTCGAACCGCCCGGCGGGGCATGCCGTGGCGGTTCTTGAATGGCAAGGGGTGAAAACCCCGATAAGGAGACCGAAATGCCCAAGATGAAGACCAAGAGCGGTTGCAAGAAGCGATTCAAGCTCACGGCAACCGGCAAGGTGAAGCATGGTGTGGCCGGCAAGCGCCACCGCCTCATCAGCCACAACGGCAAATATATCCGCCAGAATCGCCGCACCAGCGTGCTGTCCGAAAGCGACACGCCGCGGGTGAAGGCATGGATGCCGTATTCGGGCTAAGAGGGAAAAACAATGTCACGCTCCACCAATAACGTCGCCTCGCACGCGCGCAAGAAGCGCATTTTCGAGCGCGCGAAAGGCTATTACGGCCGCCGCAAGAACACGATCACCAACGCCAAGGCGGCGGTCGATCGCGCGGGCCAATTCGCTTATCGCGACCGCAAGGCCAAGAAGCGCTCGTTCCGCGCGCTCTGGATCCAGCGCATCAACGCCGCCGTGCGCATGCACGGGCTGACCTATGGCCGATTTATCGACGGCCTCGGCAAGGCGGGGATCGAGATCGACCGGAAAGTCCTGTCCGATCTCGCGATCCGCGAGCCCGAGGCCTTCAAGGCCCTGGTCGACAAGGCGCAATCCGCGCTCGCCTAAGTCTGACGTTCGCTCAGGGCCGGCACCTTGTCCCGAGGGACAAGGTGTGGTTTCTCGCGGAACGGCGATTAAGGGTGGGTCATGTCGGATTACAAGGCGCTTGAAAGCGAACTTCTCAAAGAGATCGAGGCGGCCTCTGACGAAGCCGCCCTTGAGGCGGTGCGCGTCGGCGCGCTCGGCAAGAAGGGGCGTGTCAGCGAACTGATGAAGGGGCTTGGGGGCATGGACCCCGAGGCGCGCAAGATCGCCGGCCCCGCGCTCAACGCGCTCAAGGACGCGATTTCGTCCGCCCTCGACACCAGAAAAAACGCGGTTCGCCAGGCGGCCCTCGCCCGGCGGCTGATGAGCGAGCGGGCCGACGTCACCTTGCCGGTGCGTGCGCCCGGCGAGCTGGAAGGGCGCATTCACCCGGTCTCGCAGGTCGTCGATGAAATCCTCTCGATCTTTTCGGGCCTCGGCTTTTCCCTTGCCGAAGGGCCGGACATCGAGACCGACGATCATAATTTCAGTGCACTGAATATTCCACCCGAGCATCCCGCGCGCCAGATGCACGACACGTTCTATCTGGAGCCCGGGGCCGACGGCACGCGCCATCTCCTGCGCACGCATACGAGCCCGGTGCAGGTTCGCACCATGCGGGCCGGTCCGCCGCCCCACCGCGTCATCGCGCCGGGCCGCACCTATCGTTGCGACAGCGATCAGACGCACACGCCGATGTTTCACCAGGTGGAGGCCCTCGTCATCGACAAGGGGATCCACATGGGTCACCTCAAATGGACCATCGAGGCGTTCGCGAAGGCATTCTTCGAGGTCCCAAACGTCAAGATGCGCCTGCGGCCGAGCCACTTTCCCTTTACAGAGCCGTCGGCTGAAGTCGATATCGGCTGCCGGCGATCGGGCGGCGAGATCGTGTTCGGCGAGGGCGACGACTGGCTCGAAATCATGGGCTGCGGCATGGTGCATCCCAATGTGCTGCGCGCGTGCAACATCGATCCCGACGAGTGGCAGGGCTTCGCGCTCGGCATGGGCATCGACCGCATCGCGATGCTCAAATACGGCATCCCCGATTTGCGCGCATTCTTCGACAGCGACCTGCGCTGGCTGAAGCATTACGGATTTTGCATGCTCGACGTTCCCTCCGCTTACGGAGGGTTGAGCCGATGAAGTTCACGGCATCCTGGCTCGCGGCGCATCTCGACACGCGCGCCGACGTTGCCGCGATCGGCGAGAAGCTGACCGCGCTGGGGCTTGAGGTCGAGGGAATCGAGGACAAGGCGAAAGCGCTCGCGCCCTTCACCGTCGCGCATGTGCTGGAAGCGGTGCCTCATCCCAACGCCGACAAGCTGAAGGTCTGCCAGGTCGATACGGGCCGCGAAAAGCTGCAGGTGGTGTGCGGAGCGCCGAATGCGCGCGCCGGACTCAAGGTGGTGTTCGCGGCGGTCGGCACGACAATCCCCGCCAACGGCATGACCCTCACCGCGGCGACCATTCGCGGCGTCGCGTCCAACGGCATGCTGTGCTCGGCGCGCGAGATGGGCCTTTCCGACGAACACGAGGGGATCATCGAACTTGCGCAGGATGCGCCCGTGGGTGCGCCGTTCGCGGAGGTGCTCGGCGTCGACGACCCGGTGATCGACATCGCGATCACACCCAATCGCGGCGATTGTCTCGCCGTTCACGGTGTCGCGCGCGATCTGGCGGCCGGTGGTCTCGGCACGCTCAGGAGCGGCGCGGTTCTCCCCGTCGCAGGTCACTTTCCTTCCCCCGTCAAAATCGCACTCGAGCTGTCCGGAGATGCCGCGGCCGCGTGCCCGGTCTTCGCGGGACGTGTCATCCGTGGGCTGAAGAACGGGCCGAGCCCGGAATGGCTCAAGCGTCGCATCGAGGCGGTGGGCCTGCGCGCGATCAATGCGCTGGTCGATGTCACCAACTACATTTCGCTCGACCGCGCGCGCCCGCTGCATGTCTATGACGCGCGCAAGATCACGGGCACCATCCGCGCGCGGTTGGGCCGTGAGGGCGAGACGCTGGTGGCGCTTGACGGCCGCGAATACCGGATCGACGATACGATGTGCGTGATTGCGGACGAGAGCGGAGTTCTCGGCCTTGGCGGCGTGATGGGCGGGACGGCGTCCGGCTCGACGCTCGAAACCACCGACGTCTTTATCGAATCCGCGTATTTCGACCCGGTCCGCACGGCGCAGACCGGCCGCAAGACAGGCATTCTGTCCGACGCGCGCTACCGCTTCGAGCGCGGCGTGGATCCCGCATTCGTCGTACCAGGCCTTGAGCTTGCAACGCGCATGATCCTGGAAATCTGCGGCGGCGAGGCGAGCGCGATCGAGATTGCCGGGGCGCCGCCGTTGCGCGGTCTTGTCATCGATTTCGATCCGGCGGACGTGGTCCGGCTGACCGGCCTCCAGCTTTCTTCTGCCCGCATTTCTCAAATTCTCGAAGCGCTGGGCTTTACGGCGGTTGCTTCCGGCGCACGCTTCGATGTGACGGTGCCGAGCTGGCGCTCGGATATCCATGCTGCCGCCGATCTGGTGGAAGAGGTGATGCGCGTGCATGGCCTCGATCATGTGCCCTCGACGCCGCTCCCCACCGCGCCGCTCGGCGGAGCGATGCTCAGCACGCGTCAAAAGCGCGTCCGGCTGGCGCGCCGTGAACTGGCGGCGCGCGGGCTGGTCGAGGCGGTCACCTATTCGTTTCTGCCCGCGGCGCATGCGTCCGCCTTCGGTGCCGATCCGCCGATCAGGCTCGCCAATCCAATCTCCGCCGATCTCGACGCGATGCGGCCGACGCCGTTGCCGGCGCTCGTCGCGGCCGGGCAACGCAATGGCGACCGCGCGATGGGCGACAGCGCGCTGTTCGAAGTCGGTGCGGCATTTCACGGCGCCAGGCCCGGCGATCAGCAGGTGATCGCGGCCGGCGTGAGGCGCGGCGCGGCGCAGCCGCGTCATTGGTCGGGCAAGCCCAAGGCTGTCGATGTGTTCGATGTGAAGGGCGACGCGCTGGCATTGCTCGCGGCGCTGGGCGCCCCCACCGAGAGTTTGCAGATCGGCACCGATGCGCCCGGCTGGTATCATCCGGGGCGTTCGGGAACGTTGAAACTCGGGCCCAAGACGGTACTCGCGCAATTCGGCGAGCTGCATCCCTCGGCCCTTGAGGCGCTGGGTGCGAAGGGGCCCCATGCGGCGTTCGAGGTGTTTCTCGAGCGGATCCCCGAGCCCAAGGCGAAGGCGACGCGCACCAAGCCGCCGCTCGTGCTGGCCGACCTTAATCCGGTGGAGCGCGATTTTGCTTTCGTGGTCGATGCGATTGTTGCGGCGGGCGACATCGTGCGCGCCGCGAAGTCCGCCGATAAGGCGCTCATCGTCGCCGTCGATGTGTTCGACGTCTTCGAGGGCGGCAGTCTAGAGACGGGCAAGAAATCTGTCGCGGTCGCGGTGCGCCTTCAGCCTCAGGGCAAGACCCTCACCGATGCGGAGATCGAAGCGGTCTCACAAAAGATCGTCGCGGCTGTCGCAAAGGCGACGGGCGGAAGCTTGCGCGGCTAGAACCCGCACATGCCCCGGCCCAGCATCTGATCAGCTTTCGCTTTCTGGTCGTCCGACAGTGCCTCGTAAAGGGGCCTGGCGGCGGCGCTCAGCGCTTTCATGTCAGCGAGGTGTGCTTGCGCCCATGCGATATGCGCGTCGAGCGCGTCGGGAAAAGCCTGAGCCGCAGTGGCATCGCGGGCTTGCTGCCCCATCATGCCGGGACCCATCCGGCCTTGACCCATCATCCCGCCGTGCATGGAGGGCCGGCTTGCAATGCTCTGCGCCTGCTTGCGCAGGGCTTCGGCGAACGGCGTCCACACACTCTCTTGTGCCGCCGTGATGGCGAGTTCAGCTTTGTAAAATGCAAGCATGCCGTCGGTGTGTCCGGCAGCACCCCAGCATCCCATCCCCATCATGCCGGCGCCCATGCCCCATTGTCCCTGACCTTGCATCATCGGCATGTTTTGCGCGGCACCCGGACCAGCGAGCATGACCGCACCGAGGACGCCCGCAAGAAGACGGTTGGCTCTCATGACGTGCTCTCCTTTCGTATCGAGAAACGCCTGCATCTTGCGCGCAAACGCGCGCACCGATTTGATGCAGATCAACCCGGCGCGAAGGCGGCCTAGAGCACGACGCCGAATTGCCTCAGGAGCACCGTCCACAGCCAATAGGTCAGCGCGGTGACGGCGCAGGCGGCGAGCATCGCGAAGGGGAACGCGAGACCCGCCCTCATCCCCCAGGGCACGGCCGCGAAAAAAATCAGGGATGGCGGCACGAGGCCAAGGATTTGCCACGACAGCGCACTCACCTTGGCGCTGTCGTGGGTATCGATGTAGAGCCAGCTCAAGGCGAGGATCGACATCAGCGGGAGCGAGATCAGCAACGCGGCGAAAAAGGGCACACGCTTGGCAAGCTCGCTCGCGCCGACGACGATCAGCGCGGTAAGCATCGTCTTGAGGGCGAGATAGAGCACCGTCGCTAGGTCCGCGCTTCGAGCACCATGTTGCTCGTCGTTTCGGCCGCACGGCGCACTTTTGTGAATCCGCCTTCACTCAGCACCTGCGTGAGGCGCGCCTGGCCCGCCTGCGCGCCGAGCGCGAGGCCGACTTCCTGCGCCATCGAGGCGGGCGTGCACACCAGCGTCGACGCGCCGTAGAACAGCTGGCCGAGCGGGTGAAAGTTGTCCTCCAGCTTGTCGCCCGCCATCGGCTCCACCACCATCCATGTGCCGCCCGGCTTGAGCTGCGACTTCACGTGCTTGGCAGCGCCCACCGGATCGCCCATATCGTGCAGCGCGTCGAAGATCGTCACGAGATCGAACGGGCCGCCGCCGAAGGTCTTCGCCGCCGCAACCTCGAACGTCGCGTTGGTGATGCCCTGTTCCTTGGCGTGCGCGCGCGCCGTCTCGATCGAGGGCGGGTGGAAGTCGTAGCCGACGAACGTGGATTTGGGGAACGCCTTCGCCATGATGAGCGTGGACGAGCCGTGGCCGCAGCCGATGTCGGCCACATTCGCGCCGCTTTCCAGCTTCGCGGTCACCCCGTCGAGCGCCGGCAGCCATTCGGCCACCAGATACGCCGCGTAACCCGGGCGGAAGAAGCGCTCGGTGCCGCAAAAGAGGCACGGGCTGTGATCGCTCCAGGGAACGCCCTTGCCGCTTTCGAAGGCGGCGCTGATCTTGGGATAGTCGTGATACATCGAGATCAGCGCGTCGGTGAAGGGCGGCATATAGGCCGGGGTGCCTTCCTGCGCGAACACGACGGCCTGCTCCTCGCTCATCGAGAAGCGCTGGTCGGCGGGCGCGTATCCGATATAGCCGGAGGCGGCCATGGCGCTCGCCCACTCGCGCACATAGCGCTCGGTCAATCCGGCGCGCTTGGCAAGTTCGGCCGACGTCGACGGCCCTTGCGCGAGCGCCCTGAAAAGTCCGCGCTCCTCGCCGATCTTGACGAGCAGAACGCTGGCGGCGCCGGCATAATCGGTCAGAACCTTGCCGATGAGCTGGTGCATGGCATCTGGATTGGGCATCGTTCTTGTCCTCCGCTGTGCGTGTTTGGGGCGACGTTAACACAGGCCCGCGCGATGTCGCCACCCGTGCGGGCCCAAACGGGCGTGCAACCGAACGGCGCCTCACCCGTTTAACCCCGGTATTTCACGTAACGGAGGTATTTTCATGAAATCGATTTTCACAGTGTCCGCCGCCGCGATCGCACTCGCCGCGGGGCTCACGCTCGCCGCGTGCGACGACAACGACAAAACCCTCGAAAAGACCGGCGAAAACATCGATCAGACGTTCGACAACGACGATCACACCCTTGAGCGTGCGGGCGAAGAGGCCGACGAGGCGATCCATAACAAGGACGACAAGGTCGACGACACAATGGACGACATGCGCGACGCCGTCGAAGACAACAAATAAGCGCCAATTTCGCGCGCTTGTTTCGCTCAAAAGGTCATGGCACATAGCGTGCCATGACCGACACATCCCATATCCGCAACTTCTCCATCGTCGCCCACATCGACCACGGCAAGTCGACCCTGGCCGACCGGCTGATTCAGGCCTGCGAGGGGCTGACGTCGCGCGAGATGAAGGAGCAGGTGCTCGACTCGATGGATATCGAGCGCGAGCGCGGAATCACGATCAAGGCGCAAACTGTGCGCCTTTCCTACAAGGCCGACGACGGCGAGATCTATGAGCTCAATCTCATGGACACGCCCGGCCATGTGGATTTCGCCTATGAAGTCTCGCGCTCGCTCGCCGCGTGCGAGGGCTCGCTGCTGGTGGTGGACGCCAGCCAGGGCGTCGAGGCGCAGACCCTGGCCAACGTCTATCAGGCGCTCGACAACAATCACGAAATCGTGCCGGTGCTCAACAAGATCGACCTTCCGGCCGCCGACGCGCCGCGCGTGCGCCAGCAGATCGAGGACGTGATCGGCCTCGACGCGTCCGACGCGGTGGAGATTTCCGCCAAGACCGGCCTCGGCATTCACGACGTGCTCGAAGCCATCGTCAAGCGGTTGCCCGCGCCGACGGGCGACGCAAAGGCGCCCTTGCGCGCGCTGCTGGTCGACAGCTGGTACGACGCGTATCTGGGCGTCGTGGTGCTGGTGCGCGTGATCGACGGCGAACTCAAGAAGGGCATGCGCATCCGCATGATGGCGGCCAAGGCCAGCTACACCATCGACACCGTCGGCATTTTCACGCCGAAAAAGGTCGCGGTCGACGCGCTCACCCCCGGCGAGGTCGGCTTCATCACCGCCTCGATCAAGGAGGTGGCCGACACCGCCGTCGGCGACACCATCACCGACGACAAGCGCCCCGTGGCGACGCCGCTGCCCGGCTTCAAGCCGGCGCAGGCGGTGGTGTTCTGCGGCATCTTTCCGGTCGATGCCTCGCAGTTTCAGGACCTGCGCGAGGCGCTCTCGCGGCTGCGCCTCAACGACGCGAGCTTTTCCTTCGAGATGGAAACCTCCGCCGCACTGGGCTTCGGCTTCCGCTGCGGATTCCTCGGGCTGCTGCATCTTGAAATCATCCGTGAGCGGATCGAGCGCGAATTCAACATCGATCTCATCACCACCGCGCCGTCCGTTATCTACAAGATGCACATGACCGACGGCAGCGTGATCGAGCTGCACAACCCCGCCGACATGCCCGACGTGGTCAAGATCGCGCATATCGAGGAGCCGTGGATCAAGGCGACGATTTTCGTGCCGGACGAATATCTCGGCGCGATCTTGAAGCTGTGCGAGGACCGGCGCGGGCGGCAGGTCGAGCTGACCTATGCGGGCAGCCGCGCCATGGTGGTCTATCATTTGCCGCTCAACGAGGTGGTGTTCGACTTCTACGACCGCCTCAAATCGATCTCGAAGGGGTACGCCAGCTTCGATTATGCGCTGGAGGGCTATGAGGAGGGCGATCTGGTCAAGATGACGATCCTCGTCAATGACGAGCCGGTCGACGCGCTCTCGATGATCGTCCACCGCGCGCGCGCCGAGCAGCGCGGGCGGGTGATGTGCGAGAAGCTCAAAGACCTCATACCCCGCCACATGTTCAAGATCCCGGTGCAGGCCGCGATCGGCGGGCGCATCGTCGCGCGCGAAACCATTTCCGCCCTGCGCAAGGACGTGACCGCAAAGTGCTATGGCGGCGACGCGACGCGCAAGCGCAAGCTCCTCGACAAGCAAAAAGAGGGCAAGAAGAAGATGCGCCAGTTCGGCAAGGTCGAGATTCCGCAGGAGGCGTTTATCGCGGCGCTCAAGATGGATGAAAACTGAGCGCCGGATTGTCCTCGCGGCTCTTGGCGGCGCGCTGTGCTGTGCGGCGCCGGCGGCGCTGGCCGCGCAGGGCGCCATGGTTCCGCCCGTGTGGCCCGAGCTTGCGGCCGAGCGCGCCTTCATCAGCCCGATCCCGATCCTCGTCGCGGCGCTCGTCGAGGTGTTCCTGATCGAGTTCGGCCTGAAGGTGTCGCAGAAGCAGGCGTTTATCATCTCCGCCGCGATGAACGCCGCGTCGACCGCCGGCGCGCTTCTCGCCTATCCGCTCGTCACCTGGGGCGTCAAGGCGACCGGGCTTTTCAACCCGTTCAGCGCGGTCGGGCTGTTTCTTGCCGCGATCCTCGCGTCCACCGTCGTTGAGCTTGCCGTCGTGCGCCGCTTCTTCCATGTCGGCGAGGGGCAGCGCGGCGTCGGCATCCTGCTGTTCGCGAATATCCTCAGCACCGTGATCTTCTTTTACTACATGCTGCAGTATCTCTTCCCGAAATAGGGGGAAGGGGCGCGGCGGGGAGGGCGAGTGTAACGACTCGCCGCCATCCTGTGCACGTGACGGTCAAATGCGATCGCCGCGCGGAAGATGGGTGAGAACTAGAGTGTCACGACGTGACCGCCATCCCCGGACGTGAACCTAGTATCCCTGTCTAAGGAACCCTGTATGGTCAAGCATTGACTGGATTGTGATGTATCAGTCAACTACTACATTCCTAGGTTTGGCGGATTTAGAGGCGGAGGCTGATGTGAATATTCCCCTTGACGAATGGAGTGGAGCCGGCGCGACAAAGGCACTGCATAAGGCGATCAGCGAATACCATGTAGCCAGCGGCAAACAGGCAGCAATTATGATCCGTCTTACGTGGGCTATCATCGTGCTCACAGTTGCGTTGCTCATCGGTTTAATCATTCAAATAATCTTGGCATTATAAAAGTATTCTGGTGGTAGACACTCAACGTGATCGACCTCCCTCAAGAGCGAGGGTCGCGCTGCCACAGACAAACGAAAAGTGAACCCGAACTACATTTTTGACGATGATGACGAATCTCAATCTTAGCTGCCTAAAGATTGAAGAGTGGCGCCTGGCTACGGCCAACGAGATATTTCCGGAGATTAAGCGCACCAATCCGAAGAAGGCCGCCTCTGTTAAGCGGGGAAGCATATTGGCCTTCCGAAAGGAATTTCGGCCTGTTGATATGTATTGCTATTTAAGGGCCAGGTTTGGAGAGCCTAATGGCGTCCAAAATCTACTACGTCGTGACGATAGCGATAACCTTGTTCACTGGCATTTTACACTAATGGCTGAGCAAGCGAAAATTCATATTCTGGGACAATCCAGAGAGGTTCACGTCATGATCTCTGAACCGCTCGAAGATAGGGATTGGGCCGAATTCGCTCGGGCAGTCAAATTGGACTTTGCACGAGTCGGCGCGGCCAAGAAGCAGTTCCAAGACACATTGCAAAAATGGGTAGTTTTTCCGAATAAGTATTCAAGCATTGCAGATGTGTGTGCAATGTTACACGCTGAAGTCACGGACGCAATTGATCAGTATACGGAATATAAACCAATAAAATGGAGCAAGATGGGAATAAAGAAAAACGAACGCGCGCTGAAAAATTTGGCGAAACGGGCTGTCTCTCTTTTTCCAAACTGCATCCAGCTTTCCCTTCTAACACCTGTAATGGCCGAGGCACATATCAACCTCCTTATCCTCGCCTTGTGTAAGCCAGAGATCAGGAAAAATCCCAGACAGTACGATGCGTATCGGCGCGAACATATTGACGCAAAGATCTTTGACCTTCCATTCAAGTGCGATGGGTTTGAGAAGACGATCAACCCAAAGTCAGAAGGATATAAGCGCTTTAAGCGGGTGATGGACGGCCGTAATGATGCAATACACGCAAACATCGATCCAATTGGCGAGCAAATAGAAACAGTTTTCTTTGAGGGCACCCGTCCAATTTTCCACGAATCGGGAGATCAAATTACGCAGTTTTGGAGTGCTATGGAGCGACTTCACCAACCTGCTAAGGCGGTAGAAAGTTACGAAGCGGTACACAATTTTCTGTGGGAGGTTGAGGAAGCGCTTGAGCCGCCAGTCAAGAAGGCCATACGTGCATTATTGTCCAATGGGTTTCCGGGTTATGATCTCAATCGGAACATCTGTGGTGTCTTGTTCGGCGATCGGCTCGTTTCTGCGCACATGAAAGGTGTGGCGTATGATGACGAACTTGGAATCGACTGGTAGCCTTTTGTGGGACGCGGCTTTTCTAATTCCCGCAGTCCTCCGGTCGCTTTCCGACCTCTTCCTCAAGCTTCACATACCGTTCCACACGATATTCCGGCTTCGTCGCGGCGCAGGCTTTTCCCGCACGGATCATTTCCGCCGCGATGTCGGTCGTGCCTTTGTAGCAAGTGCCGATGAGGCCGTTGGAGCCGACCTCGCCATTGTTCCAGCAAACGATCCAGCCGCGTTTGAGAATCTGGTAGCGCATGTAGTCGGTGCTGTCGCGCCATGTCGGCGTGCCTGCTTCGGGCGCGCGAATACCGGCAAGGCGGAATTTGTGATCGCCGATTTTGACCGTGTCGCCGTCGACATACGTCGCGGGGCCGAAATAAAGCGGCCCGAAGCGCAAAAAGAGTCCGATCAGAAGAATAAACCCGACGCCCCACACGAGAATGCGTTTCATCGCGCCCCTCCCGTTGCCGCCTATCAGCATACGCCCGGGGCGATATTGATGCGAGCCTGATGTTGGCCCCTCACGCCGCCTGCAAAAACAGCGCGCGCTCCTTGTCGCGGCGGGTGCGCAGGTGCGGCACCTCCTGCTTCACGCCGTCGATCGTTGCCTTGGTGTACAGCAGGAACGCATCGGCCGCGCCGCGCTTGTCGCCCGCGTTGAAGTTGCGCACCACGCTCGACGCGGCGAAATTCTGCCAGCCCAGATTGTAGCACAGCGACACCATGGCGCTGAACTCGTTGGCGGTCATCGGCGCCGTCACGTTTGCCGCCACCTTGTCCTCGCACACCGCGAGATCGCTGCGCAGATATTGCTCGGCCTGCGCCTCGCTGATCGCGCCGCCCGGACCGGACATTGCGTGGCCGTAGCCGACATACCAGCCATTGCCGTTGTTGTAGGGCGTCAGTTCCAGCCCCTCGCTGGCCTTGATGAGGGCGAGCCCGGCATCATTGATGTGCCCGGCGGTGGAGGCCGAGGGCGCGGGCGGCGCGGTGGCGATTTTCTTCGCGGTCACGCAGCCGCCCATGGCGGCGATCATCGCCAGGCCCGCCACAAGCATCATCCGCCCACGGTGCATTTACGCCTCCCACGCCGCACAAGCCGGCTTTGGCGCCGGTCTGCCCCTATCTCACTCCCGCGCGGGGCGGCGTGTCAATCGCGGGGGCGGGAGCGCCGCGCACGGCATGCGGCCGCGCTTGCGCAAAAATGTTATCCCCACCCCCGCGGCGCGGGGATACACTCGCGCCCGTCTTTCCTTGTTACGGGAGCGTGTCTAGACCGTCTGGCCATGCGAGGAGAGAGCGGCGCCTGGCGTGCGATGCGTAACGGTCATCGTGCGAAAGGCGGGAACGGCTTCGCCGCGCGGGCTTGAGGGTCCGCGTTGCAAGGCGACACGGGGTGAGGGAACGCGCTTCGAGTTGATCGCTCCCCCGGCGCGAGGCCGGTTCTGAAAAGCGCCGCGTGCGGGACGTCCGGTGACGCCCCAAACACAACAGCGATTGCGGAGCCGAGCGTCCCGCACCGTCCCTCGTGGGAGGGGTTGAATTCAAGGGGAGGGCGAGAAGGGTTTCAAACCTTCCGCAGGCGGAGCGCCTGCGGGAGCGGGAAGACGTGTGCGAGGACGGTGCGAAGCGAGGACCGGCGATGAGCGATGAGGCGGGCGGGACGGACGAAGCGGACGGTGTGCCGGTCAGGTGCTATTACGTCACTTCGCGCGCGCATCACCGGCTGATCGCCGCGGTCGGCGAAGGCGCGGGGGTCGATCTGAAGGCGCTGGCCGCCGCGCTGGGATGGCCGCGCCTGTCGCTTGGCGGGGAGAAAACCCTGCGGGGCGAGCTGGGGACCGGCTCGCGGCGCCTCAGTCCGCTCGTGCTGCTGGACCCGCAGGACGCATCGATCGCGTTCGTCCTCGATGCGGCGCTGGGCGCCAGCGCGCGGCTCGCGCTGCCGTGCGGCGACGCGCCGGCGATGTGCATGACACCGGCCGATCTGGTCGCGGCGCTGCGGGCGCGGCGCGTCGCGGTTCACATTCTCGCCTGTGCGGCCGCGCGCCACACGGCGCGGGCCGGCGGGCGGGGCGATCTGCCGGAGCGCTAGGCGCGGCTGGCGGCGCGGTGCGCGAAGGCGCCGCGCCACTCCTGGCTGAGGGCGGGGGGTTGCGCGAAGGCGCGCAGCGCGTCG
>Ga0209643_1001172_pt1 | contig 27631 bp, 32 predicted proteins | sample AutmiccBRH37_all_FD_187383 | JGI IMG/M metagenome (GOLD analysis project Ga0209643, IMG submission 187383) | Deep subsurface microbial communities from Mt. Terri, Switzerland - Autotrophic microbial communities BRH/37_all (SPAdes) (version 2) | ecosystem: Environmental > Aquatic > Deep... | reverse complement strand
TTTAACCGGCGCAACACTTCTTGTGAAAGAGAAGTTTTACCAATCCTGCGCGGTCCGGCAAGCATAATACTCTGACCACCGGCTAACCTGTTTTCGAGAGATACAATGAATTCTTCCCGGCCAACTACATCTTCTTCGGGTACCGGCCCTCCAAGTGGGAACAACATAATAACACCCCTCTAATAATATTACATTATTAGTAATATTATATCACCTGTTACGTAATATTAAAAGAGGGGATGTGATAATTTGACATCCTCTCCTGAGGCCCTTACATCGTGGTGCCCGATAGCATGAAGAATTAACGTATCACTTTTCCTCTCAAAAATGATCCTGATATCCATGTTAACGTATGCTTCCCAAAAAGAAGTTCCCTTTAGCCGGTGTATCTGAAGTGAAGAATGTTTAGGGTTATCTGCTATGAAACGCAGTGTTTTTCTGGCCTGCTTCTGTTCGTTTTGGGATAATTTTCGGAAATCGATCTCGAATGGCTCAGTTAGAATGATCGTCGGCATCTTCTTCACCCAATTCTTTCAAAAGGCCCTCTATATTGGTAAATGATTTTACATTTCCCGCCTTTAAGGCCTCCGCACTTCGCTTCATTTTTTCCTGCCATTCGTCGGACCAAAAATATTCCTGGTTCTTGTCGTGCCAGGAAACGGGTCGTATGAAAACCCCACCGTCCCTCTCTTCCAACATCACATAATCGCCCTCCTTAATACATATCCTTTTAGCGATTTGAGCCAAACTAATCAACATCCGCTTTTGTACTTGTTGAACTATTTCAGACATTATAATCCCCTCTTTTTATGCTTTACTGTATTTTCAGCTTAGCTGTTTTCACAGTATTTGTCAAGAGGAGAACAACATTCATTCACTCCCTTCTATGACCTTACGATACAAAATAAAAACCGGGGTAACCCGGTAATTGACATTTCGTTTTCGGCAATATATTATTTTCTTAACTTAATAAAGGGAAAACTGGTAATACGGCTCGGTTGCCTCGACCTGTCGTGGTTTTTATCTTAGACCCTTGAACTGTTCCAGCAGCTCAAGGGTTTTTAGTTAATTGCCTCGGCCAGTTAGATGAACAACGAGGGTCAGCAGGAGTATTATCGCTATAACGATTTGAACTGTATCGCTTACAGTTATCATCCCGCCCCACCCCCTTTCTTGGACGTTTCCATCCCCGGCAGGTGAGGCCCGTATTCCAGTGGGTTATGTTTAATTGTTTGAAGTTACCGGAAAAACCCGGCACCAATTGTCACTCTTCTGCCATATACGGGTTAATGGTTACCAGCCCTTCGATGAATACAAAATGCTTTTTGTTTAAGGTAAAAAGTACACAGTCACTAATCAAAGCTGTGGCGGCAATAATTGCGTCCATGGGGTTCAGCCCGTGGGATGATCGGTACTTTGACAAAAGAGCCCCTGCTCTGGCCGCTATCCTCCCATCCACCGGCGCATGTTCAAGTATTTCCAGAAGGCCCCTGATAGCCTCAAGGCGCTGATCCGACATCCTGGGGGCCGCCATCAGCTCCATTACGGTAATGGTTGAAATAATCCCTTCCAGGTGGCCTGTCTCGATTTCCCGGAGCTGCCTGGAAGCCTGATGTATGCCTTTAAGGTGGTCAATTATTATGTTTGTGTCTATTATTACCCTCAAAGTCATCCAGCCCCCTGTCAGAGTCTTTCCGGATAGCCTCCACATATTCCAGACCGGACATCTCCATATCGGACAGGAGGCCGGCGGTTTGCTCAACTATACTTTTTCCTGAAACCTCTTTTATTTCTTTTCTCCCGGTTTTCATTACCAGCCTTCCGCCTTCCTCTATGTGTACTACCAACTGGTCCCCCTCTTTAATATTAAGTTTTTTTCTGGCCTCTGCCGGTATTACCACCTGTCCCCGGGACGATACTATGACAGTAAACATATATCTTACCCCTCTTACTCATCTTATACTTTTTACTTTAACTAAACATTAGCTCAATGTCAATATTTTAAACATATATACTATGATGGATGCCGGCCCCAGCATCGCCCCGTACGGCACCTCTCCCCCGGGCAATTTCCCGGCTGCCACCAAAAGTCCGTTTCTGATCTGCCCGGTTTTGTGCCACGTTGACACAAACCCCCAGGCTATCATAATCACGGCTGCCAATATAGAACCCAACAGCACCGGCTCTGCCCCCAGGAATAGGGAAAGGGCCACGGCCAGCTTCAGATCCCCCCCGCCCATCTTTCCGGTGAGGAAGAAAAACAGGTACACCGCCATAATAATCAATGATCCGTATATATTTGAATACTGGGCCGTGGCAATACATAAAATAAGTCCAATTATCACCGCCGGGTAGGTGTACCGGTTATAAATGGTCCTGGTCTTTAAATCCGTCCAGATGCAGACGACCACCAGCACTCCGGCCAAAAGAAAGTTCAGGCTGTAAATCAAGATTCCACCCTCCTAGGTTTAAAAAAGTCTGTAGACAATTACCACTCCTATCACAATGAGGACTCCGGAAACTACTCCAGCCGGGGTCTTCTCAACACCCAGTGAAAAGAAACCCAACCGCAGGAAGTGAAACAGGCCCCCCAGTAAAGCCAGGCCCAGTATTACGCCACCAATAATTAGGGACCGGTCCATTATGGATAATGATATAAATTCCATAGGATCACCTCTCAATCTTTAATATATCCCCGGGATAAACCCTGTTTTTTGCCGTTCCTCCGGGTAATTCTATTACCATTTTGGCTTTCTTTACCATCGGACTTATCCCATAGGTAGGCATTTCCGCTATCATATGGACCACCTCTCCTTGACCGTCCAGAAACACCGCATCGATGCAAAACCTCATAAAAAAGGTATGTATAGAGCTGCAGGGGTTTAACACCAGAGCACTATTTTCCGGCATCCCTGTCCTACCCATTAAGCCCGCCAGGCGGGTGAGAAAACCATTGGCTATTTCGATCCGGTCAGCAATTATATCTCCGTTTCTTTGGTTAATGAGCTTCATAAAATGCCCCCCTATCAAAAGGAAAAACCTTATCCGGAATACGGATAAGGTTTGATTCATGTCTTTACTTTAGTTGGTCGTTAACCTTGTCTATTTTGTTGCTTATACCACCGCCCAGGGTGTTAAAGGCTATTATGGCCGCCACTGCCACCAGGGCTATGATTAGCCCGTACTCGGCCATCCCCTGGCCCCCCTGATCACCATGCAGTCTTTTAATTCTTTCAGCAATACTATTCAGCACCATCTTTCACCCCCTTTGGCTTAAGACTTCAAAAATATGACCCATCACCTGCTTTCATTGGTTAAGTAAATGGCCTAATCCCCGAAAGCCATCAACATATTCCAAAAAATTGGAAAGCCGATCATGGCAAATAACGGCAGAAGTATAAAAGTAATGATGGGAAAAAGAAGCTTTATGGTAAGCTCCCCGGCAACCTTTTGTGTCTCCTGCTTCCTTCTGTTCAGTATCTTTTCAGCATGGTGCTTTACCACCGGCTCCAGGGGACTTCCATACCTCATGGCCTGCTGTAGCTTGTTAACAAGGCCGGTAAGTTCAGGTATCCCGCAGCGAAGGGCCATTTTATTTAACGCCGCCGCCCTGTTATCCCCCGTGGCCATATCCATCAGTGCCCGGTTGATTTCTATGGACAGTTCCCCCAGCATGGTTCTGGCCACCACCTCCAGGGCCATCATCAGGTCGGCCCCCTTTAAGGCATTACCAAAAAGCATGCAGAAATCAGGTATGTCCTTTTTTATCGATCCGATCCTGGCCCTGACCATTTTGTTTAACCATACCCCCGGGGCCAGGTACAACAGTATGGCTGCCAGAACACCCCAGTAAAAGTCAATCCATCCCGGCAGCGCCGGCGGTATGAAAATGGCCAGCCCTATAATAGGGAGGGCAAACTGCAAACCGGCAAAATACTCGGGCTGCATGTTTAAATCGGCCTGTATAAGTTTTTTTTGCAGCACCGTCAGGGAAACATCGTTACCCAGTTTCCTGCCGGTTTTTTGCAGCAATTCATCGGCGCTCCCTTTTAGTTCGACCCCTCCGGGGAGCTTCAGTTTGTTTCCCGCCACTGCCACTAGGACAGATAGGGCAATAAGTGTTCCGGCCACCACAGCCACATCGGCTTCTTTTATTCGTTCCGCCAAGTATTCCAGCAAGACCTACACCCCCTGTCCCAGGGAATTTTTAATCATTTTACGGGTCAGTATGTTGCCGAATATAATCCAGACCGTGGCTAAAAAGAAAATGGACGCCCCTTCAAAGGTGTGGAAGAGAGGGTCCGCAAACCCCGGTGTCTTTACCCTGGCAAAACCAATGAAAATAAAGGGAAGACCTGTTAAAACTTTCAAGGTCATCATGTTCTGGGACACGGCGGCTGAAACGATACTGCGAAAACTTTCTTTATCCTCATAGGCTTCCATGGAGTGGCGGCAAATCTCTCCCAGGTCGCAGCCCACCCGGTTGTAAAGCCCTATGGCTATGGAAAGGGCTTTAAGGTCATCCCATCCGGTTTCCTTTCTCACGCTCTCAATGGCCTGGGCTAGGGTGTCACCTGTTCTGGTTCTTCGGATCACCTCGTAAAAAACATCCCTGGCCGGCCTAGGCATGTTTGGCACGGCGTCCTCCAGGGCCTGGTAGGGGTTCATCCCCCCGTACATGGCGCTTTCCAGCTGGCCCAGCACATCTACGAACTGACTGCTTAAAAGCTCCTTGCGGTCCTCCTCCTGCTTGTTTTTCCACCACTTTAAAACAAAGGCGCCGGAGCTCAGGCCCAGCACCGCAAAATACCATGTGCCGGTAATGGCATAGGCTATACCGCCAAGCCCTACCCCCCCGGCCAGTGTGATTATCAGGTCCTGGGAGGACTTTCCCGGCCCTTTCCGGGTATCGAATTTTTCATCACTGAGCCTTACCGACCGGGCACTGATCCTTATCTTGCTCCCGGTAAGCGCCCAAAAAACCGCCACCCCCATTAAAAAGGCCGCCAGTAAAATCAAGCCGGTCATTTATTCCAGCCCCCTTCGTCGGCCAAGGCCTCCCGGCGCTGAAATTCCTCAGCCACCCATTCAAAGGCGTCAGTTTTGGGATTGTACTGCCACAGTACGTTTAGTTTTAGATTTAGTACCCCTCCGTCCACCCTTTCGGTGCCTACAACCTCGCAGACATGGTCCATCCTGCGCCGGCCTGTCCGGTCTTTTAAAACGTGAATGAAAATATCCACCGCATCCGCCACCTGCTCCACTATGCCGTCATATGGCATGTCCATCTTGGCCATTTGAACCATGTTTACCAGTCGTTTGGTACAATGCCTGGAAGAATTGGCATGGCCGGTGGTCATGGACCCCTTGTGGCCGGTATTCATGGCCTGCAGCATATCAAAGGTCTCACCGGCCCTGCACTCTCCCAGAATAATCCTTTTGGGGGCCATTCTAAGGGCATCCACCACCAATTCCCTCTGGGTTATCTCTATTTTTGTGTCGGCGGTGGCCGGCCTGGCCTCAAGGCTTCTGACATTTGTATGCTGGAGCTGCAGCTCGGCCGGGTCCTCAATGGTGACAATGCTTTCCTCTTCTGGTATGAAGGAGGCCAGGCAGTTTAAAAAGGTGGTCTTTCCGGAGCTTGTCCCCCCACTGATGACTATGTTTTGTTTTGATATAACGGCGGCTTTTAAAAAATCCATTACCTCCGGTGAAATGACTTTACGGTTAATCAGGTTTTCGGGTGTCATGTCTTTACGGAACCGGCGTATGGTAAACATTGTGCCGTTTACGGCCACCGGAGGTATATGGGCAATCATCCTGGAACCGTCGATAAGCCGGGCGTTTACCTTGGGATTGGCCATATCTATCTTCCTGCCGGTGGGGGCCAACATCCTTTCCAGCACGTCCCGGATGTGTTCCTCATCTCTGAATCTCACACCCTCGGCAACACGCTCCACTCCCTTTTTTTCCACCCTCACAATGTCTTTGCCGGCCTTTATTTCAGTTACTTCCGGGTCATAAAAAAAGGGCTCGATGGGTCCGTACCCCAGCAGATCGTTGCCCAGTTCCTCCACCAGTACCTTCGATTGCACCTCCCCCAGGGGAATGTCCTTTTCCAGCAGGCCCCTTAAAACTATTGACTTCAGCTTTGACCTCACTATGGGATCACGGCTTTTTGTTCTCTCCTCGGGCTTTAATATATTGCTCAGTGTAGTCTGTACATAGCCCCGGATCTCCCTGTACTTCTCCTCGGTAAGCCCCGGTATTCTCTCACTGATTAAAAGCGAGTACTGATCCGTCTTTTCAATTTCTGCTGTGTCCTCGATGACGTATTCTCCGCACCTCCGGGCCAGGTTCTTAATAAGTTCAAGGTCCACAATCACACCGCCCTTTCCCGTACCGGCAGCCTTCCGGCCAGCATCTGCAGTGCCCTGGCAAAATCATCCCTCTCACGGCTGTGGACCATCATCTGGCGCCGGTTGTTTTCTTCGGCCACAGCCACGGAATAGGGCATAATACCTAAAATATTTAGTCCCAGGCGGCTCTCCAACTCCCCGGCCCTTATTCCTCCGGGTATCCCGGCCTGGTTTAACACCGCGTACACCCTGTCCTGGCAGCCCAGCCTGGCCATAAATCCGTTATTCTCATTGAGAAGGTCCAGGCTTGCCCTGTCCGGCTTGAAAACGGTAAAGATCAAATCAGAAACAAGGGCGGCCGCCCAGGTGTTGTTGCCTGTGCCCGCCGGAGGACAGTCCAATATTATGTAATCGTGTGTTTCTTTTAAAAGTGTCAACATTTTAAAAATCAGGGTGGGGGTAACCTTCTCCTCATGGTCATAGTGTATAACCCCGGGCACCACCATAATCCCCGAGGAGTGGTTGTATAACCCCCTGACAATGTCCCGGGGGCCGTGTATGTCTTCCCAGTCCAGAATATTTACCAGGCATTCATCTGCCGGAAGCCCCATCCTACTCCTTATGGATCCATACCCGTCAAGGTCGATAAGGGCCACCCTTTCCGGATTTGATAAGGCCAGCAGGGCGGCCAGATTGACGGCTATGGTGGTGGACCCGTCCCCTTTGGCGGCGCTTTGTACGGTGTATATTCTCCCGTGTCCGATCAGAGCGTTGGGGCTTATCGGAATGTTAAACATTCTGACGGCCTCTTCCCGGGGTTCTTCCTTTAATTTAGCCCGCCCCTCGTTGGCCTTCCATAATACCACTTCCTCTTGTAGCTTGGGCTTGTCTTTTTTCTTAAAAAACACTGTTACTGCCCCCCTTTTACAGGAAGGAGGGAGATGGAAAACTTCTTGCCCCGGACTATCCCCTCGGCCACCTTTTTAGCCTCTTCCGGGGTGACGGCTATTACATAGGCCCCTTTTACCGCTGCCGCCGCCAGGGAATTATCCTTTCCGGCAGAAGCCGGCGGAACCCTGACAATGACCGCCTCTTTGGCCACACAGTCCACCATGGTGGCGGCGTCCTTACCCACCTGTACCGCAATTTCGCTGAACACATTGACCCTGTCCCCCACGGCTACCCCTTTCAGCCCATTGGCGGTCTCAGCCGGGAGATCGATTGCCTCTCTGCCCGGGGCTACAGAGCCAAGGACCGCCTTTAGGCTCCCCAAATCCGAAGCTGTATGCCCCTGGCGTAATACCTCGTCCTGAAAAATTGTCCCGGAAACCACCGTTTTACCCACAACATTTTCAAGTGATTTCTCAGCATCCTTTGGCAACACTGAAGCAGGGTAGTCTTTCAGAGCCACATGTTCCGGCCCTATGACGGTACCAATGGAGAGCTTTCTCTGAGCAACAACAACTTTTGCGCTGGGCGTGTTTATGTCCACGTAGTACCAGACGATGCCACCGGCGATTGCGGCCAGTAAAATAGCTATCAAAATATGTGATATCTTTTTTAACTTTGACATGTGTCGCCTCAATTCCAAATGAATTCTTCGTTAATGTTTTTACTTAGGGCTATGGTCAGTGCGTCAGCCGGGTTATTCCTTACTATAATTTTTGGCTTCATACCCTCCGGTATGCTATGAGGTACGCCCCGGAGGTCAATGCCAGTCACCACGTTTTGTTTGCCGTCCATTATGTTTTTCATCCAATGCGATGAGATTTTAAGTTCAACCGGGTCGTTACCGGGAAGTATTACCAATAAAACCGAACGGCCCTGATGGGCCGCCTTCTGCGCATTGGCAATGTCTCCGGCAAAATCCATGACCGTATATGTTGCAGTTTTCCTTGCATCTTTTAAAAGGTTCCACAACTCACCTTGGATCTCCGGTGAGAGGTTCTTTACCGGGTCAACAGCATATATTCTTAAATTTTCCAGAGCAATGGGGTAGTTAGATCCGGGTACCCGCCAGTCGGACATCATCAGTACGTCCTCCGGCAGGTCCAACCACAGGGCACCGGTACTGCTCCCGGAAGCCCCTATATATGCTACCTCAACCCCTTTCCCTTGACTGAATATTTTAACCGCCTGGGCTGCCAGCCTTCCGGCCAGGCCAGGCCTCCATGGAGACACCACGGCAAGAATCCCGCCGGGCACTATGGCAGTGGGATTATTTAAGTTCTGGAAAGCAACAGTTTGTTCTGGTTCTTCATCAAGAGAAATGCCTTCATTCTTATTAATTTTAGGCTTTATTGACTTTTTAACGGCACTTGACTTGACCTTTTCCGATGCGGTTTCAGCCGTCTGTTTGACTGCTTTACCGAGGATGCCTGCCCCCCGTAAGAAAAGGCTTTTTGTTAAACCCTTTACAGGAGGTCTATTTTTCCCTTGTCCAGGTCGCCCTCCCTGCACTTCCCTTATAATATTTTTGAGTACAAAGACAAATTCATCGCCGTATATTTCTCCACCGATTTCACAGGTAATTATATTGCGAACCCCGGCTTCCCGTGCCCGAATAGCCATTTCTTTTCCTTCATCGTCCAGTTCCCCAACTAAGAAAAGTATGGCTGGTACATAGTCAGCTGCCCATACTACCAGGTCATCAGCTTCAGGCACCCCACCTTTGAGGCTCTGTCTCATAAAAATGCAAATATCCGGCGAAATCTCTTTTATCGTCTTTTTTAGTTCCTCCGGATCAACGGAAGAAGCCATCACCTCTACATCTAAGAAATTTGTCCTTATCCATTCCTCAATCCGGGTATCTCCTATACCCATAATCATTTTAGGCTTAGTTCTTGATGAAGCGGGAATTGACTTATTTAATGCTGCGTTGTTTTTATCCACCTCTTTTGAAATATCTATCTCTTGTTTGGTGGGCTTATTATTGGTCATGGCGGGAACTGTTTCACTACGGGCTGCCTGAAGCGTCCCCACAGCCTTTTTGAGGCCGTCTATAACCATGTCTATAAGATTTCGGGTATCAATTTCTTCAGTTTCCCAGCTTATAGATAATTTAACTCCGAACCGCCAAATGGAATTGATAAACCTTCTAGCATCATCATCAAGATATCCAACCACAACAATAATTTGAATATTAGGTGCAAGCTGAAGAATAGTCTCAACAAGTTCTTCCGGATGCAAGTCTCCAGGAAGAAACCAGTTCAGCAATAGTATCTCCTGAGTGGGTGTTTTGGAGAGCCCTATTAAAAGCTCCTTTTGTGTGGTGATTACTTCTATTTCATTTAATCCTATTTCATCCTTCAGCTTTTTGCCGCTTTTCTTATTTGGGTTACTTTCCAGAGCATCGTAAATAACATTGTGTACTGCTAAATCGTCCTGAGCCAACGCCATCAGCAAACGCATCTAAGCATCCGTTCCTTTCTTCATAGAATAATATTCCTATTCCGAAATTCCTGCATCATCGACCCATGACTAGACGAGTACCCGTCCCCGCCAGAGGAATCTCCACAGGCGTAAATTTCCGGAGAACTTCCGGTACTCGATCTATTAGGCAATGCTCTTTGCTTGTTTTTTTAGGTTTTTGGCAGCGTTCTCATCCCTGTCATGGTGTGTGCCACAAGACGGACAATCCCATTCCCTTAAAGAAAAAGGCATTTCCTTCATAACATAATCGCATTTGGAACACGTCTTGCTACTAGGGTAGAACCTATTAACTGTCGTCAGTGCTGACCCATACCATATTGTCTTATAAGATAGTTGCCGCCGGAATTCCCCCCAACCCACGTCAGTAATATGTCTAGCCAGCCGTTCATTCCGCATCATCCCCCGGACATTCAAATCCTCAATCACGATCTCTGACTTGGTTCTCGCCAGTTTCGTGGTGAGTTTGTGGATAAAGTCCTGACGGATATTTCGGATTTTCCGGTGAAGTCGAGCCAGTGCCAAGGCGCTCTTTTTACGATTGTTCGAACCTTTCTGTTTCCGACTGTGCTTCTTAGATAACCTTTTTAACCGTTTTAAATACTTTGCCAACGGCTTAGGCGCTTCTATCTTTAACCCATCGGACATGATGGCAAAATGGTTCAATCCTACGTCGATGCCGACGACTTCACCCTTGACCGGCTTTGGTTCTTTAATCTCTACCTCGCAGGATAAGCTGACAAACCACCGGTCTGCTTCCCGGTTCACTGTAGCGGAGAGGATTCGACCGCCTACATATGGCTCTTCTTTTAAATGAATCACGCCCAGACGGGGAAGTTGGACGGCTTTCCCTTTAATCTTGATAGTTCCTGTCAATCGAAAGGAATCGTGAACACCTTTCTTCTTGAACTTTGGGAAACCAACCTTCGTTCCTGCCTTCAAACCAGTGAAGAAGTTTTTAAAGGCCCGGTCCAAGTCCCGGAGGGCTTCCTGTGGCGCGCATTTGGATACCTCGTACATCCAGGGGAATTCTGTCTGCTTCAGTTGGTTCAGTGCTTTATGTTGGGCCATGGGGTTTGTGGATTTTTTCTCCTCTTGGTACAGAGTAATCCTTTGGGCCAAACCCCAGTTGTAGGCGAAACGGGCGCATCCGGAATGTTTGGCGAGTAGAATTCGCTGAGTCATATTTGGTTTCAGTTCGTAGCGGTAGGCGCGGTTAATCTTCACGTTCTATCGCCTCCAATGCCTTTTTTGCCTTATTCTTGGCAGACATGCGGCCATACAACCGGCACAGAATGACTTGAGAACTTCAATCATATCCTGCACCAAGTCATCCTTCATCTCGGTCTGGTCCATTACAACCACCCGCCTCCCTTGAGCGGCCAGGGCCGATTCCACATACTCAAACCCAAACCGCATCAGGCGGTCCCGGTGTTCTACCAGGATCACTCGAACCTTTGGATCTGCCAGCAAGTTCATCAGTTTCGGACGATGGCCGTTCAATCCTGAACCAATTTCTGCGACAGCTTTGCCCACGTCTCATCCTTGTTCATTGGCATAGGCCAACAGGCCCTACTTATCCTTTTTGCCTCCGGCTACTTCGTTGCCGAGGGCCCAGACGATAGCTACAACGAAACCTATCAGTATTACCCATTTGCCTACTGGCGTATTTGCAAACCATTCCATTGCTCTCTACCTTCTTTCATGATTTATTAAATATAAGTAATGGGTCAACAAACTGATTGTTGACTATAACTCCAAAATGTAAGTGTGGCCCTTCACTTTTTCCTGTATTCCCGGACAAAGCTATGGGGATTCCGGCCGTAACTCTGTCTCCTTTTCTCACCAGATATTCACTGAGATGTGCATATAAAGTTATGTACCCTTCGTGTTTTATCTGGACACATGTGCCGTACCCTGTTTCAATTCCAGCAAATATGACCTCGCCGTCTGCCACGGTAAAAACTGGTGTACCTATTAGAACCGGTATATCTATGCCTCTATGCATCTCCATTATTCCACTGCCAAATGGGTCAAGTCTTGGCCCAAAACCAGAAATAATCTCTTTAAATTTATCCGGTACCGGCCAAATGGTATGCCCTTGAATAGGAATCATAGAAGCAAAAGCTATAGCCTTATTCAATACGTTTTTAACATAAGAATAATCGTGGTTATATTGGTAAATTGCTTGTTCGGGGTTTTTCTGGAATTCATTCTTCTGTAATAGATAAGCCGCGCTAAAAATAGCATCACTTTTTGAAAAAGGGTCTGCAACACCATCGCCGTCAGCGTCTACACCGTATCCCCCGTACTGTGCTATTCTTGCAGGGTCTTTATCAAATACCGGGTTATTTAAGTCATCTTTAGAATTGGGGTTCTGCCACCCCGACCAGGTTGTGGGCATAAAGTGCATCCAGCCAATAGCGCCTTTGCTCGAAACCTTAACATTCCGTCCAAAATCAGTTTCTATACTATTGATGGCGGCTAAAACATTCCATGCCACACCGTACCTCTCCTGGGCTTTACGGTAGATATCATATAACTCAGGAGGTATTGTGTTAAAAGCAAATTCCGTAGGTTCACCACCCGTGAAACCATCAGTTGATCCTGTTAAATCATTGCCCGGCATAAAAGCGATAACTACCAATCCAAAAAGCATCATCCAAAATAAAAAAAAGGCTGCTACAGCCATGGTAATAATTTTTTTGTTTTCAAGGGCCTTTCTAACAGCAAGCCTTTTCCCCAAATTTAGTGCCACATTACCAGCGCCACCGGTGGCCAGCCCAAGAGCTATGGAGCTGGCCCCGGATACAATTTTCCTACCTGCCATAGACTCATCCTTCCAGAATTACTTTATCCGAATTTTCTTGTAAGGCTTGTTGTTATTTGGTTTAACATTATTATTTGGTATGATGTTACTATTGGGCGATCCTTGACTGGCCCTTTCCGCAACTATTTTATCTTTTATAACCGGGTCTTTACCAAAACTGTTTTTAAAACTTTCCTGATAATGTTTAACGATATCTTGATTACGGGTGTCTATTGGATTCGGAGGTTGTTTTTGATTTAACCCCTTTTTACGAACTACTTTGAGGCCGTTGATTTGCTTAGTTTTCGGCGGTTCAAACTTCTTTATGTTTTTGGCAAAGGAATCAACGTCTCCTTTACCAAAAATTTTAGGATTATCTTTTTGTTGAAACCATTTATCCATTCTTCCGTTAATATCTTCGGGGGGAAATTTATCAGTAAGTTTATTGATAACCTTTTTGTCTTTTTCCCCCATTACAGGCTTATATCCATAAGTCTTTTCAAAATTGTCCTCATAGTGTTTTGAAACCTCATTGTTTTTGAAATCCTTCATGGCTCCTTCAATGCCAGGGGCCTTATTGTCTTTATCTTCTCCTGGCTCTTTATTTAGCACTTTTGAGCCTTTATTCTTACCCCCTATTTTATTTGCCATGTATTTATATCTTGCAGCCTTTGCAATCCACCTTTTTGCAGAACCCCCGGCCTTCTCTCTTTCCCTGTTTACCAGTGAGTCTGCCCTTTGGCTCAAAGCACCCGGCCCTTTAACTACAGTCTCACTCATCATTTCGATAATACGTTTACGAAAATATAATGCTACAGCAAATACGGCTGCTGAAACGAATATAGGACCACCTACACCGCCCTGGGTAACTCTTTGTGCGGCATCTGCAGTCACCATTACAACAGACAAAAACACACCGTAAAAAACCTTGACACCAAACCCACCCATCACAAATTTGGTGTATTTAATACCAAGGCTCCAGCCCCCTTCGGGAATCAGCGCAAATATGGCCACAAAGGGTGCTGCCAGAATCAATATCGCCAAAGCAAATTGTGCCAATACCATCGATCCGGCACAAATAAGCGAAAGTAAAAAAAACGAAATAGTTCCCAATAAACAGAAGAAAGCTACCTTAATGCATTCAAATTTACCTCCAGCCGCCATGGTCATAATAGTCTGTGGATGGTCGCCGTGGTCTATTTCTTGTTTAGCTAATGAATTTACAATAGCCTGCCTTCCGTTGCTTCCTGAAGTCTGACTTAAGAGAAGTGTGTCAAGGCGCATTCCGGGCTGGACCTTCTCAAAATAATCCTTGCCGTTATATTTGAATTCACCTTTAGAAAGATTTTTATATTCCTGATCGGTTAATATGAGTGTGCTGGTATTTACCGTTCCGAATTCTCCTAGAGCCCATGGACTAACCACGAGTGTTTTCCATGTTGTTGACATAAACCCGGCTAAAACCTTATCCCTGCCAGTTTTAACCTGGCTAGCCAGGGTAGGATCGGACGGGTTGTATACCGGTGACACCACCGACATAAACACTCCGGAGAGGTCGTCTGCGAAGCCATTGACCCTGCTGAGAATTGGGCTGGCATTTGAAAAGAAGATTATTGTTACAGCTAAAACCAGGCTGGTGGCTATAAATGCCCTAAATACATCACCTATTCTTTTTTGAGCCAGTCTGAAGGTCATATATGCAACAGCCATCAGCACTGCAAGAGGCAGAAGAATTGCCTGTAACCCTTTATTGCCACCGTCACCGTACCATATATAATTCATGGGGCTAACTATATACTTAATAATGCTATCCATCCAGTTAGAGTTAAATGCATAGGTAAGTATCTGAATGCCTAAATATGCCAGAAACTTATTTAAGTCAAAGACGATATTAGCAATAAATGCCGTTGTCGCTGACTCCCCTTTGACGGCAAAGCTAAAAAAACTAACATCGGTAGAATAATCGAAACGATATCTACCAAGAGGGTAGTAAAACCACGGCGGGGACTTTACTTGTTTATTAAACATCGAATGAACGCTTACTCCCAACCCTACTACAGGCATTCCCACAGTCGCAGGATTTGTGGCTACCTCGCTGAAAAAATCCATTAATAAAACGTCCTGCTGTCTTTCAGTTTCTATGCTTCCGGTCAAGTCCATCTGCTCAGAGCCAATATCAGTCCCGGACCAAGCCACTCCTGTTCCACACAATAGTATTGTCATGCAGAGAATTAACGTAAAAATTTTTCTCACCTTTTGTTACCCCCTGATGTATCAAATAACTGAAGCAGATAATCCGGTTGTGGTGAGATATATACCTTGCCCACCCTGTGTTTTATATCTCTCATAAAACACTGTCCACTTTCCAAACTTGTGAACATTTTTTGAATATATTCGTTGTATTGAATACCAAGCATCTTACAGTTATCCTTAATTTCTTCATCGTAATTTGCTCGAAAACAAAAAACGTACCCCACGTTGTTGCGGATGCCATCAATATCAATATCCGAAGCGTTTTGGACACAAAGTATAGGTATAATGTTGAAGCTCCTGGACATCCGTATAATCTCTTTTATTAGCCTCCTGCCCTCTGGTATATCCAAAAGAACCCATCCTTCATCAATGGGGAGGACTTTGAGCTGATCCCGGGGTGCCCTGAGCATTGCTTCCCGGGCAGCCGCCGCAGCCAAATACATAAGGCCCACTCCCTGACGTTCGGACTCCGTTATTTTCTGTTCTTTTCTTTTATCGGGTTGCGGCAAAGGTAATTCTTTCAGGTTTACCACGGTTATTTGCTCAGTTCCCCCGAGATCGGGTGTACCCTTGCCAAATACCATCCTCCCCAAAGAACTCATGCTCATCGTGTGCAAATGCATTAAACAGTTTTGCGCTTCTTCCTGGATTCGAGAGTTGCTTGCTTCGTTCACGGGGTAGGGAAGTTCTAGTCCGGTTAAACCGTGTTTTGTAATATGCTCCAGGGTATCCAGCACCGTATGCATATCCTGGTTTTCTGGTGAACGCAACATCACCTGGTTTACGGCCGTGGCCACCACTAACCTGCGAGTTTCCCTGTCGTCCCTCTGGGTATCCAAAATAAGATCAAGGTAGTCATTGGCAATCGCTCGTGCCCTTATGGTTTCTACGCTCAATTTAAAAGGATTTATCTTTGCTTCTCCCAGTGCAGAGAGGTCTATTTGCTTCATCTCGAAGGGCAACTTTTTAAATACATGGTCCTCATCTTTAGGATCAATACTGAATATTCTTGCCCCCATCAATCCGGAAAGCTCCATTATGAGTTTTTTTAGATTGGATTTTCCTCCCCCCAATACACCGGTGCAGACGATGGTACCTGTTGTGTTTTCTTCTCGGCTCATGGCAAGCCCGGGCAGAAAGAAAACAGGAATTTTACCCTTGGTCCAACCGATAAAAAAACCCCTATTATCACCTACTTCGTAGCCTACTGTTGGGCCACCAGCAGAAAGAAAACCCGGATCTGTTTCTATCCCCACGGAACCCGGATTTCCGGCCGGGAAAAAAGAAAAGAAACATTTAACCTGGTCTCCCGGGGGCCGGACCACCCTGTATTCCCTTTGACGATAAAACTGCATTAATGCCTTGGCGTTTGCTTCCATCTCTGTCTTGTCATACGCTGCAACCGAAAAGGTTGTATGAAATGTTATAAGGGGCATGCCGCCTGATAATTTCGATTCCAGTGACCTGGATTCGCCCACTGCCCATTCGGAATCCTCACTGGCTTCACCTTCGCCTTTATATGATTCATTTATTTGGTCCTTTGCTATTTTTTTACGGGATATTACCTTTCCCCTGGCTTTTACTGGGGCCTCAACCTTAAAGTGTATTACTGCATCAACGGGGAAAAGGTGCCCGTTTAATGCTGCCAACCATTCATCATCGTAGTCTCTAATGTATCGAGGCACATCCGCAAAGGTAAGAAACGTCTGGTAAAGCTCTCTGTCCCCCAACGTAATTTTCACATAGTTTAATTTTGGATCAATTATGGCCCCTTCACTCATGGCATAAAGCAATGCCCTGTCAAACACACCTTTTTTGCGGGGGGAAAGTAACGGGGGCAAAGCACCAGCCCTTTGGACGTTTCGGCGTACAATAAAATCAAGGTCTGAAAAAGTTATCCTTGAGATGTCAAGCGTCCCCGACATTTGATGGTACAATTCCCTTTCAGCCCGAACAGCTTCAGAAATTGTCCTTTCGGATATGTTGGTGTTCTTTTTAATTGCCGATACAATATCCAGGAAGTGATCTCTTACTTCCTTGGCACTAAAAGAAAAATCAAATTTATTTACTGTTGGTAGTTTTAGCCCCAGATAAACTCTTCTGGCCTGGGCCCTACCTTCTACAAGGGCTTGACACGCCGAATATGTATGTCTTGAGGCCTCTTTAATGATATCCGGTTCATTAGACAAACTTATTGGCCCAACGTATTGCTTTTCTGTTATAGTTAGTTCTTCTGTTAGGTATAACAGTTGGCCATCGCCCGTATAAACATATAGCAGTTCTTCAAAAGGTCTTAAAACTGAACGTTTGGCATGCGGAGCCAGGTACTCATATGTTGTCCCACTCAGACGGTAAAAAGCATACGCCTCCCCTCTGGGGTTAAAAACTATATTTTCTTCAAAAACCGCCGTTGGGAACATAGTAACCATCTCCTTTATCATTTCAATCGAATTCTTTTGCCGTTTTTGTTAACTTTTTTTTCTGTCCAGATAGAAACAGAGAAATTTTCGTATATTTTACCTTCGCTTCTGCCAAGAGGCCCTCCGAGCCACATCCGGCGATTTCTTGCAAAATGGCTTAAGATGTCATAAATATATACCGGCAAGAATTTACCTGCAGGGTCTACGTTTTGGCTGTAATAAGTTATTAACCCTGAAAAAATGGCATCCATAATCAGGGCGTTTAATTTTAAAAAAACCTGGGTTAAAGGCTCTATGAATGCACAAACAGGATACAAAGTTAAAAAGAAGAAAATAAAAACTATTAGAGATTCCAGTTTTATCGGTATTGGCAAAGGTATATCTCCAAAGCGATAGAGTACCGGTCGAACACGAAAAAGATGTTTGTATGATGAATGAAGGTTATATTTTCTTTCTTCTGACATAGAAAAGGCGCGGACTAAACCGCGCCTTCCACCACCCTTCTTTTCATTTAATCTTAGTTGCGCCAAACCATCCCGCAACTGTCGTTCCAATTACCTCAAGAAGATTAGTGTTGGTGGCCGCATAAATTAAGACGGCGGCCAAGATAAGTGATATTGCGGCGCCAATCTGCCTTCTGGTAAGTTCTATTATGCCTACCACTAAAACTATTACTGCAAGGGCTGATACCGCAGTTTCCTTAAAACTAACTGTTGCCTTTTTTATGGCATCTTCATCGGCAAATGCAATGCCGCCCATGACAAATGTAAGTGCCATGGCAATCAATAAAATTAAAGAAAATCCTCTTTTCCCATACCCTTGTTTCTTCAATTCGTCACCTCCTTTCAGTCCTTGACGTCCTCCCCTGACTGAAGTCAGAGGATTCCCCGGGATTTACGCGTCCTTGCAGGTTCACGCCCGGGTCTGGTCGGGATTCGCCTCCACCTGTACATTTCTGCCAGGCTTCCTCGACTCACCCACTGGGCCGCGCCAACACGGCCCGTCCCCAACGGTTCAGAACATCACATGGCTCCCACCCGCCGGGGAAGCCGCCCTGTCACCAGGCAGCCGGGAATTTTAACTCGCCAGTCCGCTCACCCATTCCTTTCTCCTGCCGGATGCCCCTGCCTTCAGGCATGGGGAGGAAGGCGGGAGGCGGGCATCAGCCCGCCACTCCTTTCTTCTCGTATTGCCAGCCGTCGGTACGCTGCAGTGAATGGAAGTACCTGTGCGATACACCCTGGCACACCCGCTTGCCTACACTGTCCTTTATGTCGAAGTAGCCACTCGACCGGGTTAATATGGCATCATATTCTTAATAAAGTATTGTCCTCCTTTGTTTACCACATTTAAGAATACCAACTGCTTAAACTCATCGGACCCCTGCTTAATTTTAAGCTCAACCTGAACTATTTTGGGGTCGGCCTGGGAGTCCGACGTAACGCTGATAATATCTGTTACCACCCAGCCGCCAACAGGCTTTATCGGATAGTCCGGAGTAACATAGTTAGCAATTTCCGCAAGGTTATTGCTGCTAAAATATGTTCTCAAGAAATTTCCTGCCAGGGCTTTTATGTTTTCATTAGCCTGTGAGTTATATACGAGCTGGCTTTTCTGAACTGGTGATTTTCCAGTGTTGATTACCATTGGCAGAGATATTGAGTATTTTCCATCGAGACAGTTTACCGCAACCCTGACCGTATAACTGCTTTCAGCCCACCCCTTTTTATCCTGTGTTTTATATGCATCAGCGATAATAACCTTATCGTCGAGGGGTGAAAGCCTTTGAGTATGGAGAAATACATCTACGAGATATGTGCCTTCAATATTTTTAATGCTAACCACACCGGAACCGACAACACGTTTAATCTCTCCGTCCGGGGTAACCATATCGCTTTTAAAAAATGGGTTAAACACCTTCAACCTTTCAGTATATTCGCTTGAATTGCCACTCCAAGTGGCCCACTCCACTGCAAAGGCCCTTGCAAACTCCGCAGCTCCCTGGTACTCCAAAACAGTTTCAATGGTCGCTGCTCCACTTGCTATCTTAGCTGCATTGGCTGTCAAAACCGAAGATCGGAAAGCGATTAACACAGAAAAAAGCATTACGGTCCATATCGTACCGGCTACCGCCCAGCGCAAAACATCTGTTCTATTACGCAATATTACTGATCACCTGCCTAATCATGTTAAAAACCCCATTTATAATTATCACGCCGGCCTCCTGAACACCGATGAAATTCCAAACCGCCCAGGCATTGGCCGCCATTAACGCTGGGGTTGCTATAAACAGTTCCCTGAAACCCATTGTGGAGAATAATGGTATGCTTACACTGAATTTTAAGGGCCATAGAGGATTAACTCCACCAGAAAGAGCATCAAGGATTAGGTGAGAAATAAATCCTACCATGGCCGGAACTACTAAGTCCGGAAAAAAATTAGATACTAAAATGGCATAAAGGAAACCAGCAAGAAGGGAGTGGATCGGTCCCCGGTGGCCCAAAACCAGGCTTGTCCCGTGTGATAGAACTGGCAGGTTATGCCCCAGTTTGCTGTATGGCGAGTCAATGTCCGGGACGAGAGCTGATATTCCGGCCGCAAGGGTGTTATTAAATACCGGACCTGTGCCGCTTGTAATAATCAATTCTGCTAGGGTACCCCCGAGTACGTGATTATACCAGCGCATATATTAACCACCTTAAATCTTTTTAGTAGTTCCGAATATCATAAACAAAGTGTCAAATACGATTCCATTAACTATGTCCCTCCTAAAACGCCATACTATTCTTAACATGATATATGATGCAAAAATAACACTCAGATGCCTGGCAGCATTATCATCAATCATACTGACGAGGGCGTAAATCACTAACAAAATAGTATAATTTCTTATTACCTTTACATTAAACATTGCCAAACCCCCTTTGCTTGTTTTTGGATAAAATACCCTATAAAAAATAATCCCCGGAGAGCTTACGCTTCCGGGAATAAAAAAGGAAGTATGGGAGAGGAGGTTGTGTGTTATACAGCTTTCCAAAATTCTTCCAGACATATGATATCGGCTTCTCTGAGCCGTTCCGCCAGTCGGGTCTGTCTTAATACTAAGTCCTTTTAAAATTCTGTGAGCGTTAATTACAATCTGGCTGCAACACTGGCTGTTCTATGTACCTCGGCCAGGCGGACAGAAGGAAGACCTGCATTTATCATTGCAATACTGCCCCCGGCCCTACCGAAGGCAACTGGTCTGGATCGCCTACGATTAGTATTGCGGTGTTTTGAGAGACAGCATTGAAAAGCTTATATCCCAAGGATAGATCCACCATACTAAATTCATCGGCATTGAGCATACCGCATTACAAGGGGGTTTTTTGATTGTAGTTACATTTTCTTCCCGGGGCGATTCCCAGCGTTGCCGGTCTTTGATACCGAACTTATGCCGTATCTCCCCAAGGAATATAACTTCAGCCTTTCCCTGTGGGTCTTCCCGCAAGACTGCCATACCGGTTATCTTACCTTCCACTTTCCTGATCTAATTAAAATAAAAATACCCCGTTTTCCGGGGTATAAGGTCCTTTCTCTTCTGCTCGATAATTATTCTCTTTGGAATTCTATTTCCTACCTGGGTTTTTATATGCTTCAGATCGCGAAAGTGTTGTACTGACTCTCGCTTTTCTTGATCCTTTTGTTGCCCAGTGACCAGCGGCTTGACCTGTTTCCAACCGTAATTTCTTCTTTTTAATCTTATGTGGCTGAAAAAGCACAGTCCTTATACGGTCCAATTTATCAAACCAGCCCTTATTATTAGTTTTAGGCCCAATCAAATCTATAACTAATTTATTCCAAGCTTCCGGAGCTATATTTAAGTTACTCTGCAAGTCCCCCAATACTTCTGAAGCTATCGCTCTAAATGCCTTAATATATCTTTGTTCTGGAACTTTCACTAATATATAAGGAAATAACTCTTTTAATTCAAGGCCACTTATTATATTCTGATGCAAAAATAGAATATTTTTTATCCTCTTTATTTTCTTTTGTCTATCTAAAACACTTTCATCAAGTAAACCCTCTATAAATTCATCAATTTTATTTGGATTAGATAATTTAATTTCTTCCAGGCATCCTAATATTTCAGCGGCCTGATCACGAAAAGCAACCACATAACGAGTTTCAGGAACATCTTCGAGTACACGCGGCAATAAGCTGCTTAGTTCTATTTTTGAAACGAAATTATAGGACTTATTAATAAAATAATCCCAACTCTCCACCGATGACGATGTTCCCTTTAAAATCAAAAACCTTCTTATACATGTACTACCAACTAACAGAGATTTGTGAGTTTCTTCGTTAGTTATCTGAAAGTTAAGTCTCAACGGGCGCTGATTACACAACTCACACTGATCTGAGAATTTTTCAACTTCTTCTTCCTGTATCAAACCTGTATATTCCCATTCGAATTTGGCTTTTTCATATTCGTTACTTTTGCTATTTTGAACCAACACCTGTTTAATCATGGGGTAATCGCGTTTTTTAAGCTCCTCTCCTCCACCCGCCAATGTCTTTTTTAGTCGGTTTCTTAAAAAAGACATTTCCTAAAACCACCTTTCTTTTATCTTTATTTCCCACCTCTGTGTAGTGCATCCCAAGCTTGTCCGCTGTATATATTTCTTTTTCCACCTTGCTTCCCTATTTTGCAACCTCCGTTTACGGTTGACAATTCCTCAAATAAATCACCAATACAATAATCCTTTGGCCTTGGTGGAGCTGGAGGTCTGCATAAAAGAAGTTTTTGCTTTCTCCTACTTCGGCTTTTATTATTACAGTCTTTTTCAGCCCATTTTAGAAAAGGATTCACAGAATTACTGCCCAGGGCTCTGACAAATGACTGCAATCCATATTTTCCTGAATACTTATAGATATAGCGCAGTATTTGCTCCCTTTTTTCAGGAGATATGCGATATTGTCCGGCCAAATCTCTTATAGTGAGCGTTGTCACTCAACTACCCCCCCTCCCGCATCTTTTCTTCACGGCATCTTGCAAGACATAAAAAATAGTACGGGACCATTTCCTTTTTAATTGCTATTTCTGGGGGAATTGGATAGTACGTAATACTTGTCCTTATACCGCATTTTTTAATAACCTTTTTGGCCATTGTTTTAAATTTTTCACGGTTCCCTTCGGACTTTGGGACTATGACATTTATAATACGTACATTACTCACATCAAATGTTAGTGCTTTGCTATTATAAACCCCTTTTTTAATTACTTCCATAATATGCCTCCAGTATAACATGAAAAACGTGCTTAGCCGAACAATAATTATGATTGTCCGCACCCGACCCGCCACGAGTAGGCGCACGTTTAAGGGCCGGTTAGTCCGTAAAGTGAAATAATAAAATAATGCGCCGAGCTGAGCTCTTACGATCGCGCCGGAAAGGTGGAGCCTTAACGAATGCCTTCCCAGGGGACGCAATAGACGCCTAGATAAAAATCTAGAATTTATTTAATTATCATTTTCCAGTGTTCAAGTTAACTGTGAAAATGCGGGGTTTGGTATTAAACTAAAATCGGGCCTGCTATTTGGTTACTTCCCCCGTTCTTCACCTAAGTCCAGCCCTTCCCGTATGCGGATTTTCACCGCCCTTCCGAAGAAGTTAATCGGCGCACGTCCGGGTAAACGCTGCCGTCTGTTTGAGCTACGCTGTGCCTGGCTTCCCATTCTCGGTTGGTCCGCCGTCTCCCACCGCCACTACCCGAGTGACCCCTTTTATCGCGAAAAATGCGTCCGTTTACCCGGGTTTTTCTTTGTTGTAACTATACTTCCGCCACAGCAAAGTGTGGAAATTTTTTGCCATTAACGGCACGCCCTGGGGCAGCATATTTCTTCTCTGCCCTGGGGCCTACCGTCCATCCCTCTGTTCCCTCCCATACGGATGCGAACCTTGTTTTATTACCCTATAGGGGTTAAGTGGGGGGTGGTTGACTGTAAATGCAGAATTGTATAACATGATTAAATAGGCTTTAATACCCATCCTGAATACCCACTAGCTAACCTTATCCCTAGCCTTGTCTTTAATTGACTCGGCCTGCTCTCGATTTAGCTCCTTGCAAACCAGCCCCGGGTCACACCCCAGGAGTATCCGCGCACAGGTCAGCCACAGCTCGGTGTTGCCAGGGCCTTCACCAGGCTTTGTAAATTCGGCACGGTATTCCAGGTCTTTCGGATGCCTTGCCATGTGCGGACCTCCTTTCGGGGGATTTAGTCGTGGAATGGTTAAGGGTAAACACCTTGGCGTTCGAAACCAGGCAGGACCGGGATATTTGTTTCTACTACCACAACTTGAGGAATCATTATGTAGTCCACCTATCCGGTAGTACCGGTAGCCAGTTTTTCCAGAATTTCAGTCGGGATTTTTTCACGATAAGCAGCTACCACAAGGGCTTCGGGGTCACCACCGAGAACTTCGGCCAGAATCCTGTTAAGTCTGTCAGATGCAGGCGGTTTTTTAGCAGTTTGTAATTTGCTTATATATGAGGCATCGACTCTTATACCGCGACCCTGGCATTCATTAGCAATATTTTTTAAATTCTTGCCACTTTTTTTTATAAGTTCAGAAAGGATCTCATGATATTTCAAATGTACTCACCCCCCCTACTATTGACTCTATCTCCTTTTAAGTCAACATATTTGACTATATTGTACCTCACCCTTGACCATTGGGTCAATAGTAAAAGTAAAATTGTCCTATGACCGTTGACTTTTAAGTCATCTTCTAATATGATACATTCTAGAGGTGTAAACATATGAGCTATGCTCATTTATTGGATCAGCTAATTCACGAATCCAGATATTCCCTTTCAGAAATAGTCAATTTATGTAAATCTAAAGGGATTAATATATCCCCATCTTACATAAGCAAGTTACGCACCGGTAAAAAACCGCCGCCTTCTGATGATGTTTCCAAGGTGTTAGCAGAAGTCTTAAATATTGATCCCGAAAAGCTTATAATGGAAGCATATAAAGAAAAAGCCCCCGATAAAATCAAAAAGATACTTGAGACCGGTGCAAAAAAGCAAGATCTAATTTTAAGCGAAGCATCATCTGAATATGCTCAAAGGGCAGGGCATGCTGGTCGCTACAGTATGGTTATAGAAATGGCTGATATTTTGGAGAATGAGAGTATTCAGCTTACCGCAGGTGGTGAGCCTCTAAACCCTGAACAACGCCTTTTAGTAGCAAAAGCTTTATTTGTTACACAAACTGGTTCCGGAAAAACGTGGTCTTTTCTAAATCTAATTAAGGATCGTATTAAAAACAAAATCCCCATCCTTGGCACCATCCGGGCTGGTATTCCTCTTCTCTCTGAGCAAAATATTATCGGCCATCTGGACATACTCGCTGACATGGAAAGCAAGGCTGATTTCGCCCTATATGTCCGTGGTGATTCAATGATTGGCGCAGGTATTCAAGATAATGATGTTGTGGTATGTAAGCAACGGGAAACGGCTGCCAACGGACAGATTGTCGTAGCCCTAGTCAACGGTACTGAAACGACCCTAAAATTTTTCATCCAAGAAAACGGTAAAAAACTGTTGCGGGCCGCCAACCCTGAATATAAAGATATTGAGTTAGGGCATGGAGATCAGGTGCAAGGGTATGTAGTGAAGATACTAAAGGATCCGCCGCCAATAAATACTTATAAGGAGTACATTTATTTTAAGGAAGAGCATTTACAAGGGTGGAACGAGGCAATAGAAAAGGCCTTGGCTTGTGGCATCAAGCCTTCTGCATTCATAGAGTTTGTTGAAATGCAGATTGAGTTAGCGAAGAGGTTAGCGGAAAAATAGTGATTGACATCATGGGTCGGCGGAATAAATGCTGGCCTTTGTACAATTTTAAGGAGACGGGTCCGGGAGGGCGGGCAGCGGTTAATGTGGAGGGATACTATTTGAAATGCTACAGGCAATGAGCGACTTGGAGCTTTTTATGCATAATGATATTGAACTACCTATTTTAGCTAAAGTGGGCTTGGTTCATTGTTAATTTGAAACGATCATCTTAATATCTTAAGTGATTGACAGGTGACACCATGCGTATAGGCGTACTGGGCCGAACCTCATCGGAGGACCAGGCCGAAAGAGGCACCATCCAAAACCAGGTTGAATTCGCAACTAAATACTGCGACCTCCACCAACTGGAAATAGCGGAATGGTACCTTGATGATGGTATTTCCGGAACCATTCCCCTAGAACAGCGACCAGCGGGAGCCCGCTTGCATGAGGATGCAAAAGCCGGAAGAATTGACCTCATCCTCATCTATAAGCTGGACAGACTCGGCAGGTCCGCCCGTATCATCCTTAATGCTGTATACGAACTGGAGCAATATGGGGTCAAAATACGATCCATGACCGAGCCCTTCGATACCGGGGACCCATCCGGCCGGTTCCTCTTGACCATCCTGGCCGGCGTGGCCGACCTTGAACGGGAAACTATCCTTGAACGCATGTGGTACGGGGCTAACCGGGCCGCCCGGGCCGGAAAGTGGCTGGGCGGGATCGTCCCCTTTGGCTACTTCATGAATGAAGATGGATTTTTAGCAGTCAACGAAGAACCCCTCCCGGGGACATATATGAGCGAGGCCGATGTGGTGCGCCTCATATATAAACTCCTGGTTGAGCAGCATTACTCTACCATTAAAACAGCTGATTACCTGAATGCCCTAAGCGTACCCACAGCCTACACCAGAGACAGTCGCATGGTGAAACATGGAAAGCGAAAGGTAAAGACCTCTGGCATATGGCGGCCCAGCCGGGTACGGGCGATAGTTATCAGCACTACATATAAAGGTCTGCACCAATACGGCAAACGTTCCGCAAAGAAAAGAGAAATCATTGAGCGAGAAGTACCAGCTATCGTTTCTGTGGACATCTGGGAAAGAGCCCAGCAGGTGCTTCATGAAAACCAGATAGAGGCCCCACGTAACTCCAGGCACAATTATCTGCTCAGGGGTCTTATTAAGTGCGGCATCTGCGGCCTGACCTATCAGGGAATAACTTATAAAGGACCGGGAAATAAGCCCAAAAACTATTATGTATGCGGAGGAAAAACTGCATACCGAGGACCGTTACTCGGTAAGTGCAAGTCAAAAAACGTGCCCCAGGACTGGATTGAAAACCTCATATGGAATGATTGTGTGGAGTTTATCCAGAACCCGGAAAAGGCACTGGAGGAACTGGCAGCCTCAATGAAGGGAAAAAAATCCGATGCCGGGGAAATAGCCGAGGAAATTAAGTCCATTCAGCACACCATTGACAATAAAGAAATTGAAAAGCAGAGTATCCTTGATTTGTACCGTAGAACTATAATAAACGGTTTCGATGTGGAAATTCAACTCCAGAAGATTGGCCAGGAGAAACAGACACTGGAAAACCGGATTAAGGAGCTAAAGCGCCAGGCTGACAATGAAGACGATTTGGCCTATAAATACGATTCAGCCGAGGAATTGCTCCGTATACTGCAGCAGAAACTGAACAACGATCCCCCATTTGAAGTCAAGCGTGAGATTGTAAAAACACTCGTTAAGGAAATAGTCATAAATACTGATTTTACAGATGGTTCGCGCCCCCGGGCCACAGTTACCGCAAAGTATGCATTTTTCAACGGTGTTGCTTGCACGGATGTCCCTGCGGCTATTACGGTGATCCGCTGAAGCAATGCAGATGCTCAACCTTACAGGTTAAAAGATACATGGGCAAAATATCCGGCCCTCTGCTGGACCGTATAGACATATCGGTCAACGTGCCCCGGGTATCCTACGAGGAACTGAACCGGCAAAAGCCGGCGGAAAACTCGACCGCAGTCAGAGAAAGGGTTTTCACAGCCCGGAAGATGCAGCAGGAGCGCCTGCATCCCCAGGGAATAATGTGCAACGCCCATATGACCGGCCCCCAGACCCGTGACTTCTGCCACCTCTCCCCCGATGCCGCAGCCCTCATAAAATCCTCCTTCAAGCGGCTCAAACTGAGCGCCCGGTCCCACGACAGGCTCCTGAAAGTGGCTCGCACCATAGCCGACCTGGAAGCAAGCCAAAACATAGAGGCCGAACACCTGGCCGAGGCCCTGCAATACCGGAGGCCGGAGGGGGTTTAAAGCCAGGAAGGTAAAAATAACCGCCTTGCAGACGGCGGAATCCAGAAGCCAGAATCCAGAAAAAGCAAGCGTGACCCTCAAGCGACATGCAGTGAGGGGGAGGGGTTTTAGTCCAGGCGGATGTTCCGGAGGCTGTTATCTGGCTCTTGGCGACAGAGCCGTACGGACTGCCGAACCGGCTGCAGGACGCAGCCGGTAGCCGGAATCGACGCA
>Ga0209643_1001171_pt1 | contig 27632 bp, 27 predicted proteins | sample AutmiccBRH37_all_FD_187383 | JGI IMG/M metagenome (GOLD analysis project Ga0209643, IMG submission 187383) | Deep subsurface microbial communities from Mt. Terri, Switzerland - Autotrophic microbial communities BRH/37_all (SPAdes) (version 2) | ecosystem: Environmental > Aquatic > Deep... | reverse complement strand
CTATAAAACTCAATGAAATAATCAACTATATCCTCAATCCTGACTTTACCGTTTTCATCCACATGCTCAAGCATCGCTTTTAAAAGGACCGGCTTATAGGAAAAACTCATGTCCATGGTCTTGACCATTTCCATAAACTTGTCCTTCATATTGGCAGCGGTGATCAAATCAGGTAATCATCCAACATCCTGAATACAGACATTTCACCTACAAAGGTCACCAGTTCGTCCTTAACTTTTTCGCGCTGGCTTTTTAACTGATTGTATGCCCACCGGTATACTTTCCAGTTGTAGTATACCAGGCTGTTTTGTTTCAGCATGTCATCATAGTATTTATTAGCAGAAATCATCTGCGGATTATGAAATCTCTCTCCGTCGATCTCGATGGCAATGCGCATCTCTTCATTCTCAAGTGCAAAATCAATAAACCTTCTGTTTCCGTATATATCAACAAAAGGGTACTGTACAGAAAGATATTGGGTTTTCTCAGGCCCGAAGGCATCACAGAAAACCTCCACAAACAAATCTTCCGCCACGCTGGCCAAACTGGCAGTATACTTGATCTTGTTCTCCAAGCTGAGGACACTCCTATTTCTCAAAAACTTCCTTCAATAAAAGCCTTTTTTCAAAAGCGCCCCGTTCTTCGGCCTTTTTCTTCCGCAGGCCATGAAAATCCGTTATTGCAATACCTTTATACTTCAGAATCGAGTAGACAACCTCAACAAGATCAGCCAATTCATCAGCACTGTCAGTCTCCAGATATTCCTGTAACTCTTCACTAAGCTTCTCATCAAGTAATTTCTTGTAGCCTTCATCATCAAGCTTTTCAATAATCGCCTTCTTACCGTTTTCCCGAATATTTTCCGGAATTCTATCCCTCACAAGCTTGTTATATGTAATGATTTTCATTTATTCACGCCCAAATTATCCTAAATACGCTGGTAATATGTGAAACAGCTCCTTGAGCTTTTTAAAAAGGCGGCTGCAGAGTTGTTCTATTGTAGGCATTTTGGTCTCCTTGGTTCAATTACTCTCCACCGGATCGTAAAAACCGGTATGTTGATTATTTTCTGCTATACGCGCTTTTCCAGCTTCAATAAGACGGTCCCGCTTTTTCAGAGATTTCGTCCTCAATACCAAAAATCCTCCATTAGTTATTTAGCTAATGGAGGATTGTATATATAAAAGCGCTCGATTTGCAAGTTAGTGCCAAACAAAAGAACCAGGGAAACGATCCCTATGCTTAAAGAATAACTCAGGTACCGGGTACCTAAGTTATTCTCTGTCTCTCCATCCCTAACTCCTGGTAATAAGCCCCTATACCCCTGGCCAGTTCAGCAGTATCCCCTGTGAAAAGAAAAAACGCCTTGGCGAGTTCCAGAATATCTCGAGGGCTCTTTTTCGCCAACAGCGCAGTATGCCACTGCCGGGCATACTTATAGCCTTGCTCAAAATCGCTCAAATACCGTTTGGACATCTAATCGTCCTCCTATGATCTGTTTCCGCTTGACAATATGAATCGGATTATAGGTATATGGAAAACGCATTACCTGAATACTATAGTCTGTAGACATTATGACTGCATAGATTATTCTAAAGGTGTTATGATTGATAAAAAATTTGGCCAAGTACTAAAAAAATTAAGAACGGAAAAGGGCGTGAGCCAGGAGGAGTTCGCCCTGAGTATTGGGCTGCACCGCACCTACATTAGCCAGCTTGAGCGAGGCATCAAGAGCCCGTCACTACGCACCATAGAAAAAATCTGCACCGAACTTGACGTGACGCTGGTCGAGTTCATGCAGTACATGGAACACGAAAAAGTCTCCTGACACCTTTTTCTGTTGTCTCGAAATTCTTAGAGACCGTTCCTGTTTATTGAATACTATAGTATTCAATAAACAGGAACGGAATTCCTTCTTGAACGTTGAAATATCATCATAAAAAACATAAATGGCTGGAGTCCTCCTCTAATCTAGAGGACTCCAGCCTTCTTCTTTTGGAATATTAACGTAATGGGGGACTGTCCCCTTTTGGGGTTTTTTGGTAGGGCGGTTAGCCCTTCCGGACATCCCCCAAGTACAGTCTGACAGTTCTCCTGACAATAAAAAAGGGTTTATGCGGAGCCCGTTCTCCACTTCGACTCCAAGTACCAATCTTGGAAAACCTAGTTTTTAGTTCACCTGCCTTCATTATTTCTCCACCAAAACAAGTTAAAATATTCTCTATCCCGCCAATCCTGTAATTACCTAGCTATCGCCAAAAACTAACCCACTTCTCTAAACCTTTTATACCTGATCTCAAGTCTATTCTGGTCAGGCCAGAGCATCTTGCTTCTGGGTAGAATTATACTCTGGTCATGAAGCTGCTGGATGCCGTGCTTCAACATCGGCCCATCCTTTTCCCCAAGAATATCTTCTCTTACTATAATCTTATAATCTGGAGTTATACCAATAATGTTGCTATCGAATGCCGCATGGTGAATTTTACACAAGGAAAGTCCATTGTTTACGACTGGCTCTCCTAACTCATCGGAATCCGAAATAATATGCGCAGCGTCAAGAAGCTCTATATGTCTAAGTCTACAAAATGTGCACTGCCTACTATACGCTTCCAAAACCCTCTCACGGAAGGACTTTTGATGCAATCTCTGCTTTATGGTCGATGTGATATAATTACGTTTAAAATATGTACTGTCATCAGCTATATAAGACACATTGTGAGTCAAATTATTATTCAAATAAAGCCTGATTGAACCAGGTTCGTCCTCAGCAAGCGTAAAAGATAGCATTGCCGGGTCATCCCGTATTATAAAAACAGGCCACACCGCCAGATACTTGCCTTTGACTATGCCATGAAAATAAATGAGTGGAACTTGCCGCTTCATTGCCTCACGTAATCCAACATTGTCCCTATGATTTGAGTTTGTGCCTCTATAACGATATACGAGAAAACCGTCTTTTGTGAAAAAATCATTATAGGGACCACCGGCAACCGTGGTAATTGACAGCGGGATTAGTTCAAGCATCTTAGGCTTCCATATCCCTTGGGGCCCAACTAATGTGATGCGTTGACCATTAAATAAAAAACCTTTTTCAAGAAGTGTACGCGAAAGTACATCCCCGTAAATCTGTACTTGCTCTTCTAGCCACTTGAATGCAGTAACCCTTATCTGCTCTTCCATAGTAGAACCTACCTTCTTCTTGCCGATACCAGAAAATGTCTATGGAGAACCGTTTACTTGTATAAGACAAAGTAAAGATGTGTAATATTTCTTATTAATACTAAAAGTATATGAATAAGAAATATTACTTCCATGAACAAGAAAAAACTAGCCAAAATATTAAAATAAACAATCTGAATAAAAAACGAAGAGAAAAAGATAAAAATCAGCAGAAAAATTTCAATTAACAGGGTGTAAATAAACATTAGTAATATCCATTGATAGATATTAATTTGCTTTCCTGCTATAATCCTTCCTTCTGTACTCATACCTTTTAAGGCTTCAATATTTTTATTGTTACTTGCAATTAAAATTGTAATACTGGATATTGAGAAACCGATTAGTATCGCCAAAACAGTTGGTAATATGTCTCTAAGTTTTATTAATGCCTTTAACGCATATCCCATTTTCAAGTAAATAATTGTACCAATTAGTGCAATTATTATAGGAATTACTATTTCGTACACAATTTCTTTTCTTTTTACTGTTGAAAAATAATCCACTAAGGGAATAAGCCATTCTCCATATACGTATTTCCCCACCATCATTCCTGACCAACCCAAAGAATATTCATCATACCAATAAATATTGAACTACTCTCGACAATTCCTTTTTCATCAAGCAATGCTCTTACATATTCCATTTTTTTCATATTATCGCTATCAAGTTTGATTATTTTACCTTCCTCATTTGTGCCATATATTCTAATGCGTGTCACTTTGCTGTCTCCACTAATTAAAGAGTTGTATAGAGATATAATATTCCTCTTTAATAATGATCCACCTTTGTTTGACTTAACAGTAATAATAATTTCATCCCGCATTGAAGCATCTTCTCTTTCCATTAAGTTCATCGACTCAGAACCTAGATTTATTTTATGGGTGTATAGTTCACCAATTCTTACTTTTGACATTGATCTCAAAACTGACAAAAAATCCTCGGAAGGAATAATGCCGTAAATAATTTTAAAATTTCTTGCTTTATTGATGGATTTCATATATCTGGCTAAATATTTATTTAAATAATAACAAATTTGCGAAACTGATATTCCTGTTTTTCTTTCCTCAAGAATCATCTCAGCTTCTACCTCATTTACCTTCATGCAGAGATGAGTTTTCTCTTTTTCTCCCTCATGTGCTTGTTTATCACTTTCCCTTTCTGTACCATCTATACTTGACATGTAATCTGGGCTGTGATTGTATTTGCATGATTTAAAAATAACTTTACATGCACAACTGAAGTTAATGATATCACAGGTGTAAGAATCAATAGATATCGCCTTGTTTGAATTACTATTCTTTAATATTTTGTTATCACTCGGAAGATTATATATATAATTTAACAGATTGACAAATAAATCTTTGTCAAAAAAATGCTCATCGCTCCTATATTTTTCAAACACAAAATTATAGTAACCTATTTTTCTCTCACTAACACTCATAAGAATACTCCTTCCAGTTAAAATTTACTAAATTCTTTGTTCAACAAATTTTTATAATCACCTCTAAGAAATTCTTCAAAATATTTAGATAGATTTTTTTAGATGCGTCAGTGGATATTGAATCATCAACGGCATTCCAATTGAGGAGAGAATCATTTCTCCTTTATCTATATAGAGTTCTTTATTTAAAAAACTTCCTGGTCACAACCAGGAGAAAACTACATGGCGATGATTAACTTGCAAAACATCTTCCGCTATTAAACTGCTCCACTCCCCAGTTTCTCCACTAGAGCAAGTCGTACAGAATAGCCCTTTGCAACGATAGGGAATTTACGAACATTGTGGCAACCCTCGCAAACCAATAATTTAAACCCGTACTTTGCATCCCCACATTTGCGAAACTTATCTATTTCTTTAATTACCACTGGTCTGATTCGATAACCATACCTTTTAATAAAAGTATCCCAGTGATTTATCCGTTTCAAAATGTTTGTTTCCATATCCTAAGATTATCAGATATAGCAAATAAAGGGATGCCCTCTAGAACTTATACTTTCTGATATAAGGAAAAACCCGCAGAATTAGCGGGTTACAAAGTCATTCCCGATTTACAGGGTGGAGACGAACTGTGACCTGACAAATCCGACTGAAACCGGAGTACCCAGCGGGCTGGAAAACGGACACCGCCCGACTGTTGCACCTCGTTTTACTTCATTTAAGCCACTAATCCTGTAAATTGGAAACGATTCGGATAAGAGTTCAAAAGACTTATTCGTGCCATTCCAAATCATGATTTATAGTTGTTCAAGGAACCTTCCACTGTCCGCATTTTATGACGCGAATGCGCTCTTATTCTTTTTTTTCAAAACTTGCTCGTCTTTAACAGGGGAAGTCACAATAGAGGAAGATGTTCTACATTTGCTTTTTATAAATTCAAACAACGGACGAAAAACTTCAAAGTATTCTTTTTCAACAGTAGGGATTACAGACTTTGCAAATTCAGTTTTATCCAAATCTGACTTAAATACGATAATCTTTCCTCCCGCACTCGGTTCTTCTTTGAAGAAGTTTTCCGTTTTATTAGAGCCATAAAAAATGTGCTCCATTTCGCAATGAGAAGTATCACAAAAAGTCTCCACTGGATGTTCACTTCTGCTTTTTTATATACTCATTTTTAGGCACGGGCAACATTATTGCATATACTTCTTTATCTTTACGCTTTTTATCAGACATTTAAAGGGATCGTTCTCGATAATTTCTCCATTAATGCCGTTCCATTGATTGTATGCCTTATCAAAATCGAACATACCAAAAAGTGATAAACCACTCATTTCTGCAACAATTCTATTGTCATCTGTTAATAATTGTGATAAGTAGGTACAACTAAACGCATAGAAAGGGATAAACGGCATCTCTTCTTCATATAGTTTATACCAAGCCTCTTTCAAGATAATAGGGTCTGTGCTGCCTTCGGTAAATAATACTGGTTTTTTCTCGATTTGAATTGTATTAATAATGCTAAGAAGCTGTTCTTGTTCTGAATAGTGAATCAAATCAGAACTTAGTTTATTGATTGCTATCTTGTTGGGTAAATTATAACAGTTTACCGAACTATCTTTAATATCGAAGAATTTAATATTCTTATGGTCGTGCGGTATCAGTGTAACCGCACTATGACTACTCATCAGCACATGATTATTTGAAGCCGTATTATCTTTTATCTCAAAAACCTGTTTCAGAAACTCAAACTGCCATTCCGGGTGTAGAAATGAATCTGGCTCATCAAGAAGTGTCAGGCAATTACGGTCTTTAAACAATTCAATGATGGAATATATGTATACCGACTGAAATTGCCCGTCACTAAAATGGTCGCTTGTTGCTTTGATATTACTTTCAAGTGTTATTTCTATAGAAATGTCTTTTAACATTTCGATGGTTTTTAGATTATCAAATTGTCTAAATAGTTCTTGTGAGCTATTGTCCGCAAATTTTGTCTGAATGGTCTTAATATCGAAATAAAGAATATATTCATCTTTGTCGCTAAAATAGCCTTCGGTACGCACAGGCCCTTTTGAGTCATCAGCTTTACACGAGGCCAGCTTGTTCAGGAAATCCTTAGTAATTCCTTCCGGCTTCCATAATATGTCTGTTTCGTCGTTGTTTACGATATCAAACGCTTTTTTACCTATCGCATAGAACGGTCTCTTTAATGTAACTTTAACAACATTGGCCACCGACTGAATACCAAGCTTTTTACATATAAAGTCCTTAGCCTTGTTATCATCCTTCTGAAATAGCAATATAGCTAGAAGCAGGTTTTTGTACTCTTTGCCAATTCCAATAAACTTCCTGGTATCCTGTATATCTGCTTCCTTAATATCTTTTTTGAATACTTCTTCATACGAATGCACTAGCTCTGTTACTTTGGCGTTGTGCCCAGAATAGTATATCAGAACATTATCAGGTAACTGTGTTTTGCCGATACTTTTTCTACTTTCACCGTTTATGGTGAGTTGCTCATTTTCCCAGGCAATTTCTACAGACTTGTCGTCAATCTCATACTCAACTATGTATTCAAAGTTGATTTCATAAGAGCCAAACTCATATAAATGACGAAAGATTTCAATTAACGCTTCAAAGAGATTCGATTTACCTGTTCCATTCTTGCCGACAAAGACATCAATAAAGCTCTGTCCATCAAAATCAAGTTTGAAATTATTAAGGTTTTTATACTCGCTTATAAAAACAGATTGTAGCCGCATAGTATCACCTATACCTTTGCCAATACAGCGTTAAGAATCGCTGTTTGTTTTTCAGTAGAGTATTTAAGCTGCTGTTCGAGGGAATTACAGAGTTCCATGAGTTGGTTGATTTTAGCAACGATGCGTTTTTGTTCAGCGAGGGGTGGGAGGGGGACTAATTTGTTGATAATTTTCTCTCTTGAAATATTCGGTTGTGCAGCACCTGCACCTTGAGAGATGAAATTCAACTTCAAGGACTGAAGCAATTGATAAAGAAAAATATTGTAAATACTTGAATAAGTCTTGCAGGCGCAAACAGCTTGATTTGTCGCAGCTTCAATTTCCAGTATTCCAACATCACCTATGTTTGCTCCATACATAGCAATCAAAATCGAACCTATTGGATTAATTACTAATGGACAACTTTCTACTGCTGTCTGGGTTATCGTTTCACTCGTTTCAACTATTCTACCTTGTTTTACTTCTCCCGATTTTACCCATGGTATTTCCCCTCCGTAATAAGATGAATTACTTCTGCTTGGAGTGGAACCTGATTTCCATGTTCCATAATCGTTTAGTCTAACCCACTTCCACCCCTTCGGCACCTCATGTGGAATCTCCTCCGGTTTGATCGGCGGTAACAGTTGCTGCTTCTTAATCTTCCCTTCTTCGATCAGCTTCTTTTTCTCAGCCTCAATCTCTTTCAAAAGTTCACTTACCGGTTGGTCATTCGGGTCTTGCGGAACAAGCTTTCCCATTACCGCTAGTTGCAGAATGGCTTTTTTTAATTCTCCAACATTTTCGGGAACTGAATAAAGCTCGCCAAAGTTGCTGGTGATGAATCCCCATGAGGTGTTAAAGGCTGTTCCGTCAGGTGCAGAAAGGAAACTATTCATTGCAGCGGTATGGATGGTTAATAGTTTTTGATTCCGCTCATTCCGCTCTGCTTCCAGTTTGTCACACAAGGCTATAAGTTGGTCGATTTTGGTGACAATGCGTTTTTGTTCGGCGAGAGGGGGGAGAGGGAAGGGCGAGCATGAAAAATACTCTTTAGGAACCCGTTTTTGTCCGGCCGAACCTGTCATTTTTGGAATACCGTTTGAAATAAACCGAGGACTTTTAAAAAAAGCCAGAATGTATTCTGGGCACATTTTTTTAAAAGAATTTCTATAAACATGCAATTCGGTTGTACCAGCACCGACACCATTAGGAAGTTTTTTCATTACACTAGATTTACCATTTTCAAAACAAGGTGTTATTTTTGCTAAGACAACATCATTTTCTGCAAAATGCGTATATCCTTTTTTAATTTTAGACCATTTCTTCACTTCAAAACTATGTATTTTTCCATATTCGGCAAAAATCATAGGCATAGGAACAAAAGCGGCTAATACCTCATCGTCAACATTATTTCGTGGGTTAATCTCACCTAAAATATCTAATTGTGTCCATTCCCACCCCTTAGGCACCTCATATGGAATCTCCTCAGGCTTAATTGGTGGCAGTGGTTCTTTTTTCTTAATTTTCCCATCTTTAATCTGCTTCTTTTTATCAGCCTTAATCTCTTTGAGCAGTTCACTTGCTGGTTGGTCATTCGGATCTTGCGGAACAAGCTTTCCCTGCATTGCCAGCGAGAGGATTAGCTCACGCAGCTTTTTTATACCATCGGGCGTTTCCAGTGCTATTTCAAAATGGCGTTCGAGTAGCTCCATTACCTGCTACCTCCCAGCGCCTGCATCAGTTCTTTTTTCAGTGCATCACGAGTAGCAATCAGCTTCTTTGTAATCGCTTCATATTCTTTCATCAACTCATCCGGGTCGCCATGTTCTACATCCACCACATGCGGATTTTTAAAATCGAGATTATAGTTCTTATCTTCAATCTCCTGAACTGATACTTTCCAGGCGTACTCATTCTGCTTACGCTTGTTCCACCATTTTTTCTCCAGGTCAAATTCTTGGATGGTGAGCGGTTTTGAACGGGAGTATGATTTATAGCCCTCTGGATAGGGATGTTCAAAGAACCAGACCTGCTTGGTCGGTGTCCCTTTTTCAAAGAAAAGAATGTTCGTTTTTATACCGGTGTACGGGCTGAATACGCCATTCGGTAGGCGTACGATCGTATGCAGATTAAACTCTGTGAGGAGTTCTCTTTTTATCGTTGTTTTGACGCCTTCACCAAATAAAAAACCATCGGGTAAAACTACGGCAGCTCGTCCTGTATCATGCTTCAAAAGATGCATGATCAATGCCATGAAAAGATCGGCTGTTTCACGAGTCTGATATTTTTTTGGAAAATTATTTTCAATACCGTCTTCTTCCATACCACCAAACGGTGGATTGGTAATGACACAATCAACACGATCTTTGGGGCCATAATATTTCAATGGTCTGCTGAGCGTATTGTCATGACGGATATTGGTAGGCACATTAATACCATGAAGCATCATATTAGTCATGGCAAGCATATGGGGAAGCGGCTTCTTCTCTACACCATTGATAGATTTTTGCAATATTTCACTGTCTCTGGCTGTTTTTACCTGCTTTTTCAGATGTTCAATTGTGTTCGCCAAAAAACCCCCGGTTCCGCAGGCCGGATCTAAAATTTTTTCCCCTAGTTTAGGATCAATAACATCAACCATAAACTGAGTAACCGCTCGAGGCGTATAGTATTCTCCGGCATTACCGGCAGATTGCAGATCGCCAAGTATTTTTTCGTAAATACCGCCAAATAGGTGCCTGTCCTCGGAAGAATTAAAATCAACATCATCTTGAATGGTATTAATTACTTGCCGAAGCAGTGTACCTGATTTCATATAGTTATAGGCATCTTCGAATACGCTACCCACAACTTTACCATGAGAAGAAACCCCTGCGGTCGTTGCTAGCTTCTTAAGTGCAGGAAAAAGGCCATTGTTGACGAAGTCTATCAGCTCTTCACCAGTCATTCCCTCGGCATTGGCTGCCCAATTAGACCATTGAAATCTGCTTTGCAGAGGCGATTTATATCCTTTGATAGTAATTTTCCATTCTTGCTCTTTGTCATCAAATATTTTTAGAAACAGAAGCCAGACCATCTGGCTGATACGTTGGGCATCGCCATCAACACCCACATCTTTACGCATGATATCTTGAATGACTTTTATTAATGTACTAAGTGGCATTTTGGACTTCTCCTTCTTTATGCAGCGTAAATCGCTTTTTCAAGTTCGTTAACAGCCTTCTGGTATTTTTCAATACCGCCAAACATCTTGATGATTTCCATAGGTGTGCCAAAATGTGTAAACGGATTTATAGTTAGAATCTGCGTCTCTTCAATGTGGACGATTCCTTCGTCTGAGTATTTATCCAAAAGCGCAGAAAGAACGTGTTGTGCTTGTTCTCCATATTTCGTAAAGTAATCCCGTTTTCTTACGTTCTCTGCCCGTTCTTTACGGGTCATAGGCGGCTTATCCCATGCCACATGACAGACAATATCAAAAGGGTCCAATTCTTTCCCAATCTCTTCTGCAAGTGCGTCAAAGAATATGCCTTCATCAGCAAGTTCTTCGATAATTGCTTGTTTTTTGTCGGCATCGCTCCATTTTTTCAAAAAGTCGTCAAGCGATGAGAACTCTCTATCAAGAGTCTTTTTCGTATAATCCTTGAGAGATTCTGTAATCAGCTTGCCATTCGCATCGTAATATTGAACTCTCTCTGCCACAACAGAAACAGGCACATTTGCCACATAATATTTTTTAATTTTGGTTGTTTCATCAGTACCATCTCCGGAATAGTTCCAATCATATGGGCTATGTTCTCCGGTATCGGTAGACGTACCCATATCATTGTCGCTGCTGACCTCATTTGATTTATCATCAGGTGGTACGGGTGAATCGCCCGACTTTGGTGTGTAGATAACAACCGGGTCACCATCAAAGTCAGGGTCGGCAAATAATTCTGTTGCTTTTTTGAAATCCATAATGGTGAAGTAGAATTTATGATAATCTTCATTGATACGCGTGCCACGCCCAATAATCTGCTTAAACTCACTCATTGACTGAATGCGCTGGTCTAAAACGATCAGTTTACATGTTTGCGCATCCACTCCAGTTGTCATCAGCTTTGAGGTTGTCGCAATTACCGGATACTTTGCTTCGGGGAAGATAAAATTATCAAGCTCAAGTTTGCCCTCGTCATTATCGCCGGTTATTCGCATGATATATTTGGCATTCTCAGCTACCAAATCAGCATTTTCATTTACCAAAGCCTGCCGCATTCGTTCGGCATGGTCAATATTATCACAAAAGACAATAGTTTTATCGAAGCGGTTGGTTTGTTTTAAGAATTCCGTAATTTTCCTGGCAACCAACTGCGTTCGTTTTTCGAGTACCAGGGTTTTATCAAAATCTTTCTGGTTATAAATACGATCTTCGATCTCATTCCCGTGTTTGTCGGTCATTCCCTTTTCTGGCCGCCATCCTGCCAAATCTTTATCCATATCAATACGCACAACTTTATAAGGCGCAAGAAAACCGTCATCAATACCTTGCCGTAATGAGTAGGTATAAATGGGTTCGCCAAAATAATCGATATTGGAAATATCCTTTGTTTCTTTTGGAGTTGCAGTTAACCCAATTTGAGTTGCCGAACTGAAATATTCAAGAATCTGTCGCCAATTAGAATCCTCTGCCGCACTCCCTCGATGGCATTCATCAACGACAATCAGGTCAAAAAACTCTGGTGTAAACTGCTTATATATATTCCTTTCCTCTTCGGTTCCTGTGACTGCTTGATAAAGCGATAGATAGATTTCGTATGATTTATTGGCCTGTCTTTTTTGAATTTTGGTCATAGCAGAACCAAAGGGTTTGAAATCGTTGGTCATTGTTTGATCAACGAGAATATTCCGGTCTGCAAGAAACAATATTCGTTTCTTTGTCCGTGACTTCCATAACCGCCAGATAATCTGAAATGCAGTAAAAGTTTTACCTGTACCAGTTGCCATAACCAGCAAAATGCGATTTTTACCATTTGCGATTGCTTCAATAGTCTTATTGATCGCGAGTAACTGATAATAACGAGGTATTTTATTGCTACCGTCACTGTAATAATCCTGTGTGATGACAGATTCTTGTGCTTGCGTAATTCCTTTATGCACACACCATATGCGCCATAAAGTTTCCGGTGTAGGGAAATCATCTAAGCCTATCTCACTTTCAACAATTCCGTCAGTAGCAATACTATTATGGAAAAGAAATCCATCTCCATTAGAACTAAACACAAAAGGGACTTGTAAAAGTTCTGCATAGCTTAAGCCTTGCTGCATTCCATCACCAATGGAGTGGTTATTGTCTTTTGCTTCAATAACAGCAATAGGGATATTAGGCTTATAAAACAGAACATAGTCTGCACGTTTATTCTTCGCCCTTGTGTAATGCTGACCTCGCACTATTATTCGGCCTTTAGTGAGTGGAAACTCTTCAAGTATTTGGGCAAAAGTATCCCACCCAGCTTTTTCTAAAGCCGGGGTAATGTATTTCGTACAGATGTCTCTTTCAGTTAGTTCTTTTTTATCCATAATTTCTCACTTTTGTGCGGCAAGTGACGTATATACGCTGTCGAACTTCTATTTCTTTCCATCTTATGAAATAACTTAAGGTTAAAATTCTGCAATTTATGATAAAAATCCTGCAATACCTTTGTAAAGCCACGCAGATCTTAGTTTGCATATTTAAAAAACACGGGGACATAAAAAACACGAGACCAGCTACTAAAGTCAAGCCCCCACTTCAAAAAAATGATCCCTTTAAAAAGAACATACCAAATAAGCCCTTTTAAACACCGAATATTTCTTGCCTAAGGCAATAGAATGGTTCGATTCCAATCATGTTTTAAGCAGTCTTTTTCCTACTATCCTGATAATGCTCGACGGGAGGAAGCCCCCACACAACTCGGAAACAATTCTGATAATTCGGCAGAACAAAAAAAGCCTCCAGTATCCCGTAAGGACTGCTCAAGGTTCTTGTTCAGCCTCTGCATGGCGGAAGCCATTGACACAGAGTAATGCCGTAAACAAAACAGAAATCAGCCATATATTATTATGATCCCGTCCCGCATGACCTTCTCCTTATACCCTTACATCCCCCGTTCCCTCTTGTTCTGCCAGAAAGCCCACTCTATGGTTAGCATCAGTTTTTCATATCATTTTTCAGTCCCATAACGGTCTCCCTGGACAGTCCTATTATTCTGCAAATCACGTCAACGTCCAATCCTTCCCTTGATGCGGCCCTGGCCGTCTCGACTTTGCCCTCAATCTTGCCTATTGTTTGCCCTTCCCTAATTCCATTTTCATTCCCCTTGCCTCAGCGTTGACTCTAAAAAGGGGAGTCTGATTAATGCGGATAAGCATTGCTGGCGCTTTACTACCCTTAATAGTCCGGATAATGGACCGCCTTATTCCTGGCGGATATCGGCCAGTCCATGCCCCAGCCGTCATAGGCTATAAAAACTTCTTCCACCCGCTGATGCCCGTCTCTGCCAGTGTTGGTGCTGGCCGGTATCATGCGGGTGGCTCAAACCTGGTGATGTGTTAACGATACCAACGTCTAACCCACAATTCCCTTGTTGCCTGATTCTGAAGCCGACGAAACAGTTACCTGCTGACGCTATTGGGATATCTCTTGTCCGCACTACCTGGGCCGGGACATTTACGGAAATTACTGCAGAACTTACACCAAATACAAATATTCAGGTACAACCTATTATCACAGAGTCCCAAAATAAGGGAGAAGCTCTCCTTTCTGGTACCCTGGTTAATTGTTCTTGAGGTCAATTCACAACCTGGCTTACCGACACCCTGGACGCCTGTACCAGACGCAACAACTCCGCCACACTCGCCTGATCCCCGGCAGCCTCCGCCTCTCTTAGCTGGTCAATCAATCCGTCAAATAAGCAGTACTATGCTGTAGTACTAATTGGATTTCCTAATAAGAAATGTTATAATTCATGCAAGGGGTAAGATGAAAGAGAGATAAATTATGAATTCTACAAAAGATGAAGCTTTAAAAGTCATCCAAGGGCTATCAGAACATGCTACCTGGGAAGATATTATGTACGAGTTATATGTTAAAATGAAAATCTATTCAGGTTTAGAGGATATAACTAACGGCAAGGTAATCTCCCAAGAAAATGCCATGAAAAAACTCTTAGAGCATTAGTTTTGCTTTTCAATCAGTTCCCTAATTGGCTGTAAGCAGACGCTTTCTCTTGTAACCAAAAGTTTTTTCATATTTGGTCTCCTTCTTAGCATTTTAATACTAAGCCTTATTGGGATTCCAAAAGGAATCTGATTTCGTTTGCAGACAATTCATTTAAATAGGTCGTACCCGGCTGGATCAAGCTGTCAATAAGCTCCCTTTTCTTTTCTTTCACATCATTAATTGTCTCTTCAATAGTACCTTTGGCGATCAGGTTTATTACCTGGACACATTTTTGCTGCCCAATCCGGTGCGCCCTGGCCGAAGCCTGTTCCTCAACACTTGGATTCCACCATGGGTCAAAATGCACTACTGTATCTGCAGCCGTAAGGTTCAAACCTGTACCCCCCGCTTTCAGGGAAATCAGAAACACTGTCGCTTTTCCGGCGTTAAATTCATCCACGATCCTCCCCCGGTTCTTTTGGGGAGTTTGTCCATCAAGCCGCAAATACTCAATTGTAAGCTTTTGCAGCTCGGCCTCAATAATGTCCAGCATTGTGGTAAACTGGGAAAAAACCAGCACCTGCCTGCTCGCATCCTTGAGCTCCGCCACAATTTCCAGCAAGGCTTCCAGCTTTGGCGAAATATCAGTGAAATCCTCCACAAACATCCCCGGATGGCAACATATCTGCCTTAACCTTGTCAATACGGATAATGCTTCAAAGACACCTTTTTCTTCAAGCATCTCAATCGCTTTTTGCCTGTAGGCCAGATACAGTTTCTTTTGTGCCCGGGTAAGCTCGACCCTCACCGTTGTGTCGATCCTTTCGGGCAAATCCTTTAACACTTCTGATTTCAACCTTCTTAAAATAAAAGGTGTAATCCTGTTTCTCAACTCCGGCAGTTTCCTATCGTCATCAATATATTTTCGCTTATACTCAGCAAAGCTTTTAAACATTGGCGGTATCAACCAATTAAAAACAGACCATAACTCTGCGAGGTTATTTTCAATCGGCGTCCCGGACAGCGCAATTTTCGCATGAGTATTAATCTGCTTGATGGATTTTGCAGTTTTAGTCATGTGGTTTTTAATTCTCTGAGCCTCATCCAGCACAACTAGGTCAAACACCTTTCCTTTATACAGGTCAAGGTCATTAACAACCAGATTATATGAAGTAATCAGCACATCGAGACAGTCAAACCTGGCCCAGACTTGACTTCTATTCCCTGCATCGCCTGTCAATGCGGCGCACCGCAAGCAAGGCGCAAACCTTTTCAGCTCGTTCAGCCAGTTGTCAATCAGGCTGGTTGTCACCACAATCAGACATTTGATGTTGCCTTTGTCCTGCAGCTCGGATAAAATCAAGGCAATGGCCTGTACTGTTTTCCCCAGCCCCATATCATCTGCCAATACTCCGCCCAGTCCGGCCTTCAGGAGCATCTTCAGCCAAATAAAGCCATCCTTCTGATATTTTCGCAGCTCAGCCTTTAGTTGACTGGGTACAGATATGCGCAGATCTTTTAAACCAAAGATCCGCTGCTCGATACTCCGGATATCAAAACCGCTGAATCCAACGCAGCCCGAATTTACCGCCTCATCAATTATATCTGCGGCATAGGGAATTTCATATATTGGAATATTTATTTTTCTTTTCTCCAGGTCTGCCCGGGTGATGCCGAATTTCCTCAGCAAATTCAATGTTTCCTTGATTTTGCTTTCCCTTAAGTCAATAAAGCCTCCCCGGTGCAGCTGATAAAACCTTAAGTCTTCATTTTCTCCGTCTGTTTTTAATATTGCTTCAATATCCGCCGGGCTGATGTCATTATCGTAGGCAAAATTACACTCAATATAACTTTGGAAGTTTCCACTGGGACAATTCAAGCTTAAGTGTAATGATTTCCTGATCATTACACTTTTAAAGCTTTTTGTGTAGTATACTACTCCGTTTTTTAAGAGCTCCGGGACAACACAGAGTAGAAAATCCAGAATATCCTGGGTAAATATGGCCGGCATAGTCATGATATCCGGGAAATACTTGGCCCTGTAGAATTTGAATTCGCTCAGTCTATTTGTTAGAATTGAAAAAATATATTCAGCTGTAAAATCTATTTCACTGTTACGCTTTGACTGAATAAGACCCAACTTGTATCTATTACCTTCCAAAATTAGAACAGGGTAAAGCACAATAAAGTTCCTGTCATAATCCAAATACACCTCAAACCTGGCTCCTTCAGGCATGACATCCGATAATGCCAAACCCTCTCCGGTTTCTTCCACCAGATCCGCTGTGGTCATTAGTTCATATACTTTTCCAGAGTCAAGAACTGTTGCCATAAATCTACCTTCCACAACACTTTTTATATTTCAGGCCGCTTCCACATAGACAGGGGTCGTTCCGTCCAGGCCGGGATGTTCTTTGGGTTACAGTTTGATTCTCAGCAATTTCCACCCCGGCTGAATTCCCACACCCTTTTTGGCCCTGAAAGGACAAAACGCTCTTTGTTGAGTGCCCCTTGATTACCCACTGGTTTAAATCATTAAAAAAATGCGCGCTGGCAAACTGCAGCATCTTGTTGAGAGTGTCAATATCATCAAATTTCAGTCTTTCAGTAATGCTGGAAATACAATCTGCCGGATTTTCACCATTCTTCAGGTACAGAATCCATTCACTGACCATCGCCACCGCCTCTAAATAGGGCACGTGCAACTTTTCCGTTATGTACTTCGTCAGATCATGAATTGGCTTTTGATCAAGATATCGATCCGCCAGCAGGTCATTGACAGACAAAGGTAAAAAGTCAATCTCCTGCCGTCTATTCTGATCAAACATAATATTACACGGATCAATTATATTGGGGTGAGCAAAATACCAGCCATTGGCAGGGTAATCAAGATAAACTTTGTTTATCTGCGCTGAATAGGCGGCAATTCTATTAATGACTCTACTTATTCTGTTATTTCCGGGCCGATTAATTCTCTCCAGTCCCCGCGCGAAAGTGGATAGGGAGATGCTTTTCTTCAGGTTTCCACGGTCAAAGTTTTGCATGCTATCTTCAAGAAGGCATTGGTAGTCATATTCTTTAACAACCCCATAGTAGTAGAGTATGTTTTTCCCTATCCGGTATAGTAATGAGTTATACTTCACTGTTTTTTCAAGACCGGCTTGTTCGATGCTGTCTAAAATCTTCCGAAGCTCGGGTGGTAAATAAAAAAATTCATTGCCTTCGATTTCAATCCGGTAAAGGTACCCGCATTGGATCAGATGCTGAACATGAGACGCCATGCTCCCGGTTCGACTAAGCGGGAAAAACTGCCGGTCCCTAATCTTTAGCATTGTCTGATACATTGTTTCATCCATCAATTCTAAAAATCCGGCAAAACGGTCAGGGATTTGTTCGCTGAGCAGACCCAGCATGATCTCCTTTTTCACATTCTTTTTGATATCAATACCCTCAGTATCGATTATTTGTATATAATTATCCTTCGCATAAAAACCAAGCAAGTCAATAAGTCCGGCATCCAGGGCAACTTCACCGACAACCCGGTATGGATAGGCAACAACAGTGTTCCGTCCGGTACCGGAATATTTTTTCTTCAACACAATTTTACTGCTAAACATTTTACCCGTCATTGAGTCTGCCGACGGGTAATACACCAAGCGATGAATTTCCTTATTATTAATCAATTACTCATACCCTCTTAAGACGTTTTACCGGCATGTCAATATTTACTACCATATCCATTTTACCACGTATCTACGTAGCCATGCTCAAGCATCGCTTTTAAAAGGACCGGCTTATATATACCCCTGGCCAGTTGCTCATAATCCGCAACATCCACCGGAAAATCAAGGTACACCTCCGGCTTTTCAACCCTTGCCAGCAAATCACGGTCAAGCTCCATCTGCTTCTGAGGGGCAAGCAACGAGTTCTTTTATTATCCAGCTCTGTTTTCCAAATACTCATCATAAGTCATTTGCCTATCCACTATTCCATTTGGCGTTATTTCGATGATTCGGTTTGCCTGGGGCTGACCCCTGGTATGGAACCCTGAAAACATAGATATGTATTATCGCCCAGCCCATGATATAATTAAAATAATTACCATATTCGGATGTGAGCATTATGAAAACTTATACCTTCGATAAATTTATAAACCGGCAGAATAAAAATAAAAACATTAAGCAACAGTTAAAAATCAAAGCAAATAATACTGTTTGCCCGGGCAAAAAACGTAATACGCGCAGGCATGAAGAAACTGTACTGCTTGTTCAATCCATGATGAAGGATATTAAACGATTGGAAGACGAAGGGATTTTAAGGAAAAATGGACGGGCGTGGAAACTCAATATCTAAACGAGATATTGAATTTATTAAAGAAAAACTTCTAGCTCTGCAATACAAACCTTTCGAAAAAAAATTCGAAATAAACATCAAAGCCGTTGGATATTTAACCTACCTTTTTCAAAAGATAGGCATCCGGCCTATTATAGTTGGAGGTCACGCAGTGGAACTATACACAGCGGGCCACTACACTACGGTTGATGTGGATATCGTTTTATCTGGCCGTGACGCTGCAAAAGAAATATTAGAACGGGTAGGTTTTACAAAACATTCCGGCGAGAGACACTGGTATCATAAGGAACTTGGCCTGCCCATTGAAATACCTGATGATCTTCTGGCCGGTTCGATGGATAAAATCATTGAAGTAACGTTTGGCGATGGTTTTTTCGTTTTTGTAATTGGCATTGAAGATTTAATTCTTGATCGTGCCAGGGCAGCAGTCTATTGGGATTCCGCCTCGGACCGCGAGTGGGCATTATTACTGCTAAATGCTCAATGGAACGATATTGATTTTGATTACCTAATAAACGAAGCCATTAAAGAACCCCAAACAAAGCAAAATAACGGTGTATATAATTTAATATTAGAATTAATAGATGAAACGAAAAATTACAACAAGCATCCATAAGTTATCCATGGATGTTCTGCTCGGATATTCTGTTAAGCCGGCGAGACCTTCATCCTTGATGTTGGCAAGCCCCTTTAAAATAACCTCGGCCAGATAATTTGCCAGAACTTGAGCCGCCTCTTTAAATTTTAAAAAAATCCGAGTTCTTTTATTATCCAGCTCTGTTTTCCAAATACTCATCATAAGTCATTTGCCTGTCCACCATTCCATTTGGCGTTATTTCGATGATGCGGTTTGCAATGGTCTGAATAAATTGATGGTCCTGAGATACAAACAAAATGGTTCCTTGAAATTTGCTCAGCCCGTTATTGAGGGCAGTAATTGACTCTAAATCCAGGTGGTTGGTAGGTTCATCTAATAGTAAAACATTAGCCCCGTTGAGCATCATCCTGGCAAGCATACAGCGTACTTTTTCCCCCCCGGAGAGTACCCGTGAGCTTTTCTGTGTTTCCTCACCTGAAAAGAGCATTCGCCCCAGGAAGCCTCTGACAAAGGATTCCTCCTGATCCCTGGAATATTGACGCAACCAGTCCACCAAATTCAAATCAACATTAAAGTAATCAGAGTTATCCTTGGGAAAATAGGCCTGGGAAGTGGACACACCCCATTTAAAGTTGTCACTATCGAGAGCAAGCTCCCCCATTAATATTTTGAACAGAATGGTTATGGTCAGCCCGCTAGAACTAATAAAGGCAATCTTATCCCCTTTGTTCACCTTAAAACAAACATCCTTTAAAACCTGCTCCCCGTCAATGTTGACACTTAAGTTTTCCACTGTTAGGAGTTGGTTACCCGCCTCTCGATCCGGTTTAAAAGCAATATAGGGGTATTTACGGGATGATGGTTTGATATCTTCCAGTGTTAATTTCTCCAGTTGCTTTTTTCGCGATGTAGCCTGTTTTGCCTTTGACGCGTTAGAGCTAAATCTTTCAATGAATCGTTGCAGATCCTTAATTTTATCTTCTTTCTTCTTATTAGCATCTTTGGCTAGCTGCAATGCCAGTTGACTGGATTCCAACCAGAAATCATAGTTGCCCACATACAATTGAATATTGCCAAAATCAATATCCGCAATATGGGTGCACACTTTATTTAAAAAATGGCGATCGTGGGATACAACAATAACCGTGTTATCAAAATTATAAAGAAAATCTTCCAGCCAGGTAATGGCCTCAAGATCCAGGTGGTTAGTCGGTTCATCCAATAATAAAATATCAGGATTGCCGAACAAAGCCCTGGCTAACAGGACTTTCAGCTTTTCCACCCCACCTAAATCCTTCATTTTCTTAGCTTGAAAATCTTCTTTAATCCCCAGTCCATTTAACAAGCGAGCAGCCTCTACCTCCGTATCCCAGCCATTAAGCTCGGCGAATTCACATTCCAACTCAGACGCCCTGATCCCATCGGCATCAGAAAAATCGGGTTTAGCATAGAGTGAGTCTTTTTCTTCCATGATGGCATAAAGCCTGGCATGTCCCATAATAACTACTTTGAGCACTTCGAACTCATCAAACTCAAAATGGTTTTGCTTTAAGACAGCTATACGCTCACCTGGGGTCACGATAACCTCTCCGGCACTAGGGTCAATTTCACCGTCCAGAATCTTTAAAAAAGTAGACTTACCGGCCCCATTGGCACCGATTAAGCCGTAACAATTGCCCGGTGTGAATTTTATATTGACATCCTCAAATAAGACACGTTTGCCAAAGAGTAGTGTTATGCCTTGTGTACTAATCAACTTTCACATACCATCTTTCATAATTTATTTACAAGCCAACAAGTTAATATTATATCACATTAATAACGACTAAAGATTCTGTGATTATTTGAAAAAGGCATAAAGGTGGTCATCATAAAATTACATTTTTCTTGCTCAAGCAAACGCCAGCGGTTAATATATGATTTATATATCAACCGTCGATAGCTCAATTTATTAAGAAGGTGACATTATGGAAGAGCCCCGTCAGACTGTATGGTCAAGAGATTTTACTTTGCACTGGGTAGCCAATTTTCTTATAAGTCTGGGCTTTTACTTTCTCCTGCCCACGCTGCCGGTCTTTGCCGTTAAAGCACTGGGCGCTGATAAAAGCCAGGTTGGTTACATTATTGGTATTTATACCCTTTCAGCGGTGGCTATACGGCCTTTCGTCGGCTACGCCCTGGACACTCTGGGGCGCAGAAAGGTTTATCTCTGGGCGATTGGTTTTTTCGCCCTGCTGGCGTTCAGCTACCAACTGGCCTTTAGCCTGTTATTACTGTTTATTTTGCGCCTTTTGCACGGATTTACCTGGGGGGCCACCACCACCGGCGGGGGTACCATTGCGGCAGATTTACTGCCAACACAGAGACGCGGTGAAGGCATCGGTTATTTCGGCCTTTCCATGACCCTGGCCATGGCCCTGGGTCCCGTGGTGGGTCTATGGTTGATGGGGGACAATAGCTACGACACCCTTTTCTTAAGTTCGGGGGGGCTGACTGTTGCAGCCCTGGTGGCCGCTGCCATGGTAAAGTATCCTACTCTTACCACAGTCAAACGGCCCCTGGTCTGGGAAGCTTTTTTTGAAAGGCGGGTGTTTCATGTTTGCATAGCCATGTTCTTTGCGACGGTTACGTACGGCGGTATCATCTCCTTCATAACCCTTTACAGCGAAGAAATAGGTATCCGCAATGGCGGCCTTTTCTTCCTCATTTACGCCATAGCCTTGAGCCTGACCAGGCCCATAGCCGGAAGGCTGATGGACCGTCATGGACCCTCACCGGTTATTGTGTCCGGCTTTATCCTTCTGATTGCAGGTTTCCTGTCACTGTGGGCGAGTCACCAGCTTGCCGGGTTTGCAATGGCAGCCGTGCTCATAGGAATAGGCAATGGTAATATCTGGCCCACCCTGCAGACCATGGTGATTAACCTCGTCCAGCCCCAGCGCCGGGGAGTTGCCAATTCAACTTATTTTTCCGCCGTTGACCTGGGTATTGGCACCGGTTCGATAATGCTGGGCTTTTTGGCGGACAAAACATCGCTAGGCACTATTTACCTGGTCAGCGCGGTCATACTGCTAATACCTCTGGTCTACCTTTTACTGTATGTGAGCAGGGACTACAAGCATAAAATGGCAGAGGTGCGCCATGGATAACCTGTTGGAAAACCCCGCCAAATATATATCGGCGCTCTTGGTGCCTGTCCTCATCCAGTAATGCCTGCCTCTTCATCTCGTCTAGTGGCCGTTCGATGTTGGTGATCATTTTTGTACTGACTTTGATGTGGTCCTGCCCTCGTCCTTATGGTTTTTGCCTTGGCGTTTGAGATATACCGAGGTAATCCATAAGCGCAGCTTGAAATACCTTTGAATAATTTACACCCTGAGCCTCTGCCAATTCTTTTAACCAGGCAGGTATAGTAAGGTTTGTCTTTACTGCCCTATTGTCCAACTCATTCCTTACGAGGTCAGGGAAAACTGTAACTGGAGATACCAAATACCCTGATGCTGTTTTGGGATCCACTTGTGGTACTTTGGACGGAATAGGTATTTCATCGCCGTCTTTTTCCATGCCGTATACATGCAATCCTAATGCTTCGGCAGCCTGTTTTTGTGCCTCTTCATAATCTTCTCCATAACTCACACAGCCCGGAAGATCGGGAAAATACACGCTATAGCCTGTTTCAGTTGGCTCAAACACAGCTAAATAAGTGAGCTTACGCATAATAGTACATCTCCTTTCTCATAGTGAGGCAAAGGCTCTATTTTTGCTCGCTCCCTATATTATGCATTATACGCCTAAATAATGCGCATGCCAATAGTCCAAAGAAACCGGCCAAAAGCCCCTCTTCCCTGTGCAATGCAAAGAACCCGAACTTTTAAAAAAAGCCCGGATTCTTTTATTTTCGTTCAATAATGGTATTATGAATACAAGCTTACTGCTGTCAACATGCAAAATTTTGGGTATAATATTATAAAAACCGGGAATGAGATGCTAATGACTAGAAAAACGGATTTTTGGCAACCCCAATATGTTATTAATTCCAATATCATCAGGTTACTCATGGAAATTGAAGCTGCCCGAGTGGCAGTGGAATATACACCGTTGACTCCGGCGGTTGAAAATATCATTCGTAACCGTGTACGCATACGTTCCAGCCACTATTCAACTTTTATCGAAGGTAACCGGCTGACCATTCAAGAAGCTAATGCGGTAGTGAACCTCCTCCGGGACAAGCCCGGAGGCTTCTTCCCGTAAGGTTTCTCATTTCGTCGAGAACTGCCTTACCAAAGTAAGGTCTTACGCTCCCTCGTGAGCTACAGCACTGTGTTGCCACAGCCTTGGCCCGGTCCATGGGCATCTACTACTCAGCGTAGATACGTTACGCAGCCTTTTTCGGCGTTACCACCTTTGGCCGCATGTATTCAACCTTTTCAGGCAGTTTCCGGCCTTTGGTGAATTTGCCGTTGATACTTTTATCCAGAATACCGGACGCTCCAACCACATCCCGGTGCGGGCCGGTGAAACCGCATTTGCCACACTTGTAGGTGCGGCCAGTCTGCTTGGTGTATTCACCGCAGGCAGGACATGTTCCGGATGTGCCGCGTTCATCATCCGACATCATTTTAATGCCATGGCGCTTGAGCTTGTACTCCAGCATCCTGCGTAATTCACCGAATGCCCACTGGCTTATGCGCTGATTGTGCTTTTTCCCGCAGTCCTTCTTGCGCACTCCTTCTGGGTTGCCAATGTAGATGGTCTTGACGTTGTGCTTGAGGCACCACTTTGCAACAATAGCTGAAATGGTATGCATGGCGTGCTCAATCCGGCGCTCGATGTTATTCAAGAACCGGTACTTGGCGGTCAGAAGTTTCCTGCGGCGCTTGGAGCCTTTCTTAGTCCTGGAGATAGCCTTTTGGAACCATCGCAATACTTTGTTTCTTAAACGGTGCAAGGAGCGCAATAGTCTGCCGCTTATCACCAGCGCTTCCTTACCGTTGGTGATGGTTGCAGCGTGTATTTCACCGGGATCTATGGCCGCCGTAACGTTGCCCTGTACTTTTTGCAGGGCCGGTTTTTCTACCGTTACGTGCAGCCAGTATTGGTTTCGGTGCCAGACGAGCTGTACTAACTTGATGACAGCATTGGAGAGCCTTTCGGGTAAGTTAAGGACTAGCGGTTCCCTGCCTCGCCCGTTGGAAAGAGTAAGCGCCTGTCCCTCGTGAGTGATACCGAGTGGCTTCCAGGTGACTGTGAAAAAATGTTTCTTCCGGTGGGGATATCGCCAATCTGTTAAGCCCTGATTATGCAAATTCTTGGTTCGTTCACAAGCTTCAAAGTAGGTTTCCACTATGGCCTGGGCTGATTGAGAATGGATGCCGTATTTACCTTTGACGAACGCTTTCATGGCACCTTCATCCAGCCAGCAGTGATGCTTGATGTATACTGTGCGGTGGACGGTGCAGATAGTGTTCCACGCTTTAGCCGCTTCTCTTTGTAAATCACGAGCCAGAGAAATTTGCTCAGGAGTTAGGTGTAACGGGAACTTCTCTACCATAGTATCGACATCTTTGGATTTTGTTTTCTTCTGCTGGTTATTCTTGCACTTGCTCATTTGTTTTTCACCTCCTTCCGGGGTGATTTCTGGGCTTCAATATATTTACGGATAGTCTCGGCACTGACGTTTCCGGCAGTACCTATATAGTAACCTCTGCTCCATAATCCACTGCCCCAGAAATATCTCTTTTTTAGCCAGGGAAAAGCGGCAAATATTCTGTTTGCGGTAATACTTTTGAGCTTCCTTACAATTTCAGTGGGAGCCACCGTAGGCGGAGCAGAGAGGAATATGTGCAGGTGATCCGGCATTGTTTCCATTTGAATGAGGGTATAGCCGTAGTTAGTACAGATTTCCTGGATTGTTTGCTTTACAGTATACTCAACCTTGCTTTTGATTATCTTGTGGCGGTACTTCGGACAAAAAACGATGTGGTAGTTGATATTGTAGACGCAGTGGCTTATTTTCCCTTCCATGCTACAATTATAACATCAGAACAGTTGTTTGTGAATGTGCCTGTCGCCCTATCGGGCGACGCCCCTTTCATCCCACGGGACGAGCCCGTGGGTTTTCAGGGGCAAAGTTCTATAAAACCCTTTGGCAGAAGGTCAAAGAGTTTTATTGATTAATTATTTAATTTAATAGCGGGTCCCAGTACGGCGGTCACATCCTGCTTCACCTGAAGAAGCCTCTGGTAGTCCTTTTCTGAGAGTAAATTTTCTTTGCCTGCCTGATAGTTTTCAATAGCTTCATCTACCGGCAAAACCCTAAAGTTTAAGCGGTCGCCTGTCCGGTACGTATGCACCCACACCGGAATGTAGCCTGTTTCTGCGATTTTCACCCCATCAGAGGGGGTTTTGATTATGTTCAGATTCAGAATTACCCCGCAGTCGGAGTAGCGCCATCTCTGGTTAGAAATAAAATTGCCCAGAGAGTAGATGACGAAACAGTCCTTTTCCCTGCCGTCAATGCTAATTTTTTGTGCCTCCATGGGTTGCAGCACATGGACATGGCTGCCCAGCACCACATCCACACCCTGTTCAAAAAGTTCCCTGGTGAGGGTGCGCTGGAATTCATTGGGCTCCTGCTGGTATTCGGTGCCAAAATGAATGCAGGCAATTATTAAATCCGGCTTTTTGTCTTTTAGCTTTGCTATATCTTTCAAGATTTGCGCTCTTTCAATGGTATTAGCCAGATATGGGAAGGATGCGGGCACGGGTATGCCGTTGGTGCTTTGGGTGTAGTTCAAAAAGCCCAGCCGGATACCCTTTATGTCGACGGTAAAGGGCTGGTCCCTTTCCTCCTGCGAGCGATAGGTGCCTATATGCAAAAGCCCGGCCCGATCAAGATTGTCAAGGGTTGTAATGACGCCGGCTTTGCCCATGTCCATGCTGTGATTATTAGCGGTGGTGACCATGTCGATGCCCAAAGCTTTCATATCTCCGGCCAGTTCCGCAGGGGTGTTAAATTTGGGGTAGCCGGAATAACCTTTCTCCGGTCCGGCCAGCCGGGTTTCCAGGTTGGCCAGGGTAAAATCGGTTCCGGTCAGATATTTTTCAACTCCGGAAAACGTTGGCTTGAAATCGTATTTAGATTGTTCAGGCTCATAGGCTGCATTTACCAGGGGCATGTGCATGACGAAATCTCCCACGGCGGTTATGCTTACCCGGGTTTTCTCTTTTAACGCTTCTGCCTTCGGTTTATCCGCCGGCGAACAGCCCTGGCAGATTAGTGCCGGTAAGAGGATTAATAGTATTACACTTAAAGGTACCCATGTTTTATAAAAAAGACAGTTTTTGCGAAGCATTTTCCACACCCCATGATAAAATAAAATTGTCCTTTTTCATAACTGTATTATATATTTAATTATTAGTAATAACTACCATATTTTACGGGGTGCCTGCATGGATATTTGTAACCTTTTTGTCTATGGAACATTGATGAGTGGCTACAGATACTGTGACCGACGTTTTGCCGTGGAGAAAGGTGTTCCCGTTAGTTCCGGCGACTGGAGATTATATATGACTTCCGAAAAACATGAATAATGCTCTTGAAAAATGTGTACGGACATGGTAATATTAAAAACGTCTCCGCGGAATATGGAGAATAATGAAGAGCCGGTAAAAAACACCTGTAGGCCATAGCTTGAAAAAGTGATAAAGTAATATCTTGCCGGCGGAAACGCAGGTAAGCAGGGCAGAAGTTCTGCTGTGAGAGGTTGAACGGTGGAATAAACTACCGGTTGACTGAAAGAAACAAAAGTGATAAAATAATATCTTGTCGGCGGTAAACAGCCGGAAAGAAAATCGGTCCTTGAAAACTAAACAGAAGCAAGATGGAAAAATGGTCGTCAGTCGTCAGTCGTCGGACTTCGGACGTCAGGAATGACGAATGAATGACAGATGAAGGAAAAGACTGAAGGCCGAAAAACCAAAACCTCGTCAAAGCAATTTAAGCTAGCGAGAAAAAGAGCAAGAGAAAATCTCCATAAAGGTAAGGGGACACACCTCCTTCGGAGGAATGTCCCCAACAAATGATTTTTCTATAAGATT
>Ga0209643_1001169_pt1 | contig 27662 bp, 30 predicted proteins | sample AutmiccBRH37_all_FD_187383 | JGI IMG/M metagenome (GOLD analysis project Ga0209643, IMG submission 187383) | Deep subsurface microbial communities from Mt. Terri, Switzerland - Autotrophic microbial communities BRH/37_all (SPAdes) (version 2) | ecosystem: Environmental > Aquatic > Deep... | reverse complement strand
TCTCCATGGCGGGCGCGAACTCCGTCGATCCGTGATGAGACTGCGTCAGCACCAGAATCATACACGAAATCAGCCGGTTAAGGCGCGCCCGTCACTGCACGATCTCACCGCTCGTGAATAATCCAGGCTAGACAGGAGCGAAGGTCCAACAGAGGTCCTTCACGTGCACTGCAATCCCCAATCAGCGTCTGACCTCGACTTTGTCGCCGAGAGGCGGACGACCTCCATGTCCACTGGGCAGATGGTCTGGAGGATTTGGGGGCAAGGCGCCCCTCCCCGCGCTACTGGCAGATTTCGGGCTCCACGAGCTTCGCCAGCTTCCGCAGGCTCTCCTGCCAGCCGAGGTAGCAGGCTTCGCGCGGTATCGCCTCCGGAATGCTTTCCTGCTCGATGATCATTTCCGTGCCGACCGATACGGCCTTCAACGTCACGGTGACCTTCATTTCGCCGGGCAGGTTGGCGTCGTCGAACCTGTCCGTGTAAACGAGCCGCTCACCTGCGACGAGTTCCAGGTACTCGCCGCCGAAGGAATGGCTGTCGCCGGTGGTGAAGTTCCGGAACGACATCCTGTGCCGCCCGCCCACCCTGGCTTCCAGTTCGTGGACCGTACAGGTGAAGCCGAACGGCGGAAGCCAGCTCGCGACAGCATCCGGTTCGAGGAACGCCCGATAGACCTTCTCCGGCTTGGCGGCGATGACGCGGTGCAGGCGGACGGTGTTCGGCATGATGTCTTCCTTCGTTTCTGGTCGGTGTGACCGCTCGGTCGCCTCCGCGTTGAGCAGCGGCTCAGGGGCACCTTCTTGCTGCTCCGTCTTGAAGACGTCTCATCGGATGACATTCCGACATGACGCGAAAATTTTTCGCAGGACACCTTTCCGCAGGTTCTGCAGGCGAACCACCATGCCTGAGACGAAACACCAACCCACATCGCCGCCCAAGCCGTCCATCCTGCTCTTCGAGAAGGACCGTCCCGTCCGTCTTGATCGGTGCTCAAGTGGGTACAGGATGTGCGGTCCAGGCCAACGATCCCGGCGGCGGGGCCCACCCTAACAACGGAGCACCAGGGATGGTCCACTCACGCATTCGCCCCTTCAACACCCTTGGCGCCAGTTCCGAGGAGGACCGAGGCACCGACCTGGCTCATGCGGTGGTCGCCGGGAACATCGTCTTTCTGCGTGGGCAGGTCGGGCAGGATCTGCAGACCGGCGAGAGCGTCGGCATCGGCGACGCTGCGGTCCAGGTCGACTGCGCCATGCGCAACGCGGAGATTTTGCTGAAGGAGTGCGGCAGCGATCTCGGGCATATCTGCAAGATCGTCATCTATCTCGTCGACCCGCGTCTCCGCGACGCCGTCTACCCGGTCATCGGCCGCTGGCTGAAGGGCGTGCATCCCGTCTCGACAGGCGTCGTTGTATCGATGCTGGGACGGCCGGAATGGCTGGTGGAGGTCGACCTCATTGCGGTGAAGCCCGAAGCGGCTGAACCGAGCGGTCGGCGCGCCACGCGCCGCCGATAGAGACGAGACGCCGAGGCTGATCGAGCAAATCCTCTGCGCAGATCCAACATTGGCCCCCGCTCGGCTAAGCCAAACGCCGCCGGTTCCTCGTTGGTTCAGACAGTCCCTGCAGCGAGATCCCGCGGCCTCAGTCGCCTCTCCCGCTCAAAATTCGGGCACAATTATCCTCGGTTGCCGCCCCTGTCGTTCAGTCGATCTGCTTCCAGTAGCTGTCCTTGACCGCGATGAGGCCGTCGCGCAGGTCGTACACGTCGACGCCTCGCACGTCGATCGGTGCGCCGTTCGCCCATTCGCCGGTGGCGCGGAAGCGACCAACGATCCGATCACCGGCAATCGTGACCTCGGTTTCCGAAAACCGAATGTGGCGGATTGCGGCGGCACGCTCGGCGAGTGCATTCCGAACAGCATCCTTGCCACGTACGATCCGGCCGTCGGGCGCATCCGGTCCCTGCGCCAGGCGCCATTCGAAATCTGCGGTAACGCAGGCGAGAATGCCGTCGACATCGCCGGCATTGAACGCTCTACCGAAGCGCACGAGCAGCGCCATCGGCGCATCACGATCACCCGTCACCAATCCCTCCCCTATGCTCTCCCGCACTCTCCCGCGGACGCCTCGGTCGCGCAAGCCGCAGAACCCCTTCACGGCAATGCGGCTGTGAGTGCCATGGGACGACGACGCTCCTCCTATCGCGTCGCGGCGGGAAGGGTCGCAAGGTGTTTCTCTATCTCGTGGCGATGGTAGGCCTGCGGGAGGACATCCCCGCGAAACTCCGGCGGGACTCGCCAGCCTGGGTCTACGCCCTCCATGTTCGGCAGCTCGTGGGCGATGCCTTTGTGGCAGTCGATGCAGGTCGCCTCACCTGAGAGCAGGAAGCGCCGGTGAATCTCCGCCGCGCGCGGCGCCTGCTTCGAGAAGTCCATCGCCACCTCCGAATGGCAGTTACGGCACTCCAGGCTGTCGTTGGACTTCAGCCGCGCCCATTCGTGCTTCGCCAGTTCCAGCCGCATGTCGAGGAACTTCCGTCGCGTCGAGATCGTGCCGAACAGGTGACCCCACACCTCCTTCGAGGCCTGCATCTTGCGAGCGATCTTGTCCGTCCATTCGTGCGGAACGTGGCAGTCCGGGCAACTCGCCCGCACGCCGGACCGATTGGAGAAGTGGACGGTGCGGGTCAGTTCCTCGTACACGTTGTCGCGCATCTCGTGGCAAGAGATGCAGAACTGCTCGGTGTTCGTCACCTCGAGCGCCGTATTGAAGCCGCCCCAGAACAGGACGCCGCCGACGAATCCGCCCAAGGTGAGGAAGCCGAGACTGAGCGTCGCCGCGGGGCGACTGACGAGCCGCCAGATCTGCCGCAGGAACCGCTTCAGGCCTGCCATGGCCTAGCGGCTCCCCGCGGGCTTCGGGCCCATCGTACTCATGTCGCGGAAGGTGTTGTCCACCAGGGGCGCGGTCGCCGCCTGGGGCACGTGGCAGGCCGTGCAGAAATAGCGCCGCGGCGACACGTCTGCCAGCATCTGGCCCTCCCGCGTCATGTAGTGCGTGACGCTGATCATCGGCGCCCCCGAGCCCTCCGTGAATTCGCGCTTGTGACAGGTGAGGCAGCGGTTCGCGTTTACCGAGAGCTGGTACCCCTCGATCGAGTGCGGAATGACCGGCGGCTGCTCCGGATAGGCGCGCATCTTGCGGACGTCGTCGGTCACCCAGCGCGGCACCGGCGGCGCTCCGACGTCGGCCATCGGAGGCGTGTGGCCGGTGAGCCGCGGGCTGGTCTGGACCGGCCCGCTCAAGGTCGAGCCGGGAGGCGCACCCTGCGACACCGCCTCGGTGCCGGCGACGGCCAGCCCGAGCAGCCCCGCCAGGAGAAGGACCGCGGCGCGCCAGCGCGACGCGGAGCGGATCGAAAAGCGTGCCGGAAAGCTCATCAGACGGCCTCGATCCTGACGGCGCACTTCTTGAAGTCCGTCTGCTTCGAGATCGGGTCCGTGGCGTCCAGCGTGACCTTGTTGATGAGTTGGCTGGCGTCGAACCACGGCACGAAGATGACGCCGCGCGGCATGCGGTTGCGGCCGCGCGTCTCGACGCGGCTGCGGATTTCACCGCGCCGCGAGATCACCCGCACCTCGGCTCCCTGGTTCAAGCCGCGTCTTCTGGCGTCGTCCCCGTGCATGAAGCACACGGCGCCGGGAAAGGCCTTGTACAGCTCCGGGACGCGCATCGTCATGGAGCCGGAATGCCAGTGCTCCAGCACCCGGCCGGTAACGAGCCAGAGGTCGAATTCGTCATCCGGACTCTCTGCGGGCGGCTCGTAGGGAACGGCGAGGATGACGGCGCGGCCGTCCTTACGGCCGTAGAACTTCACGCCCTCACCCGGCTTCACGTATGGGTCGTAGCCCTCGCGATAGCGCCAGAGCGTCTCCTTGCCGTCGACGACGGGCCAGCGCAGGCCGCGCTCCCGATGGTACCGGTCGTAGGGCGCCAGATCGTGGCCGTGGCCCCTGCCGAAGGCGGCGTACTCCTCGAAGAGCCCCTTCTGAACATAGAAGCCGAAATGGTTCGCCTCCTCGTTTCGGTAGGCGGCGTCGATCTCCGACACGGGAAAGGCATCGACATTGCCGTTTCCGAACAGCACGTCGAACAGCGTCCTGCCACGATAATCGGGATTGGCGTCCAGAATCTCGGTCGGCCAGACTTCGTCCGTCGTGAAGCGCTTGGAGAACTCCATCAGCTGCCACAGATCGGATCGCGCTTCGCCCGGTGCCTGCACCAATTGGTGCCAGACGTGGGTGCGGCGCTCGGCGTTGCCGTACGCCCCTTCCTTCTCCACCCACATGGCTGCCGGCAGGATGAGGTCGGCGGCGCGTGCCGTCACCGTGGGATAGGCGTCGGATACGACGATGAAATTGTCCGGGTTCCGGTAGCCCGGATAGGTCTCCTGATCGTTGTTCGGGGCCGCCTGCAGGTTGTTGTTCACCTGGACCCAGTAAAAATTGAGCTTGCCGTCCTTCAGCATTCGGTCCTGCTGAACAGCGTGATAGCCCGGCTTCTCCGGCAGCAGGCCGTGCGGCAGCTTCCATATCTCCTCGGCATGGTGCCGGTGCTCGGGGTTGGTCACCACCATGTCGGCCGGCAGGCGGTGCGCGAACGTGCCGACTTCGCGTGCCGTTCCGCAGGCCGACGGCTGTCCGGTCAGCGAGAAGGGGCTGTTGCCGGGCTCCGAGATTTTGCCGGTCAGCAGGTGAATGTTATAGACCATCTGGTTCGCCCAGACGCCGCGGACGTGCTGGTTGAAACCCATGGTCCAGAGCGACATGACCTTCCGCTCCGGATCCGCGTAGAGTTCCGCCAGCTCTTCCAGGAAGCCCGGCTCTACGCCGCTCAGCTCGGACACCTTTTCCAGGGTGTATTCCGAGACCAGCGCCTTGAACGTCTCAAAGTCGCTGGGCGTCATCTTGGCGGCGTCGGCGACGCCCTTCGCCTTCATCTCCAGCGGATGTTCCGCTCGCAGCCCGTAACCGATGTCGGTGGTGCCGGTCATGAAGGTCGTGTGGTCGCGCACGAACGCCTCATTCACTCGGCCGGTCTGGATGATGTGGTTGGCGATGTAATTCAGGATCGCGAGGTCGGTGCCCGGCTTGAAGATGATCGGGACGTCGGCGAGGTCCATGCTACGGTGGGTGAAGGTCGACAGGACCGCGACCTTCACGTGCGGGTAGCCGAGGCGCCGGTCGGCGAGGCGCGTCCACAGGATCGGGTGCATCTCAGCCATGTTCGAGCCCCACAGCACGAACGCGTCCGCATGCTCGAAATCGTCGTAGCAGCCCATCGGCTCATCCATGCCGAAGGTGCGCATGAAGGCGGTCGCGGCAGAGGCCATGCAGTGACGCGCGTTGGGATCGAGATTGTTCGAACGGAAGCCGCCACGCATCAGCTTGGTCGCGGCATACCCCTCGAAGATCGTCCACTGGCCGGAACCGAACATGCCGACGGCGGTGGGCCCCTTCTCCTTAAGCACGCGCTTGCAATGCGCGGCCATTACGTCGAATGCCTCATCCCAGCTCACCGGCTCGAACTCGCCGTCCTTGGCGTAGACCCCGTCGCGTTTGCGCAGGAGCGGTGTCGTCAGCCGGTCGGAGCCGTACATGATCTTGGAGAGGAAGTACCCCTTCACGCAATTGAGGCCACGGTTGACCTCCGCCTGCATGTCGCCATGGGTCGCCACGACGCGGCCCTCCTTGACGCCGACCATTACGCCGCAGCCGGTGCCGCAGAATCGGCACGGCGCCTTCGACCAATTGATGTCGAGGGCCTGCACGCCGCCCGGCACCGGCTGAGCGTCGGCCGGCAGGGCGATGCCCGCGGCGGCGGCGGCGGCGGCGGCGGCCTGCGCCTTCAGCACCGTACGGCGGGTGACGTCCATGTTCATGCTCCGCTGCTTTTTTCGGGCTCGGCGTGCTCGAACACCATGTTGGCGGCGACGACGCCGTCCATCTCGGCGATCCGCGCCAGACGAGCGGCAACGTCGCCGCTGTTCACGGCTTCGAAGACGACGACAAGTCTGCTGTGCTGCCAGGCCGGTACCTCGGTGTCCGGCATACACTCGATCTGACGCAGGACGTCCTGCAGGCGTTCGGGCCGGACGGCGACGACGGCACTGGAGACGTGGGGGAGTTCTCTCTCGTCAACCATCGGCGAACTCCCGCGGCGCAGCCGCCATGCCGATCGCAGCGACCGGACAAGGCGACACGCAGGCACCGCAGCCGGTGCAGGAGTCCCCCACGACCGTCGGAAGGAACGGGCCACCGCGCCGCGGCGTAAATCGGATGGCCCGCTCCGGACAGGCATCGCCGCAGCTCTGGCAGACGACGCCGGCACGGGCTAGGCAGGCTTCGCCGATTGCCGCGACGTGCTGGAACGGGTGCGGCTGCGCGCGGTCGAAGACGGGCTCGGGACAAACCGCCGCGCAGGCGCCGCAGAAGGTGCACTCGCCGGCGGCGAACTCGAGATGCACCCCCCCGGTCAGGGAGACGATCTCTGTCGGGCAGGCTGCGACGCAGGCGCCGCAGTCGGTGCAGGCGCGAAAACCCTCTCGCCCGGTCCAGGGCGGATGCACACGGAAGGGTTCCGCGATGACCGGCTCGGCGCGTGTGCGGCCCGAGAGAAAGCCGCGCCGGCTGAGGGCTGTCGTCGCGCTCATGCCAAGCCTAGAACATGCCGTGGCCGGGAGGGCCCGGCGGGCCGAAGACGATCTGCCACATCCAAACGAGGAAGCCGTATCCACCGACCACCCCGACCGCAACCAGCGGCCAGATCCCGAACGCGAGAGCGGCGAAGGTGAGGAGTTCCTTCCGCCGCGAAGGGACCCCGTCCCCCGGCATGGCTCGTTCGGTCACAGTGGCTCCATGCTGCCGCTTTTCCAGACTTAAGTCTGCCCCCATTCGGGCAGATGGTCAAACATTGGCTACATTTGACATCGGCTGGCGGCAGCGATGATGGTAAGCTTGGTGACCTGGGCATTGCGGGAGCCGGCGTGCTGCTCAACCTGCGGCGACCGGTACCGGCTCGCCGAGCAGTTTCGGCCCGTAAGCCGCGAGGTAGATCGAGAACGCGGCGAGCCAGAACAGCCCCGACAAGGTCAGCAGTGTCCCGTAGAGCGGCACCGTGAACGCCGCTAGAACCCGGCACGCCCCTGCCCCGACGATCATCACATACGCTGCTGTCGTCCACCTGTCGGCGGTGAGCGGCCTTCCCGTGTGGCCGAGGGTGGCACGGGTCATGATGGCGAACATCATGGTCGTGATGACGCCGGCCGTCAGAGCGTGCACGGCCGCGCTCGCCGGCACAGCGACCGGGTCGTATGCGGCGCCCGCGACGAGACCTAAGGAGACGGGCATCCAGGCATAGGCGACATGCAGGATCCACACGAGCGGCTCGCTGCCGGTCCGCAGGCCCTTCCAGCGCAGCAGGCGAACAAGATGGCCGCAGGCAGCGACTGCCGCGGCCACTGCGAGGATTGGGCTCTCGGGCGACGAGACCCATAGGACCAGTACCGCGAGCGTGATCAGCACGACCCCGACATCAAACCGAGACGCATCGGGCGGCACGGCCCCAGGGGCTGTACGCTTCTTTAGCCAGTTCCGCGTGAAGGTCGGGATGATGCGGCCGCCGATCGCCGCCACCAGGAACACATAGACGGCAATACCGAGGCGATTTTCGAGGCCGGAGGTCTGAACGAAACCGCCCGCGCCCAGGTGGAACAGCATATTGCCGCCCAGGAGCACCGCCGGAGCCGCGGCGATGGGCAGGTTGCGCCAGTTTCGGCTGGCCACGATCTGCGATGCCGTCCGCGCCAGCACCAAAACGAGGAACAGCAGGTCGAGCGCCGCCGCCCCGCTGATGCCCACGATTTCCGGGAAAGCCATGGCGAAGCGTCCGGCGATCCAGAGCCCGGCTAGCGCCGCTAGGCCGACGGCGCCGAGCTTGGGCTGCATCGTCCAGCCCGGCACCGCCGTCAGTAGGAAACCGGCGAGGATGACTGCCGCAAAGCCATAGAGCATTTCATGGGCGTGCCACGCCAGCGCGCCGTATGCGGCACCGATCGCCACTACGCCCGCCAGGGCGGCGAGCCAGAGGGCGATGGCGAGAACCGCCCACAAAGCACCCAGCAGGAAGAACGGTCGGAAGCCGAGGCGGAACACCGGAGGCGGCAGGCGCCGCTCAGCGTCCGGCGACACCGCACCCGTCTGAACGGTGCTGCTCACCAGCCGGGCTCCTTGCCACCTGGACCCGCCGTGAGACCCTCCGTCGCCTCGACGAGATCAGCCTTCAGTTCCTCAGGCGACAGCCCGTAGGAGGTCGCCGCCTCCGCAATCGTCATGAAAGGTGCCATGACGCAGCCCGGGCAGGCCATGCGGCGTCTGTTGAACACGCCGACGCTGACCGGCCATCGCTCCATCACCTCCGCCACCATCATCCCGTCCAACCGAGCGGAAGACATCTCGCCACCTCCATCACGCGCCTTGACGGCACATGCTAGGCGGCGGTCGGGGCAACGAGGTTGCGCCGGCGCAAACTCGCGACGCGCGATCAGGCCTGTTCCGCGATCTGCACCAGCCGGTGCGGCTTGGCGATCACCAGGTGGCTCGACCGCTTGCCGCTCACGATGCCCTCCTGTTCCCATGCGGCCAGCGTTCGACTGACCGTGAAGAGCGTGGTGGCGGTCATCTCGGCGAGTTCCTGGCGCGACACGGCGAAGGGAATCTCCACCCCGCCTTCCACCCGCCGCCCCGCCTGCTTCACCATGCGCAGCAGGGTCGCAGCGAGCCGGCGCTCGACGCGCTGCGTCGCCGCCTCCTGAAGCCGCGCCTGCAGGTCCTCGATCCGGCCGCCGACAATGCGGATGGCATTCGTCGCGATCGCCGGGAACCGCTGCATGAGTTCCGCGAAGCCGCCGGCGCTCCAGGCCAGCAGCATGCAATCCTCGATCGCAGTGGGCGTGGCCGGGAACGGCATCCCGCGGAAGACAGCCACCGATCCGAGCAGATCGCCGGCGCCCATGAAGCGCAGCAGCACGTTCTGCCCGTCCGGGGTGGTCTGATCGAGCCGGATCCGGCCCCAGGCCACGACGAAGTGGTCGGTGGCATCCTCGCCCTGCCGGAAGGGCCGATCGCCCTTGCGGACGGGCCGCTCGCGCGCCGCCCGGGCGACGGCGTCGAGGTCCGGCATCCCTAACCCCTGAAAGAGCGGTACCCGCTCGATGAGGCCGATACGCGCGGCAGTGTCCACTGCTGTTCTCCCCGCAGACTCGTGCGCCCTCACCGGACACAACCCTCGGTCCTGAATGTGCGCCACGTTTGCGCCAGCGCAAATCGATTCCGCGGGCACCGGCTATGTTGCGGTCATCGGGGGCGACCAAGCCTCCGGTGGATGGAGTGAGATAGATGAAATCCCCGATCGCAAGGCTGTCCTCCTCGCTCAGCGCACTGGCGCTCTGCGCCGGCATCGCCTTCGGCGCCAACGCCGCCGAACCGGCCGACGCCTGGAACAACGAGGCGATCGCCGCCCTGCAGAGCATCGTACGCGACGCGACGGACTTGCCGGGTCCCATCGAGCGCGCCACCCCTGCGCTCGTCAAGGTCGACCTGGAGACCATCGAACGGGAGGCGAAGCTCGCCGACGGGACGGCGTTCCGCTACTGGACGTTCAACGGCAAGGTCCCCGGTCCCTTCGTCCGGATCCGCGTCGGCGACACGGTCGACGTGACCCTGAAGAACGCCGAGGACAGCCACATGGCACACTCGGTTGACTTCCACGCCGTCACCGGCCCCGGCGGCGGCGCCGTCGCAACCCAGACGGATCCCGGGCAAACCACGTCGTTCAGGTTCAAGGCACTGAACCCCGGCCTTTACGTCTACCACTGCGCGACACCGATGGTCGCCGACCACATCCAGGCCGGGATGTACGGCCTGATCCTGGTCGAGCCGGAAGGCGGACTGCCGAAGGTGGACCGCGAATTCTATGTCATGCAGGGCGAGATCTACACCGAGCAGGCCTTCGGTGCCCAAGGGCTCGTCACGACGGACTACGACAAGCTCCTCGACGAGCGGCCGGAATACTACGTCTTCAACGGCGCCGCCGCCGGCCTGTCGGGTGACATGGCACTGAAGGCGAAGCGTGACGAAACGGTCCGTCTCTTCTTCGGTGTCGGCGGCCCGAACAAGACCTCGAGCTTCCACGTCATCGGCGAGATCTTCGACAAGGTTTACAGCCAGGGATCGCTCACCACACCGGCGACGCCCGACGTGCAGACCACCCTCGTGGCACCGGGCGGCGCGACCGTCGCCGAGATGAAGTTAGAGGTGCCCGGCACGTTCCACATCGTGGACCACGCCCTGTCGCGCGCAGCGCGCGGCCTCGTCGCCGACATCGAGGTCGAGGGGCCGCAGAACCCGCAGGTCTACGACACGGGGAACACCAAGCTCACCATGACCGGCCACTGAGCTGGTCCGAGACGAACCCATACGCAAATGGACCTTGAAGGTCCGGGAGTAGATCAATGCTCAAGACTCTGCTGATGGCAGCCGGCGTGGCCGCCCTTCTCGCCGCCGGCCCCGGTGCCGCAGCCGCCGCGGATCACGAAGTGAAGATGCTGAACCGCGGCGCCGCCGGCATGATGGTGTTCGAACCCCCATACCTGAAGGTGGCGCCGGGCGACACGGTGACGTTCAAGTCCGTCAACCCCAGCCACAATGCCGAGACCATTCCCGGCATGCTTCCCGAGGGTGCGCAGCCCTTCAAGGGCGCCCTGAGCAAGGACGTGACCGTCACGTTCGAGAAGGAGGGGATCTACGGCTACAAGTGCATGCCGCACTACGGCATGGGCATGGTCGGCCTGATCCAGGTCGGAGACGACACCGGCAACGCCGACGCGGCCAAGGCGGTCAAGCACCCCGGCAAGGCGAACAAGATCATGGCCGAGTTGATCGCCAAGACCGGAACGTCCGTCGCCGCGGCAAAGTAGTGCCGATACGACATCTCCGGCAGCGAAACGCGAACGGGACCCAAGATGTCGCTCTTGGGTCCCGTTGCCGCATCGCGTGGCGTTGCAGTCGACGGTCCCTCACGAGGGGCCATCGCTGCGACGGGAAATCCATACTATCCGCGCTGTCCCGGATACTTGATGGCCGCCGTGAAGACACCGGGCCCTGCGCTCAGCTCGGAGGGTCGCGACGGGCTTCCGCGAAAAGTGCGCGGCGTCGCAGCCCGATGAAAGTGGGCTCGAATTTTGGCATCGTGGCCGATCGCCTGCCGGCAGAACCAATGGGCGAGGCGGGCGGGAACCTCTTCGAGATCCAACGACGCCCCCGCAAGCTCAATGAAGGCTGCCATCTGCTGCGAGATGGCGGCGCGATTGCCGGAGAGACTCGATCGGCTGATCTCGATCATCAGGTCGTACATCTCGCGGTGGTCGGCGTCGAGTTCATCGACCCCCACCTCGAAGTTGGCCATCCACCGCAACTGGCATACCGGCATCGAATCCTCCGTCACGACCCTTGCAGTAGGGATGGCAGGCGGCAGGTCCTCATTGCGGTGCATCAATTGCCGCTAAGGCGGAGGGTGCGGCACCCGGTTTCCGCGCCATGCCGACCCGCGCTGATTGCTGCACAGAGCGACACCTGCATCTCGCCGATCACTCGAACCAGGCGCACCGGCTTTCGACGCGGAAATGCCCGTCGGGAACGGTGGGTCCAAGCGCTCGACGATGCTGCGTCCGCGCGCTTCAGCGGCCGGCGAAGAAGGTATCGACGGCCAGCGCGCCAGCGCGCGGCGCCTCGATGTGAGGCTCGCGGACCTCCGGGCTGATCCACTTCAGCAGGCGGATCAACTCGCCGATCAGAGTCAGCAGGATGAGTACGGTCGGGAGATCGTTGAGCAGTTGCTCCGAACTTTGCGTGCGGCTTGTCGGGATCGAGGTGACGATCAGGATCCAGTCCGCTGGGATAGCTGGTTCCGGTACCATGCCTGTTCATCCGGCGCACAGGGCCGAACCAACGTGGCGCACGAGGCGTTACTCGGTCGCATGTCCGGAATCTCCAGAGACTGAGGGATAGCCCACAGAGGGCCCGGTCGCGCGACGACGGGAGCGTATGGCTCAGATCTTTCCCGCATCGGCGGACACTTGGCTCCGCCTCACGCTGGTCATGATGGTGCTGGGATTGGCCGGTGCGGTGGCGGTCGCGGGGGGCTATGCGGATTCCAGCTACGCCACCCTGGTCGGCTGGGTACAGGACCAGCCCGTTCCTTTCAGCCACGAGCATCATGTCGGCGGGCTGGGCATCGACTGCCGCTACTGCCACACCGCGGTCGAGGAAGGCCCACGGGCGGGCCTGCCGGCGACGCACATCTGCATGACATGCCATTCGCAGGTATGGACGGGAGCGCCCATGCTGGCGCCCGTGCGACAGAGCCTCGCGCGGGACGAGCCGCTGGTCTGGAACCGCGTCGCGGCCGTTCCCGACTATGTGTATTTCGACCACTCCATCCACGTGTCGCGCGGCGTGCCCTGCGTCGCGTGTCACGGTCGCGTCGACAAGATGCCGCTGATGATGCGGGCGCAACCGTTCCAGATGGGCTTCTGCCTGGACTGTCACCGCGACCCGGCACCGCACCTCCGCCCGCCTGATCAGGTCACGCGCATGGACTGGTCCGATCGGCAGGACCACCCCGAGAGCCACGCCGCCTATGGGCGCGCCATGGTCGCGAAATATGGAATAGAGCCGAGGAAGCTGGATGACTGCAGCATCTGCCACCGGTAGAGGCCGATGACGCGCCCGAGGGATATCGCCCCCGGCGGGGTGGCCACCCAGGCCGCGGACGCCGTCCCCGGACGGACCGGACGGTCGTTCTGGCGCAGCCTGGAGGAACTGGCGGACGAGCCCTCGTTCCGCGCGCGGTTGGAGGCCGAATTTCCCGCCCTGGCGCCCGTCATGCACGACGTCGACCGCCGCACCATTCTGAAGATGATGGGCGCCTCGCTCGCGCTCGCCGGGCTGGCCGGCTGCGGCAGTGAGAGCGACGAGCAGGCGCTGCCCTACGTCAACGCGCCGGAGTCGCTGACGGTCGGCAAGCCGACATGGTACGCGACGGCCGTCACGCTCAACGGTAATGCGCAGCCGGTGCTCGGCAAGACCTACGCCGGCCGTCCGGTAAAGCTGGAAGGAAATCCGGACCACCCGGCGAGCCTCGGCGCCAGCGACGCCTTCACCCAGGCGTCGCTGCTCGGGCTCTACGACCCGCAACGGTCGCAGGCGCCGCTGCGCATGGGACGGCCGGCGACATGGGGCGCCTACGACCGCGCGGCGGCGGAGATGGTGGCGGCGAACGACGCCACCGGCGGCGAGGGCTTCCGCCTGCTGACGGGACACGTGACGTCGCCGACGCTCCTGCGCCAGATCGGCGCGATGCGGCAGCGCTGGCCGAAGGCGGTCTGGCATGCGTTCGAGCCGTTTGACGAGGCGTCGCGCGACGCGGCACTGCGGACGCTGTACGGCCGGCCGTTGGCGGCGCACTACCGGCTGGACCGCGCGCAGGTCGTCGTCTGCCTCGACGACGACCTGCTCGGCCCTGGCCCGCGGCAGACGCTGCACGGCCGGCTGTGGGCCGAACGCCGGCACGCCTTCCAGCGGGGCCACGGCAAATCGCACCTCATGGTGGCGGAAAGCGTGCCGTCCGGCACCGGCGCCACCGCGAGCGAGCGCCTGGTCGCCGGACCACGGCGGATCGCCATCCTGATGCAGGCGCTGGCGAGCGCGGTCGGCACCGGAGCCGCCTCCGCTCCTGCAGGTTCGGCGCCACAGGGTTCGCCGCCGGCAGGGTTGGCGCCGGCGGAACGGCGCTGGCTGGCCACGGCGACGGCGTTGCTCCAGGCGCACAGGGGACGCTGCCTCGTCACCCTCGGTGTGCATCACGACGCCGCGCTCCACGCCGCCTGCATCCGGGCGAACCAGGCGCTGGACAATGTCGGCCAGACGCTGTCGTTCACGGACCCGGTCGGCGCGAGCCGCGGCGCGGAACCCGCCGGCCTTTACGATCTGGCCGATGATGCGGCGGCAGGACGCGTCCACACCCTCGCGATGCTGGACGTCGATCCCGTGGCGACCGCCCCGGCCGATATCGATTTCGGCGACCTGATGCAGCGGATCGGGCTGCGGCTGCACGCGGGCCTTCATGCCGGCGCCACCGGGAGGCTCAGTCACTGGCACCTGCCGCTGCAGCATGAACTGGAGACGTGGAGCGACGCGCGCGCCGTCGACGGCCGCGCCAGCATCATCCAGCCCCTCGTCCGGCCGTTCTACGAGGTGCGGTCGCGCCACGCGATCCTCGGCGGCTGGACGGGCCGCGATATGCCGGAACGGTTGCTGGTACAGGAGACCTGGCGCGCCGAGTGGGGGTTGGCCTTCGATGCGCGGTGGCGGGACGCGCTGGTGCGGGGCTTCGTCGAGGGCAGCGAGGCGGTCGGGCTCCACGTCCCGGCCCCGGCGCCGCCCGCGCCGCCTGCCGCGGGCGGCATTTCCGTCGCCGACAGCCCGCCTGCCGGCGGCGAAAGCGGCGGTTTCGACCTGCTGTTCCGCCCCGATCCGACGATCTGGGACGGGCGCTTTCATACGAACGCATGGCTGCAGGAGTTGCCGAAGCCGATCAGCAAGATCGTCTGGGGAACGGCGCTCTTCATAGCGCCGGAGACGGCGGCGCAGCTTCGCCTGACAACCGGCGACGAGGTGCGCCTGACGGCGGGCGGACGCAGCCTGACCGGCCCGATCTGGGTCAACCCGGGCCAGGCCCCCCGGACGGTCGCCGCCACCTTCGGCTACGGACGATCCGCGAACGCCGACGACATGGGCGGCCCCACCGACTTTCCGACGACCGGCTACGACGCCTTCCGCCTGCGCACGCGCACCGCGCCCTGGCGTCTTTCGGGTGTCGAGATCGAGGCGACCGGACGCCATCTGAAGATCGCCACGACGCAGCCGAACCACGCGATGGACGGCTACGACTTCGTCCGGACGGTCAAGCGCGGCGAGGCGGTGCACGACGGTGCCGAACCCAGGGAGCAGCCCAGCTTCTATCCGGAGAAGAACTGGGACAGCCCGTCCTGGGGCATGTCGATCGACCTGGATACCTGCATCGGCTGCAACGCCTGCGTTACGGCCTGCCAGGCCGAAAACAATATTCCAGTCGTCGGGCCGGACCTCGTCGCCATGGGCAGGGAGATGCACTGGCTGCGCATCGACCAGTATTACGAAGGCGATCCGGCCGATCCGGCCATGCACTTCCAGCCGGTGCCCTGCATGCACTGCGAGAACGCGCCGTGCGAGATGGGCTGCCCGGTCAACGCCGCGGTGCACAGTTCCGACGGCCTGAACCTGCAGGTCTACAATCGCTGCATCGGCACGCGCACCTGCTCGTCCTTCTGCCCCTACAAGGTCCGCCACTTCAACTGGTTCGACTACACCGGCGGGGATTCCCCGCCCCTGAAGGCGGTGCGCAATCCCGACGTGACGGTGCGGATGCGCGGGGTGATGGAGAAGTGCACCTACTGCGTCCAGCGCATCAGTGCCGCACGCATCGAGGCGAAGAAGGAGGGCCGCCCCATCCGCGACGGCGAGGTCAGGACGGCCTGCCAGCAGGCCTGTCCGACCTCCGCGATCGTCTTCGGCGATGTCCTGGATCCCGACACCGCGGTGAGTCGCCGCAAGGCCGACGGTCGCGACTATGCGCTGCTCGAGGAGGTCAACACCCGCCCGCGCACGACCTACCTCGCCCGGATCGAACCGGAGGATGGCGGCTCGTGACCGACGACACGGCAGCACCGGACCGGAGCGATCCGCGCGAGGGCCCGCCGCAGGAGGGAGATCCGCGGCGCGACCGCTACGCCGCGATCACGAGCGAAATCACCGGGATCCCGCTGCACTACCCGCATCGGCGCAACTGGTGGATCCTGTTCGCCTGCTCGCTGATGCTGCTGACGCTCTTCGTCGTGTCGGCCACGGTCCTGTTCGCCCGCGGTGTCGGCGTGTGGGGTAACAACATCCCCGTCAACTGGGGCCTCGCCATCTCGAACTATGTCTGGTTCCTCGGAATCGGCCATGCGGGGACGCTGATCTCGGCCCTGCTCCTGCTGCTGAACGAGCACTGGCGCAATTCGCTGAACCGGTTCGCGGAGGCGATGACGCTGTTCGCCGTCGTCTGCGCCGGCCTCTATCCCATCCTGCACCTCGGGCGGCCTTGGCTCTTCTACTGGATGGCCCCCTATCCCAACACGATGGAGATCTGGCCGCAGTTCCAGAGCCCGCTGGCCTGGGACTTCTTCGCCGTCCTGACCTATCTCACCGTATCGGTACTGTTCTGGTACATCGGCATCGTCCCCGATCTCGCCGCCGTCCGCGACCGCTCGAAGAAGCGCAGGCAGCAGGTCTTGTACGGGCTCTTCGCCCTCGGCTGGCGCGGTTCGGCACGGCACTGGCAGCGGTGGCGGCAGAGCTACACGCTGGTCGCCGCGATCGCCGTGCCGCTCGTCGTGTCCGTCCACTCCGAGATCTCGCTGCTGTTCGCGGCGGGGCCGATACCCGGCTGGCACTCCACGGTCTTTCCGCCCTACTTTGTCCTGGGCGCCGCCTTCTCGGGCTTCGCCGTCGTGTCGATGATCGCGGTCTGCCTCCGCCACGCGCTGGGGCTCTACGACCTCGTGACGCCGCGGCATCTCGACCTGCTCGGCAAGCTGACGCTGGCGACGGGGCTGATGACCGCCTACGGCTACTTCGCCGAGATCTTCGACGTCCTGTACGCCAACGAGCACCAGGAGGTCGCGACCCTCTACGACCGGTTCGGCGGCGACTACGCCTGGAGCTACTGGGGCGCGGTGATCGCCAACTTCGTACCGCTGCAGCTGCTGTGGCTGCGCAGCGTCCGGCGCAGCCCCGTGGGCCTCTTCCTGATCGGCCTCTCCGTCGGCATCGGCATGTGGTTCGAGCGTTACATGCTGCTCGTCACTTCGCTCTACCGCGACTACCTCGTCTCGTCCTGGGGGCCGTACCACGCGAGCTTCTGGGAATGGAGCCTCTACGCGGGGATGCTGGGCGTCTTCATGGTGCCCTTCCTGCTGTTCGTCCGGTTCCTGCCGGTCATTTCCGCGTTCGAGGTGAAGGAGGCGCTGTTCGAGGACACGGTGGAGGCGCGCGATGCGTGAGCCGTCGCCGCACACGGAGGTCTTCGGGATCCTCGGCGAGTTCGAGAAGGCCGAGGCGCTGTTCGAGGCGGTGGGCAAGGCGCGCGATGCCGGCTACCGACGGATCGAAGCGTTCTCGCCCTTCCCGATAGAGGCGCTGGACGAGGCGCTCGGTATCGAGGACAGGCGCGTCGCCTGGATGACCCTCGTCGGCGGCATTGTCGGCGGCCTGCTCGGCTACGGCATGCAGGTCTACACGAACCTCGACTTCCCGATCCTCATCGACGGCCGGGCGCATACGCCACCCGAGGCGTTCATGCTCATCACCTTCGAGATGACGGTGCTGTTCGCGGTGCTGTTCTCGATCGGCACGATGCTGGCACTGAACCGCCTGCCGCGGCTGCACCACCCTTTGTTCGGCGTCGACAGTTTCCACCTCGCCAGTTCCGACAAGTTCTTCCTGCTGATCTATGGGGACGATCCCCGGTTCGAGCGCGGCGCGGCGGAACGGTTCCTGATCGGGTTGGACTGCGTGCGGGTCGATACGGTCGGACATACGGAGGAGCCGGAATGAGCCGCGCGCCTCTCGACCTGCTGCGACCGCTCGCGGCCCTCCTGCTCCTGACCGCCTGCGACGACATGGGCAGCCAGCCCCGCTACGACCACTACGAGGCGAGCAAGCTGTTCCGTGACGGCAAGGCCCTGCAGGCACCGCCCGAAGGCACGGTCGCCCGGGACGCTCCCGCACGCCTCGCGGCGCTCACGACACGGCCGCAGATGACGCGTGCACTGCTCGAACGCGGCCGTGAGCGCTTCGGCATCTACTGCACGCCCTGCCACGGCTACGCCGGGGACGGCCGCGGCACCGTTCCCGCCCGCGGGTTTCCGCAGCCGCCGACCTTTCACCAGCCGCGGCTGCGCGATGTGCCCTCGGCCTATTTCGTCGACGTCATCACCGACGGCTACGGCGTTATGGATGCCTATGCGGACCGGGTTCAGCCCGCCGACCGATGGGCGATCGCCGCCTATATCCGCGCGCTGCAGTTGAGTCAGCAGGCGTCTGTGGCCGATCTCCCGGACGAGGATCGGCGGCAGTTGGCGGCCGAGGAGGGCCGGCGATGACACGCCCTCTCGTCGTCCACGCGCCGAAGCTTGCGGCAGCAGTCGGCGCGGCGGCCTGCGCATTCGCCTTGCTGCTCGCGCTCGCGGATCCCACGCGTGCCCTGCGCGGCTGGCTGGCCGCGGCATTCCTGTGGAGCGCGCTGCCGATCGGTGCGCTGTGCCTGCTGATGATGATGCGGCTGATACCGGGTCGCTGGAGCGAGGAGCTGACGCCGGCATCGGAGACGGCGATCCTTCTGCTGCCGATCGCGGCGCTGGCGCTCCTGCCGGTGCTCTGCGGCATCCACCCGCTCTACGCCTGGGCGAGCGAGACCTTGGCCGGCGCCTTCCGCAGCCTCTACCTCTCGCCCTGGTTCTTCGTCACCCGCACCGTCGTGTTCTTCGCCGTGGCGATCGTCCTCGCCGGCCTGCTGCACTTGCGGCCCGCCTGGTCGACCCCGGTTTCCTGTATCGGGTTGGTGTTCTTCGCGGTCGCGGGCACGTCGGTCAGCGTCGACTGGCTGATGTCGCTCGAGCCGGAATTTCATTCGTCGGGATCCGGCCTCTACGCGCTCGCCATCCAGGTCGACACGGCGCTCGCCCTGCTGGTGCTGGCGACGCTGGCGGCGCGCCCGCACCTCGATCGCCCGGGGGTCTTGGGCGGGCTGCTGCTCGCGGGACTGCTGCTGTGGGCCTATTTCGCGTTCATGCCCTACTTCATCATCTGGTCGGGCAACCTGCCGACCGGCGTGCGCTGGTACCTGAACCGCAGCGGCCCCGTGTGGGGCACGCTGTTCGCGATCGTCGGCACGCTGCGCCTCGGCACTGCGGCGCTTCTTCTCTTCAAGCCGGTCCGCCAGGGGCGCCGCTGGCTGACCGCGCTCTGCACCCTGCAGGTCGTCGCCGGCGCCATCGAAGCGGCCTGGCTGGTCCTGCCGGCGGGCGGCGAGGAAGCCGGTGCCGTCGGCATCGCGGCGTGGCTGCTGTCCGCCGGGGGGCTCGGATGCCTGTCGGGTGCAGCGATGGTCGTTGCCGGTCGTGCGCGCATCCGGGCGCGCATCCGTACGCCGGCACGGGAGGCCCCGACATGAGCCGTGACGGCGACGCCGCCCGCACGGCAGTCGATGGTCCCGGCTTCCAGGAAACCGGGGTGCCGGCGAGGGGCATCGTCAAAGTCGGCGCCGGCCTGATCGGGCTCATTCTCGTTTCGATGGCGATCGTCGCCGGCATCCTGGCCTTCATGCCGAACATCGGCGGCAAGCCGCCCGCGCAGGGCCTCGCGGCCGTTCCCCTGGAACCGCCCATCCCACGCCTGGAGGTCTATCCGCCGGGCGACCGCGCCGCCGTCGAGCGCGCGGGAAAAATGAGGATCGAAGGCTACGGCTGGACGGACGCGTCGCGCACCCGTGCGCGCATTCCCGTCGAGCGCGCGATGGACATCCTCGCCGCCCGTGGATGGCCGGACCCTCGGGAGCCCGCGCCATGAAGCGGCTGGCGTCGCTGCTGACCCTTTTGTGGACCCTCGCCATGGCCACGCCGGCCTGGCCGGAGGCACCGTTCGATCCCTTTGCGCGCACCGGAATCGACCATAGGGCGGATGCGGGGGTACCGATGGACGCCCCGCTCCGTGACGCCGAGGGGCGTGAGACGACGCTGCGCACGCTCGCCGCCGGCAAGCCGCTGCTCCTGGCGCCGGTCCTTCACGACTGCCCGAACATCTGCGGGGTGACGCTGTCGGGTCTGGCGCAGGCCGTCCGCGCGCAGGAGTACGAGGCGGGTCGAGACTTCGCCGTCGTCGCGTTCGGCATCGATCCGCGCGAAGGCGATGCGCAGGCGAGCGCCGCGATGCGCGCGTTGGGCGAGGCCTTTCCGGAGTTGACGGCGAGCGGCGGCGTCCATGCGACCACGGCCGAGGCGGAGACGATCGCGGCGGTCACCGACGCGATCGGCTACCACTTCGCCTATGACGAGCGGATCGGACAGTACGCCCACGTCGCCGCGGTGGCCGTGCTCACCGCCGACGGCCGGCTGGCGCGCTGGCTCTATGGCGTGACGCAGGATCCCACCGACCTGCATCTGGCGCTGACCGAGGCGGGGCGTGGCGAGATCGGCGGCTGGTCCGACCAGCTGCTCCTGCTCTGCTACCACTACGACCCGGCGACCGGCACCTACGGCTCGACGGTCCGGACGCTGCTGCGCGTCGGCGGCGGCCTGACCGTACTGGGCCTGGGGGGCTTCGTCGTACTCGCCGTCCGCCGCGACCGACGGTCGGTGCCGGAGCGCAGTGGGAGCGGTCCGGCATGAGCGGCGTCATCGATCTCTGGCCCGGCCGCGCATCGGTCCATGCGGCGCAGGTCGACACGCTGCTGAGCGGCTTCACGGCGCTGATCATCGCGCTGTCGGTACCGGTCTTCGCCCTGATCGTCGTCTTCGCCGTCCGCTACCGCCGCGGCAAGCCGGCCGACCGCACGCACCCGATGAACCGCAACGTTTGGCTGGAAGTGTCGTGGGCGGTGGTGCCGTTCCTGCTGATCATCGGCTTCTTCGTCTGGTCGCTGATGCTGTTCGTCGACCTGCACCGCCCGCCGGCCGATGCGGTACAGATCGACGTCGTCGCCAAGCGCTGGATGTGGAAGTTCCAGCATCCGGGCGGGCAGCGCGAGATCGACGAACTGCACGTCCCCGTCGGCACCGCGGTGAAGCTGGTGATGACCTCGCAGGACGTGATCCACAGCCTGTTCATCCCGGCGCTTCGCGTGAAGCAGGACGTGCTGCCGGGCCGCTACACCACCCTCTGGTTCACCGCCGACCGGGCCGGCCGCTATGCGCTCGCCTGCGCCGAATTCTGCGGCACCGACCATTCAACGATGCGCGGCACCTTTGTCGCGCTGTCGAAAGCCGACTTCGCCCGCTGGCTCGCGGAGTCGGATACCGACATGACGCTGGCCGCGGCCGGAGCCGAAATCTTCCGCAGCCGCGGCTGCAGCGGCTGCCATGGACCGGCAGCGACGGTCCACGCACCACCGCTGGAAGGCCTCTACGGCAAGCCGGTGCCCCTGCAGGGCGGCGAGGTCGCGACCGCCGACGACCAGTATATCCGGGACAGCATCCTGCTGCCGCAGAGCCAGATCGCGGCCGGCTATCCGCCGATCATGCCGACCTTTCGGAACATCCTCGACGAGGAGCAGGTCGCCAAGCTGCTCGCCTACATCAAGTCGCTCGCGACCGAGAGCCCGAAGGAGCCGCGATGACCGTGTCACGGAGCGCGCCGGACGATCGGTCGATCGAAATGGGGGCCGGGATCAGCGAGAAGACGGTCGCGGAGACGGCGGAAGAGCGCATCAGCTATCTGCGCGCCGGCCACACGCTGCGCTCTTGGTTCTTCACGACGGACCACAAGCGGATCGCGCTGCTCTATCTCGTGTCGGTCACCTTCTTTTTCTTCATCGGCGGCGCGGCGGCGGCGCTGATGCGCGCCGACCTCCTGACGCCGGAAGGCGACCTGCTGTCGAACGAGGGGTACAACCGCGCCTTCACGCTGCACGGCGTGATCATGGTCTGGTTCTTCCTCATTCCCTCGATCCCCAACGTCTTCGGCAACTTCCTGCTGCCGCTGATGATCGGCGCACGCGACCTGGCTTTCCCGCGCCTGAACCTGATCAGCTGGTACGTCTACATGGTGGGCGGGCTGTTCACGGTGTTCATCCTGATCACCGGCGGCGTCGACACCGGCTGGACCTTCTACACGCCGCTCTCCTCGATGTTCGCGAACGGCAATGTCGTGCTGGCGGCGACGGCGATCTTCGTCGTCGGCTTCTCGTCGATCATGACGGGCCTGAACTTCATCGTGACGGTGCACACCCTGCGCGCGCCGGGCATGACCTGGGGGCGGCTGCCGCTGTTCGTCTGGTCGCACTACGCGACCTCGATCATCCTCGTCCTGGCGACCCCCGTGCTGACGATCTCGCTGGTGCTGATCGCCGCGGAGCGTCTCTTCGGCATCGGCATCTTCGACCCGGCGCTCGGCGGCGACCCGCTGCTCTACCAGCACCTGTTCTGGTTCTACAGCCACCCGGCGGTCTACATCATGGTGCTGCCGGCGCTCGGCGTGACCAGCGAGCTCGTGGCGGCCGCGGCCCGCAAGCCGGTGTTCGGCTACTGGTTCGTCGCCGCCTCCTCGATCGCCATCGCCCTCGTCGGCTTCCTGGTCTGGGGACACCACATGTTCGTCTCCGGCCAGTCGATGTATGCCAGCGCCGTCTTCTCGTTTCTCAGCCTCGTCGTCGCCGTGCCTTCGGGCATCAAGGTCTACAACTGGACGGCCACCCTCTACAAAGGCCACATCTCGCTCGACCCGCCCTTCCTGTTCGCGATGGGGTTCATCGGGCTGTTCGTCGTCGGCGGCCTGACCGGCCTCATCCTGGCGATGCTGGCCGTCGACGTGCACGTGCACGACACCTACTTCGTCGTCGCGCACTTCCACTACATCATGGTGGGCGGAACGGTGTCGGCGTTCTTCGGCGCCCTGCACTACTGGTGGCCGAAAATCACGGGGCGGCGCTATTCCATCGTCTGGGGCAGCCTGTCCGCCGTCTTCATCTTCCTCGGCTTCAACCTGACCTTCTTCCCGCAGTTCCTTCTCGGCTATCTGGGGATGCCGCGGCGCTATCACGTGTACGATCCCGGCTTCCAGGTGCTGCACGTCCTGTCGTCGGCGGGGGCGACGATCCTCGGCGTCGCCTACCTGCTGCCCTTCGCGTACCTGTTCTATTCACTGCGCAACGGCGAGCCGGCGGGCCCGAATCCCTGGGGCGCGACCGGGCTCGAGTGGACCGTGGCCTCGCCGCCGCCGAAGCACAATTTCGAGACGATCCCGGTGGTCACGCGGCCACCCTACGACTACGAGATCGAGCAGGAGAGCGACGCTGGCTGACACCCTGCCCGTGCGCGAGCCGTTCAGCACCGCCGCCCAGCAGCGCGAGGCCGACATGCTCGGCATGTACCTCTTCCTCGCGAGCGAGGTGCTGCTGTTCGGGGGGCTCTTCGCCGGCGCGCTCACCTACCGCATCCTCTATCCGGAGGCGGTGGTCGCGGCATCCGCCCGGCTGCACGTCTGGATCGGCGCCGCGAACACCGCCCTGCTGCTGACGTCGAGCCTGCTCGTGGCGCTGGCGGTGCAGGCGGCGGATCGCGGCCTGCGACGGCCGGCTGCAGCGCTGCTGTCGGGCGCCGCCGGACTCGGGTTCGGCTTCCTCGTGCTGAAGGCCGTCGAGTACACGAAGGAGATCCACCAGGGCCTGCTGCCGGGCTTCGGCGGCCGGTTCGACTTTTCCAGCCCGGTCGAGCAGCTCTTCATGAACCTCTACCTCGTCGGGACGGGGCTGCACGCAGCGCACATGACCGTCGGCATCGCCATCCTCGCCGGCCTCGCCTGGCGGATCGGCAGACGCAGCCTGCCCCTGCCCGAGCGAGCGGTTACCGTCGCGGTCTGCGGCCTCTACTGGCACCTCGTCGATATCGTCTGGGTGTTCCTCTACCCCGTCCTCTACCTGGCGCGATGAGCATGAAGGCCGATGCAGCGCGACTGATCGCCGTCTGGGCCGCCCTCATGGGACTGCTCGCCTTGACCGTGGCCGGCAGCTTCTTCTCGCTCGGCGCCGGCAACGCCGTGCTCGGCATCGGCATCGCCGTGGCGAAGGCCGCGCTCATCCTGTGGTTCTTCATGCACCTCCGCCGCGAGACGCCACTGGTTCGCATCGCAGCGGTGGGCACGGTGGTCTGGATATCGACGATGCTCATCCTGATCTCAGCCGACCTTCTGACGCGTTGATCGGCTGCGGAACGATCAGCCGCCCCTCCCCCTACCAGGCGTGTCGGAGCAGGTGCAGCGAGGCCTCGATCTGCTTTTCCGGCGAGCGGGCGTTGGGGTTGGCGTTGAAGTTCTTGGTCGTCTCGCGGGCGATGTTCGGCAGGTCGTCCTCCGGTATGTCGAGCTGGCTGAGCCGCGTGGGAACGCCGACCCGCGTGTAGATCGCCTCCACCGTGTCGGCGACGGCATGGGTCGCGTCGGCGGTGCCCATGCCGTCGCGCCAGACGCCGAGCGCCTCGGCCACCTGGCGGGCCGACTGCGGATCGACATCCTCGGCGATGCGCATGGCCGTCGGGTGCAGGACCGAGGTCGACTCGCCCTGGCCCACCTTCGGGTAGCGCACATGCAGGGCCGTCGACACGGCGTAGTTGCCGCGGAAGGCGCCGCCCCGGAAGCCCGCGAGGCCGTCGTCCTCGGCCCGGTTCTGCAGGAAGGCCGCGAGGCAGAGGTCGGTGCGCAGCGCCGGGTTGTCGAGCTCGTCCATGAGCCGCAGGTAGGCGCGGCGGGCGAGGCGGAAGGCCTGGTCGCGGTCGCCCTCGGCCAGCGGGTTGAGGCCCATCTGCGACATGGCGCCGACCTGGCCGGCGAAGACCGTCGTCGCGGTCGAGCGCACCACGTCCGGCGGCGCACTCAGCAGCACGGCCTCGTCGAGGAAGATCGAGTGCGGCCGGGTCTTCGGATCGAAATACTCCATCCGGTGCTCGAGGTCGGGGTTCTTCAGGCCCGTCCCGGCGCGGTTCATGGCGCTGGTCGGCGTCGTCGGGATGTTGACGATCGGCAGCTTCGGCGCCATCAGCCGTGGGCTGTAAGCCGGCTTGCCCTCGGGATACTGCGTCATCAGCGCGAACGGGTCGCCCGCCTCGCCGAGGAAGATCGCCACCGCCCGCACCGCGACGATGACGCTTCCGCCGCCGACCGCAATCAGCATGTCGGCCCCCGCCGCCTTCGCCGCCGCGGTCGCCGCACTCACCGAGGCGTAGGACGAGTCCTTCTCGATGCCGTCGAAGACGCCGGCATAGGCGGCGCCCAGCGTCGCCTCGATCCGCCGCACGGTGTCGGTGCGCCGGTTGATCGACGGCGAGCAGATCACGAAGGCGCGCCTGGCCCCCGCCCGCTTGACCGCCTCGCCCAGGCCCTGCTCGATGGCACCGGCGCCGCAGTAGAGGCGCCAGGCGTAGCCGGCGGCGCGGAAGTTCCGCTCGGTCATGACGCCGCTCCGATCGCCTTGGCTTCGAGCAGCGCCTCGATCTCGCCGTCGGCGAAGCCGGCCTCCTGCAGGATCTCACGGGTGTGCTCGCCGAGGCGGGGCGCCAGCCGGTGGACGCCGGCGGGACTGGCGCCGAAGCGGGCCGGCGGCCGCGCCTGGCGGATCTTGCCCTCCGTCGGGTGGTCGAGTTCGGGGAACATCTCCACCGCCTTCAGGTGCTCCTGCTCGGCGACCTCGGTGAGCTTGGTGAAGGCCGTGTGCGGCACGTCGATGGCCAGCAGCAGCTCTTCCCACTCCGCCGTCGTCCGCAGGACCGCGATGTCGCGCATCCGGTCGTAGATGCGGTCGATGTTCTGCGCCCGCTTGACGGGGTCGCGGACCTGGAACTCCTCGATGCACTCGGGGTGGCCGACGGCCTCGAAGAAGGCGCACCAGTTGTCGCCCGAGTAGGGGAGCATCGTCAGCCAGCCGTCCTTCGTCGCGACCGGGCGGCGGGCCTTCATGCGCTTGTAGCCGGTCGGGCCGATCGGCGGGACGAAGGCCGAGCCGCCCAGCATCTCGATGCTGTTGAAGGCGGCCAGCGTCTCCAGCATCGGCACCTCGACCATCTGGCCCTCGCCGGTGCGCTCGCGGTGCAGGAGGGCCGCCGTCACGGCCGAGGTCAGCGCCATGCCGCAGATCTTGTCGCCGATCAGGCTGGGCACGAAGGCCGGCTCGTCGTCGGTGCCCATTGCCGCGGCGAAGCCGGAGGCCGCCTGGATGATCTCGTCGAAGGCCGGCCGCGCCCGCCAGGGGCCGTCCTGGCCGAAGCCGGTGGCCGTGGCGTAGACGATCGTCGGGTTGAGCTCGCGGCACTGCTCGTAGCTGAAACCGAGCCGCGCCAGCCCGGCGGGGCGGATGTTGCTGACCAGGGCGTCCGCCGTCGGCAGCAGGCGGCGCAGCACCGCCTTGCCTTCGGGATGCTTCAGGTCGAGGGCGAGGCTGCGCTTGTTGCGGTTCGCCGCCATGAACTGGCCGCTCATGCCCGGATTGCGGAACTGGCCGGAACTCCGCCACATGTCGCCGGTCAGGGTCTCGATCTTGATGATCTCGGCGCCCCAGTCGCCCAGGGTCTGCGTCCCGAACGGGCCGAACAGCACATTCGTCAGATCGAGAATGCGGTAGCCCTTCAGCGGTCCGGTCGGTTCGGTCATCTCTGGCGGATCCTCGCGCGGTTGGCCTCGGCCCGCGGCGCCGCCGGCGGGCGGACGGGGGCCGGAATGTCCGTTCATTCATAGCCGCCGACGCAGGATCGTGCCAGACGGGGACGAGGGGGTTGCGGCGCCTCCGTTTCATGCATCTCCCGTCTCGATGGTGTTCGGGTGCCACCTTCCCGGCTGGAGCGCGCAGCGCGGAGGGCCGGGACCCAGGGCGGGCGCCGAAGCGCTGCGGGCGGGGAGGTTTTCCGGGCGGCCCTGGGTCCCGGCGCTCCGCTGCGCTGCGGCCGGGAAGGTGCTGAGGGGGAGGCGACTCACCCCGGGCGCTCCCATGCGGGGTCCCAGCCGTAGAGGTCGGACTGGCCGCCGCGGACGAGCGGGTCGGGGTGGCGGGCCCAGGACGGGGCGGCGGGGTTGAGGGCGACGGGCGGGGCGATGCTGCGGAGGTAGGCGAGTTCGGCTTCGAGGGCCGCCTCGGCGCGGGCTTCGCGGCAGGCGATGGGGTCGGGGTCTTCGGCTTCGACCTCGTCGATGGAAGGTTCCTTTTCCTTCCCTTCCATTCCCTTTTGTTGGTCGGCCCTCATCCGCTCCAGGTCCGTGTACGGCGTGAACTCGTCCAGCGGCCGGCCCTCGAAACCCTCATACACATGCGGCACGATGATCGGCTCCGGCTTCTCCGGCGGTTCCGGCGTCAGTCCCCGGCGCCATTCGGCGAGCCAGCCCTCGGCCTCGGCGGCGGCGTGGCCGGGCCAGCGCGGGTCGATGCCGTCGAGCAGCGGGTCGGATCCGGCGAAGCCGCCGCAGGGGCGCGCCGCATTCTTGTCCGGGATGAGGCCGGTCGCCTTGGCCTCGATCTCGATGCAGCGGACGGCGGTGCGGTAGTCGCCCTTGGCGGTGGCCAGTTTGGCGAGTGCCCTGAGGCGGTCGACCATCTCGGCGATGCCGGTCTGCCGGGCGATCTCGCGGCGGACGCGGAGGTCCTCGACGCGGCGGCGGATGTGCGGGCGGTCGAGCATGACGCTCGCCTGCTTGGCGGCGCTGTCGGGGG
>Ga0209643_1001168_pt1 | contig 27667 bp, 17 predicted proteins | sample AutmiccBRH37_all_FD_187383 | JGI IMG/M metagenome (GOLD analysis project Ga0209643, IMG submission 187383) | Deep subsurface microbial communities from Mt. Terri, Switzerland - Autotrophic microbial communities BRH/37_all (SPAdes) (version 2) | ecosystem: Environmental > Aquatic > Deep... | reverse complement strand
TAATGTAAAAGCCTCTTATATAGGTTTTACCGAAGAGATCAGGACGCAAGTTGAAGTGAATATCGATAAAACTACTAAAGTCGATTTTCAACTCTCCGCAAAAACATTTGCTACCGATGAAGTAATGGTTGTCGGCTTTAGTAGAGACAAAGCCGAATCAGATCTTACAGCCACCCGCCAAACCTATGATATTAGTCGAATCGAATCAATGCCCGGAATTACAAATATTGGAGATGTTATTTCATTGCAAGCAGATGTTTCCGATGGACATTTCCGAGGGGGCAGAAGTGGTGAATCTCTCTATTTAATCGGCGGTTCATCAATCGTAAATCCCCTAAATAATTCACGCTCATTTGAACCGATGACTTTAGCATTTCAACAAGTAGAAGTTTTTACAAGTGGTTTTAGTGCTGAATATGGCAACGTTCAATCCGGCGTAATTAATATGGTTACAAAAGAGGGACAGAACAAATGGGAAACAAGAATGGATGTCTCTTCTACAAATTCCTATTACAAGACATGGGGTGGAAGTGTTTATAGCTTACGCAATAATTATTTTTATGAATTAATGAAAAATCCTGATACATGGCTTGATGGAAAAGACCCGGCATCGGGAAAAATCCTTTGGACGCATTTTGGAATTAATTTTCCCGAAAACTATCTTCCTAAAGTTCCGGTTAAATGGCCTCCTCTGCCTCCATTAAATAGACAAGATTCAATTAGAACTTCTAATTTAGTGAGGGCTATGTGGCTAGAATCTTTCAAACAACTTGGGCTTAATTACGATAAACCTGATTATAAAACAGATTTTTCAATTTCAGGTCCTCTCGCACAAAATGCTGCTTTCTTTTTAGCCGGAAGATATGAGGTGGTTAATCCGATATTACCTTCCACTGATCCTGATATTCAAACTCAAATTCTTAGTTCGTTAGTTTATCGTCCATTTGAAAACGATAAATTCAAAATGACAATTAACTATAATAAACAAACAACTAATGAATTTGGAAGCGGCTTCTTTGGCTATTTCGATCCCGTATTTAATCTTACCTTAAATACTAGTACAACGGCACAAGTTGGATTTGAATGGTATCATATTTTTAATCAATCTACTTTCTGGGAAACAAAGATTGGCATTTTAACTACCGATGATGATGATAGAATAAACTTATTAGGCGGTGATGAATATTCTACAATATATAATGACAATAGTAATTGGAGATTTTATACTGACCCTTCCGGTCATACAATTGGCAGCTTAAATACAACTACCGGTTATAGCAAGACAAAATCATATAGTATTAATTCTGCCATCACCAGTCAAATTGATAAATACAATATGCTTAAGTCAGGACTCCAATTTTTCTATTATGATATGGAAGTAAATAGAAGAATGAGTGCTACAAATGTTTCGAGTGTAAGATTAGATGATTATCATGTTTATCCATTTGAAGGAGCACTTTACTTGCAAGATAAAATGGAATTTGAGGGGATGATTGCTAATGTAGGTTTGCGTTATGATTTTTATAATTTCAATACCCAATATTACTTAGATAAATTCTCACCTTATAGAAATCCTAATTTTAATCCAAAAGAACCGGGTTCTAAATATTATAGTAAAGAACTAGCTGCTAAGGAAGACACAAAATTTACATCCGCTCTTCAACCAAGGATCGGAATCTCCTTTCCGGTGGATGATCAAACTGTGCTTCACTTAAATTACGGAATCTTCACTCAAAGACCTGCATTTGAATATGTATATGTAAGCAGATATAAAATCACTCCGGAACCAAATTTTACTCGTCTTGGCAATCCGGAACTAAAACCGGAAAAGACGATCTCATATGATGTCGGAATAGTACGTGCTCTCCCGTTTGGTTTTAATCTCGATTTAAGTGCTTATTTAAAAGATGTTAGTAATCTAGTTCAAGACGCACTATATATAGACAAAAGCGGCAACTTATATCAAACGTTTAATAATAGAGAATATGCCGACATTAAAGGATTTCATGTAAATCTTGAAAAAAATTATGGTAATCTAACCGGATTTGTAAGATATAATTGGCAGGCGGTAACAGGTAAAGCTTCAAGTGCGATTGGTGCTGTTTCAAGTGTAGTTTATTATGAATCTGATCCCGCAAGCGATATACTCCCGGCTCCTGAAGATATTCATCTTGATTATGATAGAACTCATCGTGTATTAGTCAATTTTTCCTATAAAACGGGAGAAGGGTTTGAATTCTTTGGAATAAATCCATTTGCTGATGCATCGTTCAGTATCACATATCGATTTCAAACAGGAAGACCTTTCACTTATGATGCCTCCGGACAAGGTTTAAGAAATAATCTCCGCAGTCCTGATGAACATGATGTGAAACTAAGAATTGATAAAGCTGTCAAATTTGGAATTGTTGATCTTCAATTTTACTTGGAAGGATTCAATTTATTCAATACAAAAACATATAACTATTCAAGAACATTCTCCGATAGTCCGGATAATCAGTATAGAACCATATATGTGCAGGATCAAGAAAACCTAACTACTGAAAGACAATTTGCTCCTTATGTAACCAATATCGAGAGCTACTTAATGGGCAATCAACCAAGGCATTTTAGATTCGGCGTGAATTTACGGTTCTAATAATTATAAAATTTAGGAGAGTAGAGTTTTATGAAAGTTTACAAAAATAAAATATCAATATTAATTTTTCTCTTTGTTAGTGCTTTCCCGATATTAATTCAGGGGCAGCTTGTCGAATATCAGATTCATAAAAGAGGAATGATACATGAGACTGTATATAATGATGGTGTAATCGGAAGACCTTGGCAATATGGAACCGGTGGAGAAAAACAAAATCTTCCTAGTTTTGAATGGCCAGGTTATTCTAGCACTGTCATTAATGGTATAAGCTATAGCGGTCAACATAATAGTATCGGAGCTGGAATATACATTACTGCTAATGAAAAAGGGAAACCCGGCTGGGCTAATAGAATCTTTTCATTTTGCGGAGGCATAGGTACTAGCACCGGTCCTGAATTACCTGCCGGAAGATGGAGCTTTCCAATTTCGATTGAAAAAAAGGAAAATTACCCACTGCTTGCAAATGGCGATCTTAATCCAAGTTACAATCCAAACGAAGCTGAAGAAATTATTATTGCTAAATGGGCTACATCAACAGGAATAACCGTTACACGTACTTCTCGTGTTTGGTCTTATCCTGATTATGATGATATGATAATTTATGAATATCAGTTAGAATATAATGGCGATACAGATGGTAATCCTGCGACGATTGAAAGAACGGCTCCCTTAGCAGATGTACTTTTTCATGTTAATTATGGTTTTGCTCCTTCAATGTTAGGATATCAAAGGAATTACGGTGAATGGAAATATGACCAAGGTATGTATAGACAGGATAATAGAAGTTCATTTGATCCGGATTATTGGTTGACTTTTATGCAGACTGTTCATACCGGAGCTGCAGATGCCATAGCTGAATTTATGGCTTTCAAACCGGAGCCGGATAAAACATTATTCAAATTATTCTCTGAAACCGGTATTAATGGTGGAGGATTACTTAGCCCTCAAGCTCCCGGATATTGCTGGCTTTATTGGGATACTAAAAATCTTGCAGTTGTTGATCCAGTGGACCCTACTAAAAATGAATCTGAATATGCCAATTATATGCTTAAAGACAGTAAAGGAAAATATTTTGAAACTGATGCAAATGGTCATATTCTCCAACCATGGAACATGAAAACAGAAAGCGGTAATTCAAGACCTGATAAAATGGAAGATAGAGCAACCACATTAGATGAAAGATGGTGGACGGTATATGGCGAAATTGGTACTCCTGCCGGTTTACCTTCTGATGATGGAAGATTCGTTCTGCCTGACGGTAAAAAATGGCTCGGAAGAGCTCGATATGAACCGGACGAAAGCTATAACGGCATTATGATTATCAACGGTTTTGGTCCTTATAATATGAAGCTCGGTGATAAACTTGAATTCGCTTATGCAGAAGTAGTTGGTTATGGCGGAACAGAAGGTAAAGTTATTTGTGGCGGACAGACTAATGATCAATTCTTCCCAATCAGAAGTATGGATAGAAAAGTGGTTGTTAATGGCGAAACTTATACTAATCACTATTTAACAGACTATGGATATCCCGATTATGTCAACTCTAATGTTGTATCCGTTAATCAAGTAGCTCATAATGCATGGGAAGCATATTTAGGTAAAAATATTCCTTACGATGCAGAAAGAAAAGGACCTCAAGGCGGAATGCTTTTCCCGGAAAATAATCAAAGTCCATCTCAGAACTCATCTAAGTATTCTAATATTCCTATTCCATTTCCGGCTCCGGTCATTGAAGTGGAAAATACCGCTCAGGCAACTGTAAAAATTTCTTGGAAACGTGCGGTAGAAAATTTTGCAGCTCCGAGATTAACCGGTGCTCTTAGAAAATTCCAAGTCTGGAGAAGCAATTTCGGTATGGGTCCTTGGAAGCTAATCGGTGAAGTTAATCTTGGAAAAGTAAATGAAGATGATAAATATGAATTTATTGATGACGATGAAACATATAAATTAGGCGAAAATAAATACTATAGCGTTACTTCGGTTGATGATAAAGGCAACCAAAGCGGAAGAACTAACATAACAGCACATGTAAAAAATGTTCGTAATGCCGAAAAACTTACTAAAGTATATGCTGTTCCTAACCCATTCATTGTAAAATCCGGTTTTGAAGGAAATGGTCAGGAAAATGCCATTGGTTTTTATGGTCTTCCCGAAAAATGTACAATTAGAATCTTTTCTTATGCAGGGCAATTAGTTCAGACAATTGAGCATGATTCTCCTACATTCTCTACAGCATGGTTTCAAGTAACGAGGAATGATCAAGACATAGCATCAGGAATTTATTTCTATGTAGTTTCTTCACCCACGGGTGAAACAGCAACCGGTAAATTGATAATAGTTAAATAAGAATATAATTAATAGGTAACATATCATGAAGAAAACATTCATTCAGGTAATAGCTTTCGTGATTTTAACGTTTTCGATGACTTATGGTCAGAATATAGGAATAGATAAAGTAGGGACGACATCATTTCAATTCTTAAAAGTAATTCCCGATGCAAGAGCAACCGGCATGGGGGAGGCATTCGTATCCGTAACAGATAATTCTGAATCGGTTTTTTGGAATCCGGCTGGATTAAGTAAGATTAACGGTTTCGATGCTTCTTTCTCTTATATTGATTACTTCCTTGATGTTAGTCATCTATCTTTTTCGGCTGCTTATAATCTTGATGGAATTGGTGTTATAGGTGTCCAAGCTCTTATGAATGACATCGGTTCTATCGAAGTAACGAGAGTAAGCAATTTATATCGAGATGAAAATGGAAATTATAATCCGGGCCTTACAGGAGAAACAGTAACTCCGGGTTCTAAAGTTTTTGGTTTATCATTCTCACGCAAACTTACAGATAAATTTGCTTTCGGTTTAACTGCCAAATATGCTTATGAAGATTTAGTAGTAAAAAGTGCATCATCAATAATATTTGATGGTGGATTGCTTTACCAAACCGGATTCCGTTCCATTCAGATTGGAGCTTCAGTCCGTCATTTTGGACCGGAGGTAAAATTCTTTGATAAATCTTACCCTCTTCCACAAACATTTACGATAGGAATTTCTGCAAATCTATTAGCTCCAGAGAATTCTTTATTGATGGACATAAATGATCAAAGAATGCTTTTTGCTTTTGACCTTTCTCATCCACGTGATTATACACAGCAATATCAAGTCGGATTAGAATATGCTTTCAAGGAGATGTTCTTCCTAAGAGCAGGATATAAAGCTAATTTTGATGAAGAAGGACTGACCTTAGGAGCTGGGGTTAAATATAATAATTACCGTATTGATTATTCTTTTAATGATTACGGAGATTATCTCGGAAATGTACATCGTTTTACAATTGGATTTAGTACTAATTAGTGAATGCTTTGCAAAAGGAGCAATGAAATGACTCAAGGTAATATGAAATTCAATCAAATATTTTTTTCAATCGTTATGATACTTTTTGTATCATCTTATATTCAAGCTCAGCATAGAGGCGATAATTTATCTTTTCAAGGTTTGGATGGTTTTAATAATTACGGAATTAAAGCCGCGGCTATGGGAGGTACTCATGTTGCGGGCACTTATGATGTTAATTCTATTTTTGGTAATCCCGCAGGATTAAGCGGATTAAAGAATATTCAGTTTACTCTAAGTGCTAATAATTATGAGCAGAAGTGGTGGGAAAATCAGGACTATCGTTCTAATAGACAGTTTGTTACTCTTCCTTTTTATCTATCAGGATTATATGTTCCCAATCCTGCTAATAATGGTAAATGGGATTATGATGCATTCTTTAAGGACCCGACTTATATAGTAGAAGACCCAACTTTAGGATTAGATCCATATAGCAGTGAAGCAGCGAACTGGCAACGTGATAAAAATGAATTTGCTTTTAATAATATTGCTCTGGCAATTCCTTTTTCTCTTTTTGAAACGGATTTAGTTGCCGCAGCGTCTTATAGTAAAAAAAGTATATTAGACTATGATCGTAATAATACTTATCTCGATCCTCATATTGGTTTTTCAGGTTATGGCGGTTTAGCAGGCAGAGTAACCGCTGCTGATGATACAGTCAATTTCAATTGGTTCGATTTTTCAAGAATCCGTACCGGAAGTCTTAATCAGATTACTTTTGGTGTTGCTGCCGACCTATTCCCGTTCTTAAAACTTGGAGTTAGTGCTAATATTATTAATGGCGAATCGGATGATTTTCATGGATTAAATAAAATTGGATATTTCAGTTTAATTGGCGGTGCTAATAGTTTTAAATTTTCTTATGATACTCTAAATACAACAGAATCCGGTACTTCAAAATATAGTGCACTTAAATTATCATTTGGTACTGTAATCTCTTTAAATAGAATTAATATCGGTATTCAATTAAATACACCTTATACACTAGAAAGAGAATACAATCTAACAAAAGTAATTGCAAAGAAAAGCGGTAATCAAACAGTTCAATTAACCGGAACCGATAAAGCTAAATATCCGCTGGGAATTGCAATAGGAATTAATTTCAAACCGATCGACCAATTTACATTAGCATTCGATTTAGAAAACACACCATATAGCAAAACCGAATTTGAAATGTCTTCACCTGATTCAACATTAAATAGTTATGCAGATCAAACAATTGTACGCTTCGGTATGGAATATAAAGTGCTGGATTACCTTTCAATCCTTGCAGGTTTTAGAAACGAACCAAAACTATTTATCCCTGATGGCTCGGCTGAAAAAGAGAGCGGTCCTAATTCTAAATTCTATACAGTTGGTGCAAGTTTAGATTTCTTTTTCGGAAGATTTGATTTTGCTTTTGAATACAATGTAATGAAATACTACGATTCTTATTTCAGTAATACTAATTACGTAACAGAAAAGTTTACAAATATAATGTTCAGCTATACATATACTTTTTAATAACACACAACAAATCAATAAATAAAATGGAGTAGGTATGAAAATCAACAAATTTACAATTTTGGCAATCATCCTTTTTTCCAGCTATTTCGTGCAAGCACAGACTATAGAAGTTAAAGTATCTGATGGATTAAATAACGCTTTGGCTTATGCACTTCAAGGCAATGCAAATGTAATTGAATTAGTAGATAACGGTGGTATATATCCTACAACTCCAGTTGTTATCAATTCTCCTATTACTATTAGAGCCAAAGCCGGCTTAACCAATAAACCTGTTATTTTAATCAAAGATTGTAAAGCACTGCCTTTCATTAAAATCGAACATGATCTTATGTTCGAAGGTGTTATTTTTGATGGTTATGATGCTGCGAATGCAAAGTATGATTCAATTCAACATGTATTTAGCGCAAATGCAAAAGCAGGTGCTGTAAATGAAAAACCAAATTTCACTCTAAAAGATTGCGTAGTAAGAAATATCTACAAATTTGGAGACCCGGCTACAAGTACTGATGGCGATATTTTCGACGTAACAACCGGAGCAAGAGTTGGTGATCTATTATTTGAAAATACTACCTTTATGAATACCGGTGATGAAGCTATTAGATCTATCAATACTCATAAAGCCCCTGTTCCTGTTGATGGCGTTTTTGCTACTAAGATGACTGTAAAGAACTGTACTTTTAATAATATTCGTGGCAGCAGTATTAAAATTGAAGGTGACGGAGATTCAACAAATGTTGATACTCAGGTTTTAATCGAACATTGTAATTTTAATGCAAGCCAGCGCAGAGTGCTTTGGTTAAGAGATCTTCAAAATATGGTAATAAAAAATCTCTTAATTACTAATTTAATCCAAGGTAATGATAAAATGGATTATGTAATTACTTTCCAAGGAAAAGGCTCAACAATTTCGTATGTGGACACTTTTAATGTAGCAATACCTAATTTTGTTGCCGGATTTTTAGCAGAAGCCGGTTCTTGGTCGGGTGCTAAACAAACCGGAACAGTAGATGAAGCTACAATATATAATCTTGATCCATTATTTAAAGATGCAACAAATGGAGATTTTACATTGTTATCAGCCTCACCGGTCAAAAATCTTGCATCTGATGGAAAAGCATTAGGTGATTTAAGATGGGCAGGTACGGGTACTTCAGTAGAAGATTTTGAAACTATCCCTGTTGAATTTGCGCTTGAACAAAATTATCCGAATCCTTTTAATCCAACAACATCAATTCAATTTGCCATTACTAATTCAGGAAAATATTCTCTAAGAGTATTCAATTTATTAGGACAGGAAGTAGCTAATTTGATCGATTCTGAATTAAATCCCGGTGTTCATAAAGTTTCCTTTAATGGTGGTGATTTATCTTCAGGAATTTATTTGTACCGTTTAACAGGTAACAACGTTAATCTCACAAAGAAAATGATCCTTATTAAGTAATCTAAAAAATATTTGTGCCTCCCAAAGAACCGAGAGTTTTGTCTTCTGCTCTCGGTTCTTTGAAAATTAAAAGAGAAATTAAATTGAGAATTAGGAAATACATATTATTATACATTGCACTCTGTCTCATCATTTTTACAAATATGACCGAGGCAAAAAGATACATAGTAAAATCAGCATCTGAAATATCTTCAGTTATGAAAAATGCTTCACCCGGCGATACATTAATAATGCAGAAGGGAATCTGGAGCAACCAAAAAATAGTTTTTGATGGTAATGGAACAGAATCAGCAAATATTTATTTAATTGCCGAAGAACCGGGGCAAGTTATTCTAAATGGCTATTCTACTCTCAGAATTAAAGGATCTTATCTAACCGTTGATGGACTTCGTTTTTATGGCGGTTATAGCTCCAGTGGGGCAGTTATAGAATTTAGAAATAGCAGCAGCTATGCTAATTTTTGCAGAGTAACAAATTGCGCTATAATTGATTATAACCCTTCTTCTAATTCTACTGATTATAAATGGATCTCTATTTATGGCACAAATAATAGAGTCGATCACTGTTATATTAAAGGCAAAACTCATTCAGGAACAACATTAGTAGTTTGGTTGGATAAATCTACTGTTCCCAATTATCATAGAATTGATCATAACTATTTTGGTTTTAGACCCGATCTTGGTATAAATGGGGGAGAAACAATCCGTATAGGTGATAGCAATACTTCTATTTATAGTTCTAATACTACAGTAGAAAATAATTACTTTGAAAGATGTAATGGTGAGATTGAAATTATCTCTAATAAGAGTGATGAAAATATCTATCGATACAATACTTTTTATGAATGTGAAGGTGGCTTAACTTTAAGACACGGGGATAATTGCTCCGTTTATGGAAATTACTTCTTTGGTAATAATAAACCCATGACAAGCGGAGTTAGAATTATTGCCGCCGGTCATAAAGTATATAATAATTATTTTCAAGATCTCGATGGCAATCCTGCTGATTGGCGAGCTGCAATTGTGATGATGAATGGATTAAGGGATACACCGCTCAATGGTTATTTCCAAGTTGATAGTGCTCTTGTTGCTTTTAATACAATCGTTAACTGTAAAATATCTTTCTTAGTTGGTTCTAAAAAAGAGAGTGATTATAAGCAAGATTTAACTCCTAAAAATTCAACTATTGCAAATAATGTAGTTCTTTCAGATTCACAAGTTTTCTATATCTCCACTCCTCCCGAGAATTTCTTTTATCAAGGAAATATTATTAGCAATTCTAAACTAGGAATTGAAAAACCGGATGGAATAGAGATTAAAGATCCAAAACTGGCACCAGCTTCAGATGGAATTTGGAGACCCCTTTCCAATAGTCTGATCATTGGAGCAGCTGAGGGTATATATGATTTTATAAATTTTGATATCGATGGGCAATCTAGAGTAAATCCAAAGGATATAGGTGCTGATCAATTATCAACTGAACCTATTTTAAATATCCCAATGAACGAGAAGAATACAGGACCAAATTGGGATGTAAATAAAGGTTTATACTCAATAAATATCTGGAATAGTGGCTCAGGAAAAGTAGACTTTAATCCATTGGGCGGAGTCTATCTTGAAGGAACTACTATTAATTTAACTGCAATTCCAAATTCTGGCTGGAGATTTAAAGAATGGGGCGGAATGATTAGTGGTACCGACAATCCAATTTCTATTTTAATGGATAAAGATTATTCTATTACTGCGGTTTTTGAAGAAATAACTTCAGTAGAAAATGAACCGATTATAAATGAATTTAGCTTAGAACAAAACTATCCGAATCCTTTCAATCCAACTACAAAAATAGTGTATCAAATTGCAAAAAGTTCTCATGTTACCTTGCAGGTATTTGATCTTTTAGGTAAAAAAGTGGCTGAACTTGTAAATAGTGAACAAGTACCCGGACTTTATCAAGTTCACTTTTCAGCTATCGACTATACTTTATCAAATGGCGTATATTTTTATACTCTTCAAGCAGGCAATCAAATAATAACTAAAAAATCTGTATTACTGAAATGAAAGAATATTATAAATACCTACTTCCACTCATTATTATTTTTCTTGCCGCTTCGGTTAGTTATTCTCAGGAAATAGAAAGAACAATTGATTCAATTCCAAGAGATCGGTTAGTAACTGATTCGGAATTGTTAAAGTTAATTGATTCTTCTCAGATTAATATTAAAAAGAATAATGAAGATGTAATAAATCAATTAGTAGAGTATTTTATTAATAGAAATAATGTTAAATACTTTTTTGATAAGAATAGTTTTAAGGAGGAATTAGAAGAATTTCGAACTGAATATCCTGAAGAAGTTGAATCTATATGTAAAAGATCAACAGAATATATCGATACGTATGGAAAAAATTTAGATTGGAAAATTCCCGGGAATGATTTATTCGGTAGAGAAAGCACACCTAATACAATTAGATATATAGCTCGTTTCCCTCGCGCTTCGGAAAATGTATTATGTGCAATTTATACCAAGAAAAAAGAAGCGATCGAAATACTAACCGCACAACTTAAAGATTTTATTGATGACTACGAAACAGGCAATACGGAAATTGGCGGCAACGATGTATTCGAAAGATTCTATGCAGGACATAGAACTCGAAATCTTCTTTTTGCTTATCAGATGATGCTTTATTCAAATAATCTCTCTCAAGCTAATGTAATATATTTTTTGAAAGTTTTTTTGCTTCATGGTGCACGGTTAATTGATGATTGTAAAGAGTTTCATTATGGTAACCATCAGCTTCATGGATTAGCTGGACTTTATGAAATGACTACAATGTTCCCTGAATTTCCGGTTATGAAATTATGGAATGAAATGGCTCTTAAAACAATCTTATTGCATGCCGAAAGAGAAATTAATGATGATGGTTTCCAATTTGAAAGAGCTTCTCATTATTTCAAATTGGATATCATGAATTACTTCAGAATATATAAGATTGCTAAAATAAATGACAAAAATATTCCGGAATTATTAGAACGTAAGTTTCATAAAATGTTTGATGCAATTGTAAATCTGGCACTTCCTACAAAAGCACTGCCGGTTTTACAGGATGCACAGGCAATTTATTCACCTCAGAATGATTCACTCGAAAATAATAACGCCGCTGAGCTTTCTGATCCTAAAGAATCGTTCTTTCTTTCAATCGGGGCATCAGTTTTTAATGATAAAGTGTATAAATACTTCGCTTCTGAAAAATTATATCCTGAATTATTTTGGTTTTTTAATAAGAATGAGAGGATAAAATTTTATTCTTTGAAAGCAGAAAGTCCTTCTGTTGGTTCTATCGCATTGGAGCAAAGCAAATATTTTGTAATGAGAAGTGGCTGGGATATTAATGATCTCTATATGGTTATTGATGGAGGATTAGCAAAATATAAACCTGACCATACACATGGCGGCGTCCTTGGTGTAATGGCCTATGGGTATGGTATTCCATTTCTGCCGACATATCGTGTTCATTATAGTGATCTTTCTTATCAATATCTAAAAAACTCACTAGTAAAAAATGTTGCTCTCGCTGATAAAATTCTTCAAGGGCAAAACTGGATTGATAATAATGCTAGAACAGGATTTGGTATTTGGGAACATCTTCCCAAACCATCCGTTAATGAATGGATTACTGGAAATCATTTCGATTATTTCTCAGCTTCTCATAATGGATTTGATAATGCCGGAGTAACTTATAATCGTTCGATAATCTTTATTAAACCTTATTTCTGGATTTTTATAGATCAATTTAATTCAAATACCATACATTCTTATCAGCAACTATGGCAGGGCGAATATTCAACTCTAAAAGATAAAAACGGAATAATTAAAACTACGGATAAAGCCAAGCTCTATATAATCCAAGCCGATAATACTAATCTTTCTATTGAACCATATAGCAAGTATGATATTAATTCTATCCTGTTTGAAAAAGAATCAGTCGATAATTATTCTTTTAATACATTGGTTTATCCTGCTACAATTGACGATAATGATATTCCGGCGGTAAGAGAATATAATCATAGAGATTATAAATTGATTGCAATTAATAAAGGAACGGATAGAATAAGTATTTATTTCAAGAAGAATGAGAAATTAAGTTTACCTGAATTAAAAACCAATGCTTCTATGATTATTCTTTCTTATAAAAATGAGATTTTAAAATCAGCATTAGTTTATCAAGGAAGCAATATTGAAGTCAACGAGTTTAATATAAATTTTGAAAAGCCCATGATAATTGAAATAGAAAAAGACTTAAATGGAAATTGGATAAATAAAGAACTAAAAGGATATACAGAAAATAATTCGGAACTAAGATAGATGAATAAACAAGAAATAGTAGAAAAATTAATTTCAAACGGCGCAGTTGCTGTTGTAAGAATGGAAGACCCGAAAAAATTATTCAAGGTCGTCGATGCACTCCAATCCGGAGGTGTAAGTTCAATTGAAATAACAATGACGGTACCTAATGCAATAAGTATGATCGAAAAAATTTGTAAAGAATTTGGTGATTCACTGTTGGTTGGTGTTGGATCGGTATTAAATGCGGGAATGGCTCAAGAGGCGATTGATGCCGGAGCTAAATATGTTGTAAGTCCGATCTTAAAGGAAGAAATTATTAAAAAAGCACAAGATAATAATAAAGCAGTAATGCCCGGATGTTTTACTCCAACTGAAATTAATTTGGCTTATGAATTAGGAGCAGATATAATAAAAGTTTTTCCGGCAGACGTTCTCGGAATCGAATTTTTCAAAGGAGTAAAAGCACCAATGCCTCATCTTAAACTAATGCCCACCGGAGGTGTTACTTTAACCAATGCAGGCGAATGGTTCAATGCAGGGGCTTGTGCTGTGGGTGTTGGTTCAGCACTATTGGATAAAAAGGTAATTAATGAAGGTAACTATTCATTGCTCAAGAGTAATGCAGAATTACTCATGAATAGCATTAAAAATTATTACGCAAATAAAAAGAATTAAATATAAATAAAGAGGTTAATATGGTTGATTTAACAGGAAAAATTGCAGTTGTAACAGGTGGAGCTCGAGATATAGGAAGAGCTGTATCCTTGCGTCTTGCCGAACAGGGTGCTAAAGTCTGTCTAAATTATTATGATAATCCTGATGATGCCGAAGAAACAGTTCGTAAAATTAAAGCTCTTGGCAAATCTGTTATTGCCGTTCAAGGAGATATGACAAAATCTGAGGATATCGAAAAATTAATAAATTCAGCTATTGCGGAATTTGGTAAAAAAATAGACATACTTGTTAATGTAGCCGGTGGACTTGTAGGTAGAAAAACTATTGGGGAAATGGATGAGAAGTTCTGGGATTTATTAATGACTCTAAACTTAAAGACAGTTTTCCTTGTTACAAAAGCAGTAGTTCCTTACATGGTAGATGGTGGTTCAATAATTAATTTCGCATCACAAGCAGCTCGTGATGGGGGCGGACCGGGTGCCGCTGCTTATGCTACAGCAAAGGGTGGCGTTTTAACATATACAAAATCCCTCGCTAAAGAATTGGGTCCCAAAGGTATTAGAGTTAATGCAGTTTCGCCGGGAATGATTAATACTACTTTCCATAATGTATTTACAAAACCGGAAGTTAGAGTTAATGTAGCGGCAGGAACTCCACTTAGAAGAGAGGGTGAAGCAAATGAAGTAGCTGATCTTGTTGCATATCTTGCATCTAATTCAGCTTCCTTTATTACAGGTGCTTGTGTCGAGATAAATGGCGGTACTTATTTCGTTTAGATTAATTATTATAGTAAAATTCATATTTTTAGATAGAATAACAGATAGGAATTAAAAAGATGAAAAAAATATTAGTATTATTTTTATTAGCACTTCAGTTGAGTTTTGGTCAATCAATTCATCCTACCTTACTAATGACCAAAAAAGCTGTAGCCGAAATAAAGAAAGATTTTGATAAATATCCGTTATTCAATGAATCTTTCGCAAAAGCCAAAAAGGCGATTGATGAAACTCTAACTAAACCGATGGATGTCCCTTTTCCTAAAGATGCCGGTGGCGGATATACTCACGAAAAACATAAACAAAATTACAATGAAATGTATATCGCAGGTATTATGTATCAGGTAACTGGTGATATAAAATATGCACTGTTTATTCGTGATATGCTTAATCAATATGCACAGATGTATCCTAAATTGGGCAAACATCCACAGGGCAAAATTGAAATGACCGGTAAATTATTCTGGCAAACATTAAATGAAACTGTGTGGTTAATCCATACTATTCAAGCTTATGATTGTATATATGATTGGCTTAAGCCGGAAGAGCGTAAACTATATAAAGATAATATTTTTGTTCCTATGTGTGATTATTTTTTAACAGAGTGTGAAGAAGAATTTGACAGAATTCATAATCATGGCACTTGGATGGTAACCGCAGTTGGTATGACGGGACTTGTGTTGGATAAAAAGGATTTCATTGAAAAATCATTACACGGCTCTAAACTTGATGATGAAGGTGGTTTTATCCCACAGCTCGATAAACTATTTTCTCCCGATGGTTATTATACAGAAGGCGGGTATTATGCTCGCTATGCTCTCTGGCCATTTTTCATTTATGCTGAATCCTTAGAAAACAATCGTCCCGATCTAAATATTTTCAAGCATCGAGATTCAATCCTTAAGAAAGCATTTTATTCTGCATTGCAGATGACTTATACTAATGGTGCTTTTATGCCTATTAATGACGCACTCAAAGAAAAAACATGGCTTTCACAGGAATTAGTTCTTGCTTCTAATGTAGTATTTGAAAGATACGGACATGATCTTGAGTTATTGAATTTAGTAAAAGAACAAAACCAAGTTAGTCTTACTTCGGCAGGATTAGAAACCGCTGCCGCTTTAAAAGAAGCTAAGACTATACCCCCATTTTCATGGAAAAGTATTTCATTTGTTGATGGAGCAGATGGAAAGCAAGGCGGAATAGGAATTTTGAGATGGGGCAGCAAAGAAGATATGGAAACTCTTCTATTCAAATATTCCTCTCATGGATTATCTCATGGTCATTTTGATAAACTTCATTTCCTATTCTATGATCAAGGAGAAGAGATAATTCAGGATTATGGTGCTGCAAGATTTCTTAATGTAGTCCAAAAATTTGGCGGAAGATATCTTCCTGAAAATGACTCCTATGCTTTACATACCGTAGCTCATAATACTCTTGTAGTTGATGAAAGATCAAATTTTGATTTTAATAGAAATAAATCCGAGAATAATCCTCCAAGCGAATATTTTTATAATGCAGATGACCCTAATTTTCAATTCATGAGTGCTAAAGATTTCAATTCTTATCCGGGAGTGGAAATGCATAGAACTATGGCTTTAGTAAATGACGAAAAATTGGATCGACCAATAGTATTAGATATTTTTAGAATAGTTTCAAAAGATGAACATCAATATGATCTTCCATTTTATTATATGGGGCATCTCGTGGATGCAAATTTTGATTATAAAGCTTATGTAAATGAAAAAACAACTATGGGCAATAAGAACGGCTATCAACATTTATGGAAAGATGCTGAAGGAAAATCTAATAGTACTGCTATAATCACATGGCTTAATAAACATCGTTTTTATTCTATAATCACCAACGCTGATCCATCAATGAATATCTATTTTACTCAAATTGGCGCAAACGATCCAAAATTCAATTTGAGAAATGATCAAGGAATTATGCTTAGAAAAAAAGCAAAAGATTTTGTATTTACATCTATAATCCAACCGCATGGTGAGTTTGATCCAACTCTGGAATTTACCAAAAATTCATACCCCGATTTTGAAAATATTAAGGTACTATTTAACGATTCCAATTTTACTGCAATAGATATTGAAGGAAAGAATGGTATTAAATGGATAGTATTAATTTCTAATTCCGATAATAAAACCGATAGTAAGCATACACTAAAAATCGGTGATAAAGATTTTAGCTGGACGGGACCAATTACAATAATTAAATAATTAACGGAGAAATAAAATGAAATATCAAAGTGATTTATTTATAGAAACAGCAGGGATGGAATGGGAAACTGTTGCACCCGGAATGAAAAGAAAATTTATGGGATATAATGATGAAATAATGATGGTACAAGTGAGCTTTGATAAAGATGGAGTTGGTGCTTTGCATAAACATCCACACAGTCAAACTACTTATGTAGTAAGCGGAAAGTTCGAGGTAACGATTGGAGATGAAAAAAAAGTACTTATTGGCGGAGACGGATTTTACATTCCCCCTCAAATTGAACATGGGGCAGTATGCCTCGAAGCAGGTATGTTAATAGATGTATTTAGTCCAATCCGTGAAGACTTTATGCAGGGCATTTCCGGTTATCAAAAATAATTCTATATAAAAAGATAGGAGCAAATAATTGAAAAAATTTAAGGGCTTACGCTGGTGGATAATTGGACTTATTGCTTTAGCCACGGTAATAAATTATATAGATAGAAGTACACTAAGTCTTATGTGGCCTAGTATTTCCAAAGACCTTGGAATGGATAAGGGTGATTATGCAATTATATTAAATGTTTTTATGGTGGCTTATGCAATTGGTCAATTAGTCTCGGGCAAGCTTTTCGATAAAGTCGGTACTAGAATTGGTTATGTAATCGCAATCGGTATTTGGGGAGTTTCCTCATTTATGCATTCATTTGCTAGAGGGATTTTATCATTCGGATTTCTTAGAGTTACATTAGGATTAGGTGAAGCCGGTAACTGGCCAGGTGCAGTTAAAAGCAATGCAGAATGGTTCCCGATTAAAGAAAGAGCTGTGGCTCAAGGAATATTTAATGCAGGAGCTTCAATTGGTTCTGTTATAGCGCCACCCCTTATTGCTACTCTGTGGTCTGCTTTTGGTTGGCAAGTAACTTTTATGATTGTAGGATCATTTGGTATTATATGGTTGATTCCTTGGTTAATTGTAAATAAAAAATTACCTGCTGAACATCCTTGGATTTCTGATGAAGAAAAAGAATATATTTTAGCCGGTCAGAGTGAACTTGATAAAAAAAATCCGGGTCGTAAAGGATTATCATTAAAACAAATTCTATCTCACAGAGAATCGTGGGCAGTTGTAATATCACGATTTTTCTTAGAACCGATCTGGTGGCTTTTTGTTGGTTGGATGCCGCTTTATCTTGCCGATGTATATGGATTTAACGTAAAAGAAATTGGATTCTTTGCTTGGGTTCCTTATGTCGGAGCAGCTATTGGTAGTCTTTCGGGTGGATACTATGCAGGAAAACTTATTAATAGAGGTGAATCAATTAATAAAGCAAGAAAAACTGCAATTGTAATTGGTGCAGTTATTATGTTTTTGGGGTTAGTTGCTACAATTCTTATTGCTGATACTGCTCTGAAATTTGTAATTATTGTTGCCTTCGTTCTATTTGGTTTCCAATTTACAATCGGTAATATCCAGACTATCCCAAGCGATCTCTTTAGTGGCAAATCAGTTGGTTCTTTGGCTGGATTTGGCGGTTCAATTGGTGTGTTTGCTGTAATTATTATGAATTTCTTAGTTCCGATAATTTCAGAATACTCATACATACCTATCTTTATGATGATAGCTATCTTTGTTCCGCTCGGTGTATTGGCGATTTATATTTTTGCTAAAAATATTGCTCCTGTTGAAAAAAATTAATTAATAAAAAATTAGAGGATTCATAAGTGAATAAAAAAGTTGTAACATTTGGAGAAATAATGCTTCGGTTATCCACACCGGGGTTCACACGTTTTGTACAATCACAAAATTTTGATGCTACTTATGGAGGAGGAGAGGCGAATGTAGCCGTATCTCTTTCTAATTATGGATTAGATTCTTTCTTCGTTACAAAATTGCCAAAACATGAAATCGGTCAATCAGCAATAAATCATCTTAGAAGATTTGGAGTAAAAGATGATTATATAGTTCGTGGCGGCGATCGTGTTGGAATATATTATCTTGAGACCGGAGCAAGCCAAAGAGCATCTAAAGTAATTTATGATAGGGCAAATTCTGCAATCACTCAAATGAAATCTGATGAAATTAATTGGAAGAAGGTTTTTGAAAATGCGGATTGGTTTCATTGGACCGGTATCACACCTGCATTAGGTAAAAACGCACAAGAAGCATTACACGCAGCTTGCACTACTGCAAAAGAATTAGGTGTTACTATCAGTTGCGATCTCAATTTCAGAGCTAAGATGTGGACTCAAGAAGAGGCGCAAGCAGTTATGAAGCCTCTTATGAAATATGTCGATGTTTGTATTGCAAATGAAGAAGATGCCGAAAAGTCTCTTGGTTTAAAAGCAGATAATACTAATATCGAAGAAGGGAAATTGAATGAAGATGGATATTTCAATATTGCAAAAAAATTAAAAGAGATTTATAATTTCAAAGCAGTTGCTATTACGCTTCGTGAGAGTTTTTCTGCATCAATGAATGGATGGAGTGCTCTGCTTCTTGATGAAAAAGATTGCATAGCTCCAATTAGATCATCTCGTTACGAAATTGAAATTGTCGATCGAGTTGGAGGCGGAGATTCATTTGCCAGTGGGTTAATATATGGGCTTTTAACAAAAAATAATAGCAAGGATGCACTTGAATTTGCAGTTGCAGCATCTTGTCTTAAACATTCAATACCGGGAGATTTTAACCTAGTATCTATTGATGAAATTGAAAAATTAATTAAAAGTGGCGGATCAGGTAGAGTAGAAAGATAATTTCATATCGATAAACAATATAGTTTATTGCACAAGTTATTTATATTGCTCTGAATGAGAACTAAGACATTTCCTTTATTTATTTCGTTCATTTTCTTTGAGGGTGATATTTTTCTAGTTCGCTCTCAGTTGACTCCATATGAAGTGATTGCCAATTCTAGTAATATTCTTCAAACTAATAATTCGATTGCGCTCAGATTAATATTTCCTATTCGAAAAATTTTTTCAAATAGTCTTTGTTATATTTACAAAGGAAATTAAATCTGGCAGAAACTAATGAATTATAAAAATCTCTTCATAACAATAAGAACTCAATTAATGATTGGCATTATTTTGCTTGCTCTTAATTCTGCTTATTTTAGCAAAGGGTATGAACCGAAGAGACCAAATATAGTAATCGTACTTACCGATGATCAAGGGTGGGGGGACTTAGCTTGCAATGGCAATAAATATCTTAATACTCCGGCATTGGATGAACTTTCTCATTCGGGTGTTAAGTTTAATAATTTTTATGTCTCTCCATTATGCGCACCCTCAAGAGCAAGTTTACTTACGGGGCGTTATCATCTTCGCACGGGGGTATCCGGCGTTACTAATCGTGAAGAGATAATGCGTCTTGATGAAACCACATTCGCTCAAGTTTTTCAAAATGCGGGTTATGCAACAGGATGCTTTGGCAAATGGCATAATGGAGATCAATATCCATACACACCTAATGCTAGAGGGTTCGATGAATTCTTCGGTTTCTGCGCCGGGCATTGGAATAATTATTTCGATACCGAATTACAGCATAATGGATCAACCGTTAAAACAAAAGGGTATATAACAGATGTATTGACCGATGCAGCAATCGATTTTATTAATAAAAATTCAGAGAATCCATTTGTATGTTATATTCCTTTTAACGCTCCTCATAGTCCATTTCAGGTGCCCGATAAGTATTTTGATAAATATAAAAAGATGGGTCTAAGCGATACTCTCGCATGTGTCTATGGAATGGTAGAAAATATTGATGATAATACGAAAAGGATACTAAATACAATTGATGAATTGGGCTTAACCGATAATACGATTTTTATTTTTATGACTGATAATGGTCCGAATACTTGGCGGTATAATGGTGGAATGAAAGGAATAAAAAGTTTTGTTGATGATGGGGGTGTGAGAGTCCCATGCTTTATCAAATATCCTAACGCAATAAAACCTAATACAGTTATAAAATCTCTCGCTGCTCATATTGATATTTTTCCTACTATCGCTGAATTATGCAATATCGAAATTCCCGATTCGCTTTCTTTTGATGGAGTCAGTCTTGCGGGATTACTCACAGGCAAAAAAAAAGATGATAACAATGAAAACAATGATAAATCAAGCAGGTTGATCTTTGCACAGAATAAATTAAAAGACCCGCCGATTTCTGTTCGTGATGATAAATATATTTTAGTCCAGGATAAGAAAAACAATTCTTTGTTATATGATTTTAAAAATGACCCTCTTCAGAAAAATAATATTGCCGATAAAAAACCGATAGAAACAAAAAACTACTCCGAAAAAATTAATAGTTGGTATAAAGAAGTTGCCAAAAATGGATTTGATACACAGCCGATATTATTGGGTTATGATTATAATTATCCAATAGAATTGCAGGCGGTGGATGCTGTGAAAACCGATAGTCTCAGATTTTTTGAAGGGCATGGATGGGCACATGACTGGATCACAAATTGGAAATCGCCAAATGATGAAATATCTTGGAATGTCTCTGTAATTAAAGAATCAAAGTACAAAGTAAAGTTTAAATATTTTTGTCCATCAGGGTTTACAGGGTCGGAATTAAAACTAATGACAGCCGGAATTTCAATCGCTGCTAAAGTAAATATTCCGGTTGAATTTATTCCTATTCCAAGTCCCGATAGAGTAAAAAGACAAGAAGCTTATGAATGCCGGTGGGGAATTTTAGAAATCGGAGAAATTACGCTCCCAAAAGGATCTAATAAAATATTTCTAAAGGCAACTTTTATACCGAATAATTATGTTGCTGATTTTAAATCGATCATACTCGAGAAAATTAATTAAACAAAAATTATTTACTCATTTGGGAATATTATCATAGCATCAAAAATTATCTACAAAATATAATTACCGGTATTTTTATGCGAAATTGCTAAACTGTATGTATCTTTGCACAGTTTATAACATCTAATAATTATTAATTAAGAAAAGGAAGAAAAATGAATAAAGAAGATGTAATTTTATTTAGCGGTGGAATTCAAGGCGCAGAAGCAGAATTTGGAAAAACAGCCGAAAGCTTAGGTATCGAAGAAGTTAATTTTACTTTTGAAGGTCATAATATCGAACGCACACGCGGCATTAGAGTGCTTAATCATGATGAGCTTAAGAATGGTGATGTGAGTTTGGAATATGTTTCTAAATTGCTTAATCGTAATTACACAGCTACACCAAAATTGAGAAAAGTGCTTCAGAGCATTTGGTATCAGATCAATAACGGTCAGGAAATTTATGTCATAGGTCATATACTTGCTGATAACACCGTAAAAGGAGGTACAGGCTGGGGTGCTGAATTTGCAAAGATTTGTAATAAACCAATTTTCGTTTTTGATCAAGAAAAAGATTCTTGGTTTACGTGGGAACATTTGAATTGGGTTAAATGTGATGATCCGGTTATTAAACATGTTCATTTTGTAGGTACAGGCACTCGCTTCCTTCAAGATAATGGGAGAAAAGCAATTATAGACCTCTTCGCAAGAAGTTTCGGAAAATAAAAATATTGATGATATAATAATATTCATATCGAAAAACATTTTTTTAATTCCCGATTTCTATCGGGAATTTTTTTGAACTATTTGGTGTTATAAGTGTATAAAAGCAGAATAGTTGAATTATGAGAAATTAAATAAATAGATAACAATACGGAGGAAGATATGGATAGAAAATTATTTAGTAGTTATAAATTAGGCGATGTTGAACTAAAAAACAGAATAGTAATGGCTCCGATGACAAGAAGCCGCGCAATAGGCAACGTTCCGAATGATTTAATGGCGGAATATTATTCATTAAGAACAGACGCCGGATTAATAATAACCGAGGGAACTTCACCATCCCTAAATGGACTTGGTTATTCACGCATTCCCGGAATTTATAGCAAAGAGCAAATTGAAGGATGGAAAAAAGTAACATCCGCAGTTCATAATAAAGGCGGAAAAATATTTATGCAGATTATGCATACAGGGAGAGTATCGCATCCTCTTAACATGCCAGAAAATGCTAGGATATTAGCACCTTCGGCTGAAAAGCTTGAAGGCAATATGTGGACAGATCAAAAAGAATTACAACCGTATCCCGCTCCCGAAGAAATGACCGCAGAAGATATTCAAAATGCAATCGATGAGTTTGTGAAAGCAGCTAAAAACGCTATTGAAGCCGGTTTTGATGGAATTGAACTTCATGGTGCAAATGGTTATTTGATTGAACAATTTATCAGTCCAATTACCAATAAACGCACAGATGAATATGGCGGCTCGATCGAAAATAGACTCAAGTTTGTTTTAGAAATCGCGAAAAAAACTTCAGATGCTATCGGTGCGGGTAAGGTCGGTATCAGAGTTTCTCCTTATGGAGCAGCCAATGGTATGAAGTTCTATGATGAGATAGAAGAAACTTATAGCGTATTATCAAAAAAACTAAGTGAGATTGGAATAGTATATATGCATATTGCTGATCATAGTTCAATGGGTGCACCTGAAGTAAAACCATCGGTAAAAAAATCTATCAGAGATAATTTTAATGGAACAACTATTTTATCGGGCGGATATGATTCCGTGCGGGCAGAAAAAGATTTGCAAGAAGATAAAGGTGATTTAGTTGCCTTCGGAAAACCGTTTATTTCTAACCCCGATTTAGTTACGAAATTAAAAAATGGCACTGAATTAACTAAACCCGATAGCTCAACATTTTATTCGCCCGGAGCAAAAGGTTATACTGATTATTGATTAAAACTATCTTAACTTGAGAACCGAAATAATCTTGGGTGAGTATGAATTCAGTAGAAGAAAATAATAAAAAAGTCTGGCTCGTATCTGCGGATATGGGCTTTGGACATCAGAGAGCGGTATATCCTCTAAAATCGATTGCTGACGGGAATATTATTAATGTAGGTGCAGATTCATCCACTTCTAAAAGTGAACAAAAACTTTGGAAGCGAGTCCTAAGAGCCTATGAAATAATGTCCCGAGCAAAAGGTTTACCTATTGTTGGGAATCTGATTTTCGGACTTTTAGATTCTCTCCTTCATATCCCTTCGTTTTATCCATTACGAGATTTATCCAATAAGACTTTTCAAGTAGATCTATTAGAGCATAATATTAAGCGGGGACTATGTTCCGGTATGCTAGATACGATACGGAGAAAAGATCAACCGATGATTACCTCTTTCTATGCACCTGCGATTGCTGCTAATATGCGTGGAATAAGCGATGTTTATTGTATTATTTGCGATGCGGATTTGAATCGTGTCTGGGTTGCGAAAGCTCCATGGGAAAGCAAGATAACTTACTTTGCCCCTTGCAGTAAGGCAGCTCAAAGACTTCATGCTTATGGAGTACCGAATGATAAAGTTATTCTTACAGGATTTCCATTGCCACCGGAATTGCTTGGTAATAGGGAACTTGACGTGCTTAAGCGCGATCTCGCTCAGCGATTAAAAAGATTAGATCCAAATGGAGAATTTTGTTCTCGCCATGGAATTAATGTTCATCATTTCTTGGGCGAAGAAAATTGCAGTATCGAAATTGATCCTAAGATTACCTTAACATATTCAATCGGCGGTGCAGGTGCTCAAAAAGAGATTGGTGGTGCAATAGCTAAAAGTCTTAAAAATCTTATTCTACAAAACAAAATTAAGTTAAATCTCGTAGCGGGAACAAGAGAAAATATTAAAAATTATTTTCAAAAAGTCGCCTCTGAAATTAGCAATGACACTAAACAAATTGAAGTTTTTTACGAGAATAATATAGAAGATTATTTTAATACATTTAATCGTTTGATGCATAGTACAGATATACTATGGACTAAGCCAAGTGAACTTTCATTTTATTCGGCATTAGGACTTCCGATTATAATGTCTCCTGCAATCGGTTCGCAGGAAAAATTTAATCGCAAATGGTTGCTCGAAATTAGAGCCGGTATCAGACAGATCAATCCAGATTATGCTCATCAGTGGCTTTTTGAACTATTAGAAAATGGTTCGTTGGCAGATGCGGCGTGGTCCGGATTTTTGCGTGCAAGGAAATTAGGAACGTATAATATTATAGATATTATTAATACAGGAAAGTTTGTCCAGAATCAGTTACCAATTATGAGATAGCGCAAATTCTCTTTATTAAAATATGTTGTTTCGCAAATTATTAAGCTGATTATTTTTTTAGAAATTGTTTTTGTGGGTGGGAGTGCTTGATTAAATTGAATATACTTAGAAATAATAAAGAATTATTAGAAAAGGCAAATTCCGATCTTGAAAAAAGGGTAGCTGCAGAAATATCACAAAAGATAAGTGAAAAAAAATATCGAACTCTTTTTGAAAATTTATCTATCGGCTTTGCAATTTATAATTTAATCTATGATGAAAATGATCTACCCCTGGGTGTCGAATATATAGACGTTAATAGTGAATATGAAGCTCTAATGGGGAAAAGATATTCTTTTGCTGAAGGTGAAGAGCATAAAACACTTAGACATGTCGGCAATTTTGAATATTTACAGATAATTGATAGAGTTCTAAAAACCGGAATTTCAGAATCCTTAGAGTACTTCTATAAAGGGAGTTATCTAAAAGTCTCGTTATACCGCCCTGATGATGGGCTTGTCGCTGCATTAATGACTGATATCACTGATAGAGTGATGGCTCAAAACGAGATAGAAAAAGCTCATGCACTTGTCAAATATATTATTGATTCACTCCCCTTTTCTATTATTACGATTGATAAAAATCAAAATGTTACTCAATGTAATAAATCTGCCGATGTATTTATCTCTCCTCTTGATCGTGAATGTGATTCTCATTCCTTATTTGAGAAATTTAAGATACTCAATTTTATTGAACATGACTTAAATATGTCTTTAATAAATAATGTCATTATTACAAATGAAAAAATAGTCTCAAATGATGAAGGAGAATCTAAGTCATATAACATCACAATTATGCCCATTACAGCACCTATCAATGAAGGAAGTTTAATAATAATTGAGGATATCACCGAAAAAAAATCAATGGAAGAATTAATGATTCAGAGCGAGAAGATGACATCTATTGCAGGATTAGCCGCCGGCATTGCTCATGAAATTAATAATCCATTGGGAACTATCGCACAAGGGTGTCAAAATATCATCAGACGTACCGATAAAGAGATGCCCAGGAATAAAGCCGTTGCTCATAAACTCGGCATCGAAATGGAACAAATAGAAGAATATTTTAAGCAAAGAGATATCGGGAATATAATTGATTCTATTAGCGGTGCAGCGGGCAAAGCAAGCGCGATAATTAAGAATATGCTTCAATTTAGTCGAAAAAGTGATTCGGGAAAAAATAATTGCGATATCAAAAAACTATTGGATGATACTATCGCATTAATTAAAAATGATTATAATCTTAATAAAAAATATGACTTCAAAAATATAAGAATTGAAACTCAATATGAAGAAAATTTGTCCGATGTATGGATTTCAGCAGTTGAGATTCAACAAGTAATTTTTAATTTAATTCAAAATTCAGTCCAAGCCATCTTCATTAATCATGAACTTGAAAAAATACCGATGATAATTATTAGAACAAAAAAAGAGGGAGACGAACTAATTATCGAAATTGAAGATAATGGTCCCGGAATGGATGAAAAAACAAAGCATCGAATTTTTGAACCATTTTTTACAACAAAACCTGTGGGCGAAGGTACGGGATTGGGTCTTTCTGTGTCATACATGATAATTAAAAATAATCACAATGGAAAAATTTTAGTATATTCTCATTTGGGTATAGGTACTACATTCCAAATAATTATTCCTTCTGTTTTTTCTCATCAGGACTAAAATTATTTTGATATAATAAAGATAATTTAACTGATTTAAAAATTATAAAAAGCGGTATATTAAAGTAATCACATATTAAGTAAGTATCTTGCTATTTGATGGTGACAAGTCGATATTACAGACACCAAGAATTATATTTCTAAAAAAATGAAAATATTGGACAATAATATTACACTTGAAAGTTAGGTATTAAAGATGGAATTAAATTCCGAGTTATCTCCATATTATTCATTGGTTAATGTAAAAATGTTAATCATTGATGATGATATAGATTTATGTAACAGCTTAAAATATTTTTTTGAAGACTTAGAGGCAATTGTTTTTACGGCAAATGACGGTAACACGGCATTAAGGTTGTTTGCACAAGATGAACCGGATATAGTCTTGGTGGACTTAAATATGCCCGGAATCGGCGGCGAAAAGATAATTGCATTTATCAGGGAGATGTCTTTTGATGTTCCTATAGTGGTCGTTTCAGGTACCGGAGTTATAAAAGAAGCCATTAACTCGATAAAACTTGGAGCATGGGATTTTGTCTCTAAACCAATCTTGAAATTTGATGATCTTGAAATGAGCGTTCATAGAGCTTTAGAAAAATCTTCACTCATGAAGGAAAATTCTCTTTATAAAAAAAATCTCGAACTCCTTGTCGATAAAAGGACTAACCAATTAAATGAAACGATTAAAGAGCTTCGTACAGCTAAGGAAAAAGCGGAAGCGGCGGATAATATTAAATCGGAATTCCTCGCTCAGATGTCGCATGAAATAAGGACTCCGCTTAATGCTGTAATGGGATATACTGATTTAGCACGTGCCTATTTAG
>Ga0209643_1001166_pt1 | contig 27711 bp, 24 predicted proteins | sample AutmiccBRH37_all_FD_187383 | JGI IMG/M metagenome (GOLD analysis project Ga0209643, IMG submission 187383) | Deep subsurface microbial communities from Mt. Terri, Switzerland - Autotrophic microbial communities BRH/37_all (SPAdes) (version 2) | ecosystem: Environmental > Aquatic > Deep... | reverse complement strand
GATGGCGTGCGCTTTCCGGCGGAACGGCGAGGATCGCCGCTAGGGCTGGATGGCGATTTTCATCACCCCGTCGCGCTGATGGGCGAACAGGTCATAGGCCGCCTCGATATCGTCGAGCGGGAAATGATGGGTGACCAGCTTGCTGGCATCGACCCGCCCCGATCCGATCACATCCATCAGGCGGCGCATTCTTTCCTTGCCGCCGGGGCAGAGCGTGGTCACGATCCGGTTGTCTCCCAGCCCGGCGGAAAAGGCGCCCACCGGCAAGGTCAGGTCTTCGGAATAGACGCCGAGCGAGGACAGGGTCCCGCCGGGCCGCAAGGTCCGCAGGGCCCAGTCGAAGGTCTGCGACTTGCCGAGCGCCTCGATCGAGACATCGACCCCGCGCCGGTCGGTGATCCGCATGATCTCGTCGACCGGGTCCAGCTTGCTGAAATCGATCACGTGATCGGCACCCATGCTGCGCGACATTTCCATCCGCTCCGGGATCGATTCGACGGTGATGATATTGGTCGCGCCCATCATCCTGGCACCGGCGGTGGCGCACAGGCCGATCGGCCCCTGGGCAAAGATGGCGACGCTGTCGCCGATCCGGATCCTGCCGGATTCGGCCCCGCTGAAGCCGGTCGAGAGAATGTCGGGGCACATCAGGACCTGTTCGTCGGTGAGCCCTTCGGGCACCGGGGCGAGATTGGCCATGGCGTCCGGCACGCGCAGATATTCGGCCTGGGCGCCATCGATCGTGTTGCCGAAACGCCAGCCGCCCATTGCCTTCCAGCCATGCCCGTGCTGGCCGCCGCATTGCGAATGGAAACCGCAGAGCGAGGCGTAGGAAGTCCCGGTCGGGGTGATCGCGCCGGCAATGACCCGCTGGCCTTCGGAAAATCCCTCCACCGCGGAGCCGAGCCGTTCGATGATGCCGACCGGTTCATGGCCGACTGTCAGCCCGCTTTCGACGGGATATTCGCCCTTGAGGATATGGACGTCGGTACCGCAGATGGTGGTGGTGGTGATCCGGATCAGCGCGTCGAGCGGGCCGATGTCGGGAATCGGTTTCTCGCCCAGAATGATCCTGCCGGGCTCAATGAATATGGCGGCTTTCATGTGATTGTCCATGACCGGTCTCCATCGCGTTGCTGATGTTGCGCGATCATTCTAGGGAGAGCCGTCGCAGCCGTCGTTACGCAATTGCGCGTAGTTTCCGCCCGCGCCCATGACCCAAGGGAGAGGGGGTGGGTGATGGGGATCGTGTTATCATTCCATTCAGAACATTTGATCGCCCCAGCATAGGCCGGGGCCTGACCCGGCTATCCTCTGCGCACGATAAACTGGTCTGGAACCCAGCCTTCGCGGGGATGACGGTTTGGGGACAAAGGGTTGTGAAAGGGTGCGATTGCCTCGCAGCCTCACCCACTCACCCCAATCTTTTCTCCCGCAACGCCGATCGTGCCGCATCGGCCAGAAACCCCGACCGGTTTTTTGCCACCTTGTCTATCGCGGCCACCAGTCCTTCGTCGAGCGTGACATTGATTCGCACCGATTTGCCCGGCTGCTCGGCCCGCACCAATATCCGCGCCACTTCTTCGACTTGCGGATCCTGCGGAATCGCGTCGAGCGGAGAGGGAGCGGAGAATCTGTCGCCATATTCAGCCGACACGACCAGATGGCCGGTCAGCGCCTCTTCGGCATTTTCCGCTGCCTCCTGCTCGGTCGCGCCAAAGGAAGTGCAGCCCGGCAGGTCGGGGAAAAACACGGCGAACCCGTCGGCAGATCGCTCGAGAATGGCCGGATAATATATTACAGACACTTTTTTCGTCGTCCTTTCAATTTCTTAGCTTCAAGCCGCTTTGGCGTTCAATGCTCTTCAGGGTGCCGACGGGAAGGTCGGCTTTCGGATGTGGGACGGTGACGGTGCCCGGACGTTCAGGGTGCCGTAGATGCTTGTGGCTGCCGCTTTGCCGCACCTCTTTCCAGCCGGCCCGCTTCAGCCGCTTCAGGACTTCCCTGCTCCGCATCCTCTCTCTTTTGACATTCAACTGTCTATGTGTATACATACACACTTATAATGAAAAATCAATCAAATGACGGTGACGAGCTGATGGCGGGGCAGACTTGGCAGCCCACTGTCTGCCCGTTTGTCCTCTACGCAATATCCATTGGTCTGGAACCCGTCCTATGCCGGGATGACTGGCCGTGAACGGGCCCGATTGCGCTATGTTCCGCTGCCATCCATCCGGATATGCGGGATGGCGGCCGGGGCCTCGGGGGCGTCGATTACCGCGCCGACGTCGATCGGCTGGTGCATCCTCTCGGCATATTCGGCAGGCTCGCCCGCAAGGCCGGCATCCGTACCGAAATTCTCGTCATTCCACGCCTGCAGTCGTTCCAGCCGCAGCCGGTCGATCTTGCGCGCGGGTTCGGCCGGCACGAGGACACGTGCGCCCCTTTCATATCTGCCGATTTCATAGCTGGCATAAGCCGGTCCATAGGCCGCAGGCTGCCGATCAGTCCGGCTGGCCGTGACCCTGGGCATGGCAAAGGCATTCTGCCCGAGAGAAAAGCGCTCGACCGGGTCCGCCGGCGGATTCGCGGCCAGGCGGGGCTGCATCGATTGCTCGGTGGCGTGGCCCAGCGCCATGCCGGAAAGCAGGGCCAGCGAAAGGGCAATCGTGGCGTAGGAAAAAATCTCCGTCGGGGTCTTTTCTCGATTTTCCATGATCCCAATACGCGCGGCGATCCGATCCGTTCCCGCGACCTCGGGATTTCCCGGCGATCACCGACGCGCCCGTTGCACGCGGCCCTTGCCATCGCGCCGCGCGCGCCATAGGTCGGCGGCATGGATTTTGATGACCAGCTGCAGCGCTATTTCGGCACCACCGACCTCGCCGCGATCCGGCCGGAGGCGATGGCCGCGGGAATCGAGCATATGCGAGTCGACTTCGGCCTGGAAACGGATCGCGGCCGGCGCTTTGCGCTTTGGGCGGTGCTTTACATGCTCGGCACGCATCTTGATCTCGACGCCGCGTTCAAGGACGCGGCGGACCGCGATTCGGCGCGGGATTTCATGGATCTGATGGACCGGATGCAGGACTGACGCGGATGAAGAAAGCCGATATCTTCGAATTCTATTCCCGGCTCGCCGCCGACAATCCGGCGCCGGAGACCGAGCTCAACTATGGCAATGTCTACCAGCTGGTGGTCGCGGTGGCGCTGTCGGCGCAGTCGACCGATATCGGGGTTAACAAGGCGACGCGAAAGCTGTTCGCCGAGGTCAAGACGCCGCAGCAGATGGTCGATCTCGGGCTCGAGGGGCTGAAGGAGCATATCAAGACCATCGGCCTCTTCAATAACAAGGCGAAGAACGTGATCGCGCTGTCGGAAATGCTGATCGCCGCCTATGGCGGCGAGGTGCCGGCGGACCGCGACGAACTGGTCAAGCTGCCCGGGGTCGGGCGCAAGACCGCCAATGTCGTAATGAACTGCGCCTTTGGCGCCGAGACCTTCGCGGTCGACACCCATATCTTCCGGGTCGGCAACCGCACCGGACTGGCGCCCGGCAAGACGGTACTGGCGGTGGAGAAGAAGTTGGAGAAACAGACGCCGTCGCCGTTCCGGGTCCACGCCCATCACTGGCTGATCCTGCACGGCCGCTATATCTGCAAGGCGCGGCGGCCGGAATGCTGGCGCTGCCCGGTCGCCGACCTGTGCCGCTACAAGAAGAAGACGCCGCCGCCGGGGTAACGGGTGGAAGGATAAGGATATCTCCGGATAGGCGGCCATCCGGATTTCCGTTAGAAGACGCGGGTTAGCAATTCAGGTCATCCCCAAAGAAGCGGAGAACATTCATGCGTATATTTGCTCCTGTCATCATCAGTGCGATCCTTGCTACCGGCGGCTGTGCCGCAACCGGAACCGATATCGGCAGCAAGGCGTCGGTCGACGAAGACCATGTCATCCGGATGATTGGCGAGCCGAAAAGCTGCATCATGCGCTCCAGCATCAGTTCGACCGAGGTGATCGACAGCCAGACCATCGATTTCAAGATGCGCAATGGCGACATCTATCGTAACCGGCTGCCCAGCAAATGCCACGGACTCGCCTTCGAGGAGGCCTTTTCCTACAAGACGTCGACCAACCAGCTGTGCAATGTCGACATCATCCATGTGCTCGATGACACCGCCGGCCGGCTCGACACGCGCGGCGCCTGCGGGCTGGGGAAATTCCAGCAGATCGAGAAAATCCGCAAGGACCGGGAGCAGGACTAGCGCCGGAATTGCGCTTGTTCATCCTGTTGCAGAACGGTGGCGGCAGGACGGGGCTCCACCCTTCTTGCTGAATTCGTGCAAGGGTTAGAGCGAACTATGTTACTGTGCCTGCAGGCAAGGACACGCTTTGCTCAGCCAGCAGCCTAGATCTGCTTTTTTCAGCTGCTTTTTTCAGCTGCTTTTTTAGCGCCACTGCCTGGAACGGACTCGCACCTGCGAGAAGCCAGCTTGCTTTTGAACGGGCTCCCCATGAACAGTCGAACGATAGCCACTGCCGAACCCCTGCTCAATCTTGCCCAGTCAATGGTGGTTACCTCCGATACACCGCTGCTGTTGCTCGACAGCGATCTGCGGGTGATCGCAGCCAGCATTTCCTTTTGCCGGGCATTCGCGCTTGACCCGCAACTGATCACCGGCAACTCGATCCTGGCCATGGGTCACGGTGAATGGGACCTGCCTAGATTGAAGTCGCTCCTTTCCGCAACGGGTTCGGGCGGAGCCGATATTGACAAGTACGAGATCGACCTTGTCGCCGGGGATGAAAAGGGCGCTCGCCGCCTGGAACTGTCGGCGCACAAGCTCAGCTATGACGATGCAGACGGGACCCGTCTGCTTCTGTCGGTACTGGATCTGACCGCCGCCCATGCTGCGGACAAGGTCAAGGACGGTCTCATCGCGGACAATGCGATGCTGATGAAGGAATTGCAGCACCGGGTCGCAAACAGCCTGCAGATCATAGCCTCCGTCCTCATGCAGTCGGCCCGGCGGGTCACCAATGACGAGACGCGCAACTATCTGGAAGTGGCCCATAACCGCGTGCTCTCGGTCGCTACGATCCAGAAGCATCTTACCGCCACGGGCACCGACGACGTGAAGCTGCGGCCTTATTTTACGCAGCTTTGCCAAAGCATTGGTGCCTCCATGATTGCCTATCCGGAAGAACTGTCGATCACGGTCGAGAGCGATGACACCACCGTCCCTTCCGCCACATCGATCAGCCTCGGCCTGATCGTGACCGAGCTGGTCATCAACTGCCTCAAGCATGCCTTTCCCGAAGGGTCTGGCGGCAGGATAACAGTGGGATACAGGAAAGACGAATCCGGCTGGACCCTTGTTGTCGCCGACGACGGCAAGGGAATGCAGACTTCCGGGCCGCCCCCCGTTTCCGGTCTGGGAACCAGCATTGTCGAAGCCCTTGCCCAGCAGCTCCAGGCGCATACCGAAGTTGCCGATGGCGATCCCGGCACGATCGTTTCAATCGTCCACAAGGAAACCGCGCTCCATGCTGCAGACGACCTGCCGGTCATCGAGGCAGTCTAGGGCTGCTGATCCGAGCTACGCAGGCGCGCGCGATCTTGCCTGCTTGATCCTGGCGAACTGCCGGGTCGCCTGGCGAAGGTTCATGCCTAAGGGATGGTGAGAGGCCCGCCCTCTATCGGTCGGGAAAGCCGGCTGGCGATTCGTCGCAACGTCGCCGCCCGGTTCGCTGCCGTCTGCCTGGCAGCAGAGCCCGGCCAGTGGCAGACTTTGGCCTGATGCCTGACCCAGCCGTGACCCGACCGGGAGGCGCAGAACAGCTCTTGCTCCTCATTTCGTTATCCTCTATCGGGATGTTTCAGCGTTCGAAAGGCGCTGATTTTCGTCGGTTTACTTTCGGCACCCGTAGCTCAGCTGGATAGAGCGCTGCCCTCCGAAGGCAGAGGCCACAAGTTCGAATCTTGTCGGGTGCACCAGTTTTCAAAGACTTAGACGTGCGACATTTTGGCAGTATGGAAAACGTATGGAAAACGGGCTGCCTTGTCCAGCAACGCGCTGCCGTGAGACCCCTGATTTCTAGCGCGCCTCACGCCGATAGAAGGCTGGGTGCTCCGGAAAGAAGAAACTGTCCGCCACCCTCTTGTTGGGTCACGATTTTTTGAAGGCTTGAAAATGGCAGGAGTGGACGTAGCCACTCCAGATGATTGTTCATTGTTTCCGACTCGCGCCACTGGCGGCGCGCAATTTAAGCAGCGATGCCATTGTTGGCGTCATTGACCGTCACCCCGACTCTTGCTGCCGCTTGATCTTGCGAAGCTGTTCTACTTCCGGTTTCAAACGATCAAGCACCCGCTGCGTTGCCTCAGGCCGCAACCAGCAAGGTCCGGACTGAGAGCGGACTTGCTCGGATTTCAGCAACAGTTCTTCACGCTGCCGTGCTGTTGCGGCGGTCCCATAGATTTCTTCTGCCGCTATATCGACAAGCTGCTCGAACTCGCTGGAGTGTCCGCCTATCGAATAGATATCTTGCTGCGTGACGGTGGCAATCTCAAGCACGACTTCGATCTGGCTATTTGCATACAGACCGACCCCTTCATGGTAACCGGAAATAGAAGCTTTGTTCTGCTCCAAGACGTCCGTGAAGGCCGGTTCTTGATAGAGCTTCGAGAGATTGACTATGACATCCTCGGGCTTGGGATGAACATAAAGGATGACGCCCTGATACCCCTGGCCTTCAGGCGGCACGCCATTTTTGAAGGCTTTGGCAATCTCGATAGCTGTGGTCCATGACGAGATTTTCTCGGGTAGCTTATCTTCGCCAATGAGATTCCAGACCCCGCCTTTCGGCAGTGCGATCTGCCGGAAGCAGCATAGCCCACAGGTCCGGTATTTTTCGGGCAAGCCTGCACAGGCGTCCTTCAGCACGGCGCCTCGGCGGCGGCTCTGTTTCTCGTTGCCTCCCCGTTGCCAATCGCTGATCGCTTGTAACAGTGGAAGGTCAAACCCCCCGCTCACGGGAACAGCACCCGTTCAAGGGCATCGGCGAGCCCTCGCCGCCTGTCGGCGTCAAGACGGTCGAGATTGCGCTGCTTCCATTGGACAGCGGGAAGTTGCTGCGCCTCGGGAATGCCAAGCAGCGACCAGTCCGGCTCTCCCCGCTTGAAACCAAGCAGGAAATGACGGTGCGCTTCGGGCATATCACCCACTATCGAGGCGATGACTTCCTCGCGCGCGGCTTCAAGGTCGGCAAGCTCGACTGACGCCTGCGTCATGCCGACGAAACCCCGCTCAAATTCCTCGGCGAGCGGTTTGCGGGTCGGGGCAAGGATTTCGGACATAGGGCGATTGTGGCTGAGGACATAGACCAGGAAGGCGCGGCGCAATTCGTCGCTTACGCCTTCATTGGCGAGCAGATCGCGCACATCAAAGAGGTCGCGCGGGTGCTGGCGGTCGAGCGCCGCGACAATCTTTCCAGCATAAAGGTCGGCGGACGAAACCACCTGCATTTCGGCAAAGCCGAAAGCTTCTTCCACGGCGGGTACCACGCCTGTCACAGCCGGGTCATAGACAGTGCCGCGCAGCACCGGCGTCACCTCGATCTTGATCTGCGCGTCTGCCGTCCTGACGATCAGCTTGGTGACGATATTCTCTTCGGCTGAGCGGGACGGATTGACGCGCGCGCCGGGCATCCCCTGCTCGATCCCCTCTTTGATCCGCAGCATGGCCTCGTCGATAGCCGCAAGCGACATTGTGCGATCTGCGACCGGCAGGTAGGTCAGGTCGATGTCAACCGAGAGGCGCGGCATGTCGCGCACGAAGAGGTTGATGGCGGTGCCGCCTTTGAGGGCAAAGACGTTCTCCTTCGCCACGAACGGGATGACGCGAATGAGAAGAGAAACCTGCTGCCGGTAAATATCGAGAAACGCCATTGGTTCATTGCCCTCCAAGGTCGGCGGGCACAGTGATATTGTAGCGCGGGTCAAGCTTGCCGCCTTTGACCAGGACGCGCTTGCCCGAACCGAGATCGACGCGGGAGGCATCGAGCCTTGAAAGCCATGCATGGCGATGGCGATCGGCGAAGAATAGAAACAGCCGCTTCACTTTCACGCTCGCGCAAGCCTCAAGAAGGATTTGCAGGCGGCGTGGGCTGAGATCGCTCATCCCTTCCATCAGGGCATCGACCTGCTGGAAGCTCTCATGCTCGGGCAATTCGTCCAGCAGCTCAAGGGCGGCGCGCTCCCTGCTCGCATAGCGGATGGGATAGGTTGCATGTCCACCCGTGTTGACCATGACAGGGCGCGGCTCCGGCGGTGCCTCGGCGTCGCCGGGAAACAGCCGCAAACTGTTATGCCAGCGGAAATTCACTTCGAGAGGTAGGTCCGCAAGCCATGTTGGCGGGCGCTTCGGTCCATAGAGATGAACCTCCTGCACCGCTGTCGAAAGATAATGGGCATAACCCTGCTGTTCGAGCGCGGTTCGGCCGCCAACGGCCAAGGGTAAATCCAGCAAGGTCTGGAGAGATATGACTACCTGTTGCCATGTCAGCGGCGTGCGCGAACGGCGATAAACGCGGCGCGCCGGGCTATCGAGCCAGCCAGCACGAACATACTGGCTGCGCAGGGCTGATGAATAGCCATGGGCTTCCAACCACCCAGCATCAACAAGAAGTCCCTCAGGGAGTTCCTGCTGGAGCCGGTTTAGTTTTCCATCAGAACGCGTAGCCATGCTTAGTATTTTGGCATATTCTCAAACAAATGTCGAGTTTATAGATCCAGTACTTTGCTAAGCAAGGCTTAGCATTTTAGACACATGATAAACCTGTCAAATCAATCATCGCATATGCTAATTACCAGTGTGTTGGCTGCGAGTTTCCGACCTTATTCTACGCACAAAATAGAGGCTAATAAATCTCTATAATTCAATGTCTTAGTTGTGATAACTCTCGGATTAACGATCAGCATTCCCTCGCGCGCGCGCGCGCGCCTGCGCGAGTCTGTCTTTCATGGTGATATTTCAGCTCGTTTTCGCCAGATAATAGGGAGCCCTCCTATCGTTCACCGAGGCAACCACGGAAGTCGCAAATTGGACCAATTGCAGATTAGTGGATATTTCTCAGTTAGGTCAACGCCCCCAGCTTGTTGCGCGTAACCAACGGCCCGCTCAGTCGATGCCAAGCTTGTTGAAGAATATTTTATTCCGCATTTCAGCGTCGCGTAGGAGCTTCGTCCAGCTGATCACTTCCATGTAGAGGCTGATATTACCGAACCAGCGAAACCAGCCGAGGCCATCTGGCATAGGTGTGAATTGCTGCTCAAACTCTAGCCATTTCTTTACCTTCGCGGTCAGGTCGCAAACAACATATCCATAGAACGGTGTCGTGTCGTTTACGATAATGTCCCGTCCAGTAGGAGTTTTGAATTTCCCCTCCCTGATTTGGTTCACATAGCGGACAATCTGTTGGACAGGGTCTTCCTTCGAGGAAGGATCGGCAAAATCATCGCGTTGAGGCCGCTTGAACTCAAAAATCGTGATGGGGTTGCTCGCCTCGTTATCGCCGCGAAATGCAACGCGGCGGTTGTAAACGGTGACATCAGTGCGGTCGCCGCTCGATAGTCGGAGGGGCTTATCGGACGACACATACGATGCGAAGTTCAGTCGCTCGTCTAGGATCCACAGATTGTGCGCGTCGTAATTGAGTTCTTCTGAATCCTTCCTGCGCGGCATGATGATGTCATGCACCTCGCCCTCGGACTGATGTTTGCCGTCAACGCCGATTTCAAGCGATTTGGAAAACAGGTCAATAACGCATCGACGCATAGAAACGTAGTGAATCAGGTCGTTTTTGCTGCTTTCGGAAATACTCTCGATCACCCCGGCGATTTTCGTGGTCAGCTCGTCGGGGTCCTCCGAGTTCAAAATCTCGGCGACTTGTGTCCGGGTCGCTACCTCCTTCTCGTATTTTCTCTTTTGCAGGTGAAGCTCGATGTCCTGATTGGACGGCCTCATCGGCAAGGCGCTGAAGTCGACATTCTTGGCGAGCGCGCGATGCCAAGGAGCATCGGCCTCGACATATTCGGCGATGCGCGCCTCCTTACGTTTCTTTCGTTCGGCGATTTCCGAGCCAACGGCAGATTGCGCGATTTCGGCTGCTTTCTGCTCAATGTCGGCCTGCGATATACCGTTGAGCAAATCGGCGTCGGTCTGGAAACGAAACTCACCGCGCTCAAGCGACACGTTATCGTTGAGGTAGTCGCCAAATACATAGGCTTTGATGATGAAGTTTCGTCCCTTGCCGGAATGCTCCCCAGATTCGGTTTCAAAAAACTCATCTGAAAATTCAGGAATATAGGATTGTAGGGGGTTATCCGTCACCTCCCTGCGATGAGCGACGAGGCTGACCTTGCTGCGTGCTGCGCGCGGCGCGTAGAACTTGAAAACCCTGACCTGAAAGGCTTTAGTTTCCTCGTTCGCGGTCAGTGAAAAGGTCGGCCTATCAACCTTCATTTCGACTATCTGGCTGTTCTCTTGGCCTAGATAATCGTTCAGTGCCACGGTGCTGGATGCATTTTGCGCCTCGCGGATGACCACACGCGGGCATCGGCGCTCTTTGTCCACGAAATATGGGAGCAAGCGCTCCACAACGACGCGGCTGATGATTTCCAGACCCTTGTCAGGAAATCTGACAGATTTGATACCGGAAATTTCGATCTTGGAGCCGGTTTCCTGCGATTGGGAATCCGTAAGCTCCTCTTCCACAATAATGTCTTTGTCCAAGCCCATTCTGAACCTGCGGTCGCGGTAGGTTTCTCCATCGGCGAAGGTGCTGGTGACGGTCACCCGGTCGAAGTATTTCAGACAGGTGAAGCGCCCGAAACCTTTACCGCCATCGGCTATTTTCCGCTCGGTATAGAGCGTATCGAATGCACTTCGGTTGCTCTCAGTGAAACCCGTGCCGTTGTCTCGGACAACGAAGCCGTCTACGCCCTCAAGGCGGTCGATAATGTCCGCCTCACCGTTACGCAACACCTCAATTTCGACCAAGCCACCTTCCGCGCCCTTTTCTTCAATGGCTTGGATAGCGTTGACGACCAGCTCCACCAGCGGAGTATAAATGTTCGTGCCGGACCGGATGTTCTCAACCAAGCGTTTTACATTAACATTACTCATAACAACTTCCGGTGTACTAGTTTAGCCGTGTTCGGGTCATAGACATAGCCGGTAATTGTCCCGTCCTTGATCCTTTCCACTACGTCATCCACGACGAAACGCGGCACGAGGAACCATTCACGGGGGATCACAGGATTGCCGAACCTGTCCTTAATTTCGATGTCGATACGAGCCGGGCCGAAAACGCGGTGGATCACCCTTTCTAGCTTGGTCCGGTTGATATTGAACAGTGTGTAAGTAGCGACGACTTCCACGTCGGCCATTAGAAAGGTCGGGTCAAGTTTGGCATTGGCAATGCGCCGCACTACGTCGCCGCCGGTCACGCCGATCTTGTGCAGAACCTCTCGGTTGGCCGTGACGAGCGGGTGATCTGACTTGCTGCGCAACACATAGATTGTGCCGCTGGCCTGATCGTCATCGTCATTTTCACTGGCAAACAGGGGGCCGGCGGCGGGTTCCGTGATCCGCCTTCCGGCATCATCCTTATACAAGGCACGCTGTAGCGATCGACGCAGCAGATTGCTCTCGGTCCCGTTGGAATAGATCAGACGCAAGCGTGCATCCAGTTCGCCATTCGGCGCTTTGAAGGCGTTCCCAACTTCAGCAACATAGGCGGTCTGGCCGCCCAGAATGAAAAACTGCCCCTCGGTGATGTCCGCTTTCAAGAGCCCGGCATCCTTCACGAATGGGCGAGTGGTTCGCACACCGGAATCGAGTTCGCGCTGAACCTGCGTGAACAAGGGCTCGAACCTAACAAAACCGGCGCACGGCTCCCTATTGGCGATTTCTTCAGCAGCCCGCTTTTCTACGCTGGGCCGGACGTGGCGGAGCTGCGTGATGTCCACGTCCCCAGCCATGCCTTCCAACTCGGCCAACAGTTCATCGTCGTCAATACCATCGGCATGTGATGTGCCGACTGTTGTATAATCAGCTAACAGGCCCTGATGGTCGAGCAGCGTCAGTAGCGCGCGGCAGTCTTCCTGCGCACGGAACCGGTCGAGGCGCACGGCATACAGGCGTTCGAAGATGTCCCGGTCCTCGCCATGTTGCGGAGCGCGGCCTTGTTCCTCGACAAAACGCTGGATCTCCTCAAATCCTGCGATGATGCGCTCCTCGCGGGGGGAGCGTCCGACCTTCTTATTCGATTGGGCAAAGTCGGCCAGCTCATTGCGGAGGTCGTCAAGGTCCAGGTCACTCATAGCGGCCCTCATCCTTAAAGCGCACAAATGCGGCGGCACCTTCGGCCATTCGCTTTTCCCAGGCATCTGTCGAAGTGATCGTCGGCAGTCGCCCGCGCTCTTTCTTGAAGCGGACGGCGCGCACTGCCAATTCCTTGGCCTCTTCCGGCGATAGGCTGGTGCGTTTAGCGGCAATCGCCGCAGCGACCTGCTTCAGGCTGTCTTCGCTCATGGTCTTGGCCAGGATAGAATAGGCTTCTCCAAACGGGTTAATCCGATCAATCAGATCAATGTCCAATTCACGTACGTCCATAGCGAACTTGCGGACACCGTCGATCAACGCGGTGTTGACGCTGGGTCCATTGTCATCGCTGATGGCAATTCTGGCGGCCTGTTGTGTTAGGTTAAGCGCGGCGATAGCGCGCTGGCGAACCGCTTCCTGATCTCCATCGTCCAGTTCGGGATACTTGTCTTTAATGATCTTGCCGAGGCGCATTTGCGTCAGTTCTTCGGGCATCAGCTCCCTATCGAACAGGCCGCGCTCGATCGATGGCTTGTCTTGCACGAACGCGGCGATCACCTCGTTCAAATCCTCGCGGCAGATGCGGGCGGCTTCAGGGCTTTTCGGTTCGGCCAGCCCCTTAATCTCGATCTGGAAGACGCCGCGCTCCTCATGGAAGCCGACGTTGCATTTGTCAGCATCATAACCACCCTCGCCATAGTTGAAGCCTGACGTGGCGACATTCACCGAGTTCTTCGGCTTGAACTCAAAGCGTGGGGCGAGCACCTGCTCCATCAGTAAGCTGGCGGCGATGGCCTTAAGCGTGTCGTTGACGGCCTCGGTCACAACGCCTTCGGAGGCGTCAGGCTCCGCGATCAGGTTTGTAAAACGCGCACGGATTTTGCCGGGCGCATCGCGGGTGGCGCGCCCGATTATCTGAACAATCTCTGTCAGGCTGGCCCTGTAGCCCACTGTCAGCGCGTGTTCGCACCAAATCCAGTCGAAGCCTTCCTTGGCCATGCCAAGCGCGATGATGATGTCCACATGATCGCGGTTGTTTTTCTGAGCCGGGTCTTTCAGCGCGGCCGAAACGCGGTCACGCTTAGCCGGATCATCGTCCACCAGATCGGCGATGCGGAGAGTACGGCCCTCGGGCGTCCTAACCAACTGGAAGCCACTCGCGGCATCCGTGCCCTGCCAGTCGCCGAGTTCCTCGATGATGTGCTCCACCTCCCTGATCTTGTCCTTCGTGCTCTCGCGCGAATTGACGTTGGGGATATGGATGATCGTCTTTTCGGCCGGGTCCAGCACAGCCAGGATGTCGTCCACATAGGCACCGGCATAGAAGAAATAGCCTATGTCTAGTCGCTTGAGGTGCTCATAGCCGTTGAGCTGCTCGTAATAGGTGTAGGTGACGCTATCGAATCGCGCCTCGTCATGCGGGGCAAGCACAGCCTCTGCATCGCCCCGGAAATAGGAGCCAGTCATGGCGACGATGTGCACTCGATCGCGGGAGATAAAATCGCCCAGTTGACGGCCCAGCTTGTTGTCCTCGCCGACAGAGACATGGTGGAACTCGTCCACCGCGACCAGCCGGTCATCGAAGGCCTCGATACCGAACCGATCGACGGCGAAGCGCAAGGTGGCGTGGGTGCAGACCAGCACCTTGTCATCGCTTTCGAGAAACGCGCCGAGTGAATTGACCTTGCCGCCATTGTCGATGCCTGGCGCGTTGCACAGGTTCCATTGCGGCTGGACACGCCAGTCCGCCCAGAAGCCGAACTGGCTGAGCGGTTCATCGTTGAAGCTGGCCCCGATCGATTTCTCGGGCACCACGATGATAGCCTGCTTCACCCCTTGGTTGGCCAGCTTGTCGAGCGCAATGAACATGAGCGCCCGGCTCTTGCCTGATGCGGGAGGGGACTTGATCAGCAGATATTGCTCGCCTCGCTTCTCATAAGCGCGCTCCTGCATGGCGCGCATCCCCATCGCATTCGACTTAGTCGAATTGCCATTGCAGGCGTAGGAGACGGAAACCGAGGGGACCGATCTTGTCATGCGTTCAACCCATTTATTCGCTTGTGGTAGCGCCGCAGGAACAGGCGGGCCGTAACGAGAGTGATCTGAAGGCGAAATGTCGCGTCTTCCTCTTCGGAGAGACCGGGGTGCCCTCCATGGGGGTGCATCCTGCTCATTAAACCCTGCACGTATTGGGGTTTCTGATTGTTGGCATTCCACTCGTTGTAGTCCGCCAGCAGGAATGGCGCTGGCAGATTGCCCAGATAATCCCGCTTTACCTTACTATCGGCTGCGGCTGGACAACCTAGGCCGACCGCGATTTCGTTGAGATAGCTCTCGTAGAAATTGCGAAGCTGCCCGTTGGCGGAAGCCCATTCCCCGCGCTGGAACGCGGCCATTGCAAGACCTAGATGTCCTTTGGCCGTGACGAAATCGCTGCGATCCAGCAGGGCAATAACCTCGCTTTCCGCCTCGCGGAAATCCAGCTCGGGGATGTCTTCAGGCAGCATCCTGACCAGCGACACCATTTTCTTTTTCTGGCCGGAGAATATGGAATCAAAGTCGTCTGATTCAGACTCAACTTCGACAAGTTCGAATCCATCGAACCGAAGCCCTGCAATCAGCTTCTTCCAAGAGTCCGACTTTTGCTGTTGGCTGGGGGCTTTAATGGCCGCCTCAACCAAGGCGCACTCAAGGGGGACGGCACCCTGCTCCGTTAGGGCCCGCACGTCCTCATCGATCGCAATGCGCGCAAGGCTCGCAACGCGAGCTTGCTTGCTTGATGCCGCACACCGACCGGCAATGCCCCATTGAACTTCCAGCACCTCCATTTCGCTATGGGATTTGAAGTCCGAAATGACCTCAGCGGCCGCCACCAAAGTCATGCGATTGAACTGCTTCATGCCTTGATGCTCGCCGGCTTCCTGGCCGACCCAGCAGAGGCCGTCATCTTGATGTAGAGATCGAACAGCTTTTCCAGCCGCTCGGTATCGTTGCGAAAGCGGCGGCCTATGTAGATGCGTTCCAGCACCTCGTCGTTGCGCTCATGCGCTCCGCGCAGGTCGGCCGGCATCGCGTCGGGGTTGTAGAGATCGGCAATAGTGGCCGGGAAATGCGCTTCTCGTGCCAAAAGAATGTCCTCAGCACAGCGGGTCAAATCGCCTTCGTTCTTCTCTGTTAGGGTAGGTAGTGGAAATGTGTTCCAACCAAGTGTGTTTGAATAGCGGTATCGCGTTTCTAATTTGCCGCAGACGGTTGCAATCCATACGAGATGGAGACGGGAGGCAATTACGGCCATGTTCCAAAGAGGCGCGTCATAAATGCCATAGGCAGCATTTGATATTATTCCGCCGTCAGGAAGCAGCCCGACCGGCAGGTATGCGCGGGCCTCACTGGTGTGAATTGGAACGATGATTGAGCGACGGCCAGGCTGTCCTTGGATTTGCCGAAATCGGTGAGGATAGGCCGCAGAAGGTCGCGTTTCCTTCGCCTTACTGCTGGCCCTGAACTTCCTGACATGATCAAAGCGTTCGGATAATACGGCAAGCGCGGAAGCCTCCGCTGCTTGAGCTTCCTCCACCCAAATGCACGTCCTCGGCGCACCTTTGATAAACTCATCAGAGCCGTAATAAGGCCTCAGAAACCTAGCGGCCTCGGGTTCCTGCGATACCACTTGCCGGGCTTCTTCCGGCGTTAGGATAAGTCCGCCGCCGTCCGTTGGCTTGTTTCCCCAAACCATCGCAGGTCGGTTCTCTGGAGCCTTCGAGACAGCGTCAACATATAAGTTGGGGCCGGGGACGACGTAGGCGTTGATGTTGGAAACCTGCTTCTCCACCACCACGTCGTCATCTTGGGTTTCGAAGAGGCGCGCGGTTCCCGATTCATCTCGTGAAAGCCCAAGGACGACAACTGTGACGCCAGCATTGTTCGCTGCCAAGTTTTGCCATTTGAACGATGCATGCGCAAATAATATTTTAGTGCCCCGCTCAAGGATTAGGGGCCAAAACATATGGACGAGTTGGCCTTGGCAAATCGAATTGGTAGCCACGAAGGCTGCTTTGGCACCATGCGCTTGGACAAATTGGTGAGCCTTCCAAAACCACCCCATCACGTAATCGAATGACTTCCAGTATCCACTTACCTCTCCGAATAGCGCTTGGAGATCGCATTTTTGCTCTGCTGTCTGGGAGCTAAGGCCTGCATAAGGCGGATTTCCGCATAGATGGATTTCGCCACCTGCGTGCTCGAAGTCGATCTGGGCTTGATCGAGAGGTGTATCGAAGAGATCGCCGGCCGTAAGTCTGACGCCGGTGCCCGGTGCATCCATCAAGCTAAGCCAGTCAAGCCGCAAAGCATTCCCGCAGGTGATCCAGTTCTTCCGATTGAGCGGTAAAAACTCGGCCAAGGCCAGTTGCTCGCCGCGCCAAATGACGTCGCACTGGAACTCGGCGATGATTAACGCGAGCCGGGCGATTTCGGCTGGAAAATCGCGCAATTCGATGCCGCGGAAGTTGGTCAGCGGAATATCGCTGGCGCGGCCATCCTCGCTCCTCCGCCGGTTAATCTCGGCTTCGATCTCGCGCATTTCCTTGTAGGCGATAACGAGGAAATTGCCGCTGCCGCAGGCTGGATCAAAAACTCGGATGCGCGCCATGCGGTTTCGCAGGTTCAGCAGTTTGCGCGCGTTGTCGGCCGCTTCCTCCAACTGTTCACGCAGGCTGTCGAGGAACAGGGGGTTAAGCACTTTCAGGATGTTGGGGCGGCTGGTGTAGTGCATCCCCAGCGCGCTGCGCTCTTCGTCATCGGCGACCGCCTGGATCATTGAGCCGAAGATGTCCGGGTTGATCTGCTTCCAGTTCAGATTGCCGATATGCAGCAGATAGGACCGCGCAATGCGGCTGAACCGCGGCACATCAAGGCTGCCGGAAAACAGGCCGCCGTTCACATAGGGAAAAGGCCTGGCCCAGTTGCGGATGCCAGCCGCCTCATGGTCTTCCTTACGCGTATTCATAGCCCGAAACAGTTCGCCGATCACCTCGTGGGTGTTGGACGAATCCCGCTGACTCATCTTCTCGATCGTGCTGGTAACGGGATAGCTGCGATGAAAGATGTCGGTGTCTTCCGCGAAGAAGCAGAATATAAGCCGGGCCATGAAATGATTCATGTCCGGCCTCCGCTCGACCGTGCCCCACTCCGGGTTGTCTTGGAGCAATTCCAGGTAGAGCTTGTTGAGGCGGTTAGTAGCGTGAATATCAAAGCTATTTTCACGCACCTGCCGAACGGCGCTGATGCCCGCCAGCGGCAGAAAGAAGCCAAATTTATTGTGAAAGTCGGAATATTTGCAAGCAATGGTTTCGCCCGATTCGAGATCTTCTGCCTCGAAGGTATCGCCGTCCGTGGCCAAGGTGAACTTCGCCCTAGCCTTACCAGTCGCCGCGCTGACCTTTAGTGCAGAGAGGGTCCGGGTTACTTCGCCCGGCATGGCGACCGCGATGTGAATGTTGCCGGTTTGCAGGACCCCGCCAAGATCGGACTTATTCGATGTGCCGCTGCGCAGGCGCTTGATCGTCGTCGCCTTGTTCCCGAACGCTTCAAGGAACGCGAACGGAAACTCGGCCGGGTCAAATGGTTGACCGGCCAGTGCGGAAACAGCATCTGCAATCTCGACAGCATTCATTCTTCGACCTTAGGTCAGCCATCCGGTTGCGGCAAAGATTTTCCTATATCATTTGGCAATTTGCCCGAGCGGAACTTCAGGAGACAGGTTTGCCAGGCATGATAATCTAAACTGGGGCGTTCATCTTTCAGGGCGACCAATACGGTGTGCAGTAGATTTTTAGTGAAACGCATCAGGGCAAACGCCGATATTTTTTGACGTTGTCCGAATATTTATGGCCGATCATTCACCCTGAAAAACTGGGCGCGTGTTGGGCATACAGTTATTGGCTGCTTCGCTTCGTGTAGCTGATGGCTGCGCTACGCTGCCATTAACGCCAACAGCTTTCCAACCTTGCCAGACTCCAGCTCGTTTCCCCTCAACGAGGCATTGCTGGCCCCATGGCACATTAGCACGTCCACAAAGCCCAAATTCAGTCTCAAGCTGAGCAGGTGCGCATTTAAGCATGTAGTGCACTTTTCCGATCAGCTCAGCTTGGTAGGCATCTGAATTGGTCCAAGCAGCAGACTTGAGACGTTGTGTTTGTAGGACGTTTGGCACGTATACCTTCGGCAGGATCAACTTCGTCCAACGGAGTGGCATGCGACGGAAGAGTGGGGCGAGGTGGGTTGGGACGTGGATGAGGATGTGGGCGTGCTGACCGAAGCGGTCGCTTCCCTCCTGCACCCAAGTCCACGGCATCTGGTAGCCGCGTGTCCGCATCCATTCCCGAGCCAACCGAACGAAGTGGCCAGTCGCTTCGACGGCTTCGCTGGCTGGGACGCCGCCGCGCCCCCATGCAATGGTGATGAATCGGTTGAGCGGCATGCCAGCTTGCCAAGCGGCAAGGCTCGCATTGATCAGCTTGGGGCAGTCGCGTTCCCGCAGCTGCCAGCTTCGGCGGCTGGCAAGATTGTGGGCGCCACCGCGCTTGAGCTTGATCGGAGGCACAGAAGTCCGGTCCTATATATAGGCGGCAGCATACCGTGCCAGCCAACCTATTGAACACAAAGGATTTCGTTCGAAGCGCCTGGCACGGCAGGAAACATTTCGCTGCAAGTTTCAAAGGGACCCGTCGGCACGACCGGAAACAATCAAGTCCTCCTGCCACTTCTGGGCATCACTCTGCGCAATGCGCGTTGCGCGCCCAATTTTGCGAAAGGGTAGCCGCCCGGCAGCATTCTCGCGGTAGACAGTCGATCGACCGACGCCGTTATGTTCGCAAAATTCTCTGATAGTCAAAAGCTTTTCCATATGCACCTCCTGATGTCTTCTGGGATGCAAGGGGGTAACATTGTCCGAACACCAACGCTGTCAGCGATGCCAATTTTTATCCATCAGGAATTTCCGACAACTTGTCTGCTTCCCACAAAATTTCTTGCCGGTCTTTGGTGCGTTCCTCGTCGAGAACTTGCATTGCCATGCACTGGAAGAATTTCGTCCAGTCGTTTTCGTCACGAAGGTCCTGGTATGCCTCGGAGCCGCCCCGTGGCTTGGCATGCACCCCAAACTCCTGTTCGAACAGTGGTGCGAGCTTGCAGGCAAGGACCAGCCGGGCTTCACGTTTCCTTGTTGTAGCCCACTTGGTGGGCTGCTTATTGTTTTCAAGATACTCCGCAAGCATTTCCAAGCGACGTGCAGTCATGAAGAATTCGGAAATGTAATCGGCGAAATCGGTTTTCGTAAACATCTCTGCAACGCTGACCGCCTGGCATTGGGTCAAGTCACCCACGGAGTGAGCGATGGTGTCGATTTTGCGGGCAAGTCGACGACAATCTCGCCCCGATTCCGCGTTACCTTTCTCTTCTGGCCACAACCCATCCATTCCGAATCCGATAAGTCGGACCTCATATGCGATCCGATCCCAACTCGATCGTGGCTCAAGGCTAAAACCGCAATCTGCCAACACCTTCCGAAATTCCTCACCCTCACGGATACCATTGGTTGCTCCACCTTCTTTATAAAAGCGCCCATAGTCAGCTTCGACCCGATCTCGAGTGACTCCCCAGCGTTCGTAGGCCGGGCGCGTCTTTCTAGTGCGCGCCATAAATCCGGCTCTCGGCGTCAAGACTTGCGGGTCTCTCCGCACTCATAGCGTAAGTTCCCCGAGCGCGGTAAGCGCGGCATCTCTCCCTAGGTGCCCGTAGTGGCGTTCAATCATTTCAGCGCTGGTGCCTGAGATTTGGGCGATAGTGAGCAGCGGAAGGCCTGCGCTAACGAGATCGGTGATCGTGCTGTGGCGCAATGTGTAGGCAGTTGCATCGCTTGGCAGCCCGGAAGCAGATACAGCGGCTGCGATCGGCAGTTTCCAACTATTTCTATCCCACGCCTTCCCATTGGCACGCATGAACAGAGGTGCGCCCGGCAGCTTGTTCTTGGCTTGAGCAGCCAGCAACTTTGCTGCCTTAGGCGGCAATTGAATACGTCGGGGTTTCCCGCTTTTGTCGTTGCCGATTGTCAGTTCTGCCGTTCTTTTGTCAAAATCGCCAGCGGTGAGCGCCGCGAGTGCGCCGGGACGCAAGGGCAACAGGCATAATGCGAGCACAAACGGTGAGGCATCCGTGTCCGTTTTACCTACCAACATTCTGCGTTGGCCCCGATCGAGATATAGAGTGCGCCGCCCGTTGGCATTCCTAATAGCCTTTAATCCCTCCTGCCAAGCCGCTTCGCTGTTTGGCGCGCCGGGCGACAACACTTTCGCCAGCGCCGCCCGCAATACCACCATGTCTCGATTGACCGTGGAAGCTGCGCGCTTTCGATAAATTGCAGCACCCTTCTTGCGGCGGCTAACGAGTGCGGGCTGTGCCTCTAGCCGTTCGCGCCACTCGATGACGTGACGGCGGCGCAGCCTGCCGAGCTTAACCTTAGCAATAGGATCTTCATAGACATAGCGCTGGAAACGTTGCTCCGCCTCAGGGCGGGTCTTTGCATACTCCCGGCAAGCATCGGCCACAGTGTCGATCTTCGGCCGGATTTCACCCCCGGCCTCAACCAGCTCTGCCAGTCGCTCAGCTTCCTTCTTCGCGGCAGCGAACATTTCGTTGCCAGGCAATGCGCCGAAGTCACCGAGCGACTTCACACGATATTTCTTGGCATCCTCATCATATGCGCGTGAAATCCACGTCCCCTTGCCGCCTTGTTTTGACGGCCTAAAGCCAACGAAGCACCCCGCACGAAGGCGTTGCCAGTGCGGTTCGCGTTGCGCCTTGAGTCTTTCTCGCGCGCCAACTTTGCTCAGATCCAATGCCATCGGCAATTCGCTCCTCATCCCGTATGTAATCCGTATGTAATACATCGGGGGGCATACTGGATCAAGGTGGGATAATAAATCCCTATTTTCTACGCTTCCTGTGTTTCAGCATGTTCGCGATTACCCCAATTCCCTGCCCTCCGAAGGCAGAGGCCACAAGTTCGAATCTTGTCGGGTGCACCAGTTTCTCGAATGATCAGACAGCGGAATTCCGGCAGGCCACTCCCCCGATATCTCGACCGCTGGCTGCGCGACCATCATCAAAGACAAAGCCGGCCGGTCGCGGAGGCAACCGACCGGCGTTGCGCGAACCGGCGGGGAGAGGCGTCTTGCGGATCTGGCAGGCAGATCCTTGCGGTGCGTCGTCACACGGCTAGACGGACATGCGGAACAGCGTATCCACTTCCTCGAAATCCTCGACCAGCGGTGCATTCATGTCGCGCAGGGTTTCCTCGCCCCTGGTCGACAGCATCAGCGACTCGCCCGGTCCGGCGATCAGCAGATCGTCGAGGGGAATGCCGACTTCATCGCGTTCGACGCCGGGATAGCGGTAATATTCGGGGCCGTCGATATCGACCAGCGCATAAAGGCCGGCATTTTCATCCTTGGCCCGGATGATTTTCTTGATTTCGCCGACCGTGTCGCCCTTCAGGTTCACCACGTCGCGGCCTTCGAAATAGTCCGCTTCCACCGGAGTCACGGTGAGATAATAGGTGACCGTCATATAATCGGGTATGAAGGCGGTGGCCTTGGTGGCGCTGTTGCCGGTGGCTCCTGCTTTCACATCGGCATTCGCTATGAACTCTTTTCTCGATACCCACTGGTCATTGTCGATGTCGAGGGCGTCGAAGCCCTGCTTGATGACCGGGGCGCGGGACGGTCCGGTTCCGCCGCGATAGACCTGCAATCCGGCGCGGTCGACGGTATGGATGCGATACAGGTCATATTCGGTTGGCGACAGGAAGCCGTCGCTGTTGAGGTCGGCGGTTCTGAAGGCATAAGACGCATTGTTGAGCGACGTGGTGAGCGTCTTGCCCTGCGCCATCGCCTTGCTGTCCTGGGCCGAAGCCGGGGCGGAAAAAGCGAGCATTGCGGTCGCTGTCGATAGTAGAAGATTTTTCATTATGAGCTCCTTTCTCGATTGGTGCGGAGCTCACAGGGCAGTGAAAGCTGTTTTATCAGAAGTCGCCCTGCAAGCTCCCGATATCCTATCAACGGCGGCAAGGGCAAATCGTTCCGAAAAATTTTCCCGCCGGACGGAGGGGCCAGAGCCCGCGAGCGGGGATGAAAACGAGCCCGGCGGAGCCGGTCAGGGCTGGCTACGGTCCGGCGCGATTCCCCTGGCTAGAATCCGGTTGGCAATCTCGGCAATCTCGGCGGCGGATTTTTCCTGGGACCAGATGCCGTAGCGCAGGCCGAGAAAGACGTTCATGCCCATGATCGCCCAGGCTTCGATTTCGCCGATGCCGGGCCGCAGTTCACCGGCCTTTGCGCCGTCGGCGAGGCGCTCCACGATGCGCTGGGCGGCGCGTTCGTAATGCTCGCGATAGCTTTGCGGATCGATAAACTCGGCTTCGTCGATGATCCGGTAGATTTCCTGATGGTCGCGGGCGAATTCGAGAAATGTCTGCAGCACCGATCGTTCGGCATCGATCGCCGATTGCTCGGGCGCGAGCGCGATGGCCGCGCGCTCCTTGACCATATTGCTCAGCTCCCGCACCAGCGCGCTGAACAGTTCATCCTTCGAATCGAAATAGGTGTAGAAGCTGCCCAGCGCGGTGCCGGCACGCTGGGTAATCCCGGTGATCGAGGCTTCGTGAAAGCCCTTCTCGCCGAATTCCAGCGCCGCTGCGTCGAGCAATTTGCGTTTGGTCCGCGCACCCCGCTCCGTGCGGGGCTGCTTGTCTTTCGACTCGGTATGTTCGCGAATTTCAGTGGCCATAATGTCACGGCTAACCGCATTTTACCGGATTGGCAAATTTCTAAGTTGAACTTTGATTCATGTTTCAATATAGCGCCCTCGACGACCCGGAAATTCCGGGCAGATATTCAAGGAGGATGCGTTCATGAAATTCCAGCACACCGTCAGCTATGCAGCGATCGTCACCGGACTTGCGGGCGGCCTTGTCGCTCCTGCCAGCGTCCACGCCCAGGCTTCCGAATCGGCCAGCGAAGCGTCCGACGAGGGTGTCATCGTCGTCACCGCGCGGCGCCGCGAAGAGCGGCTGATCGATGTTCCGATTGCGATCACCTCCTATTCCGCCGAGAAACTCGAGCAGCAGGGCGCGATCAACATAACCGATATCGGCCAGACCACGCCGAACACCACGCTGGAAGCGTCGCGCGGCACCAACTCGACCCTCTCCGCCTTCATCCGCGGCATCGGCCAGCAGGATCCGGTTTCGGGTTTCGAGCAGGGCGTCGGCATCTATCTCGACGATGTCTATCTCAACCGGCCCCAGGCTGCGGTTCTCGATATCTACGATGTCGAACGCATCGAGGTGCTGCGCGGCCCGCAGGGCACGCTCTATGGCCGCAACACGATCGGCGGCGCGGTCAAATATGTCACCAAGCGGCTGCCACAGGATCCGTCGTTCAAGGCGCGGGTCACCTATGGCACCTATGACCAGGCCGAAGCCGTGGTCTCCGCCAGCATGCCGCTTTCCGACATCATCCGGGTGGGCGCAGCCGGTGCGCGCCTCTCGCGCGGCGGCTTTGGCGACAATCTGACCACCGGTCTGGAAAATTACAACAAGGACATCTGGGCCGGGCGCGGCACGCTTGAGATCGGCGGCTATGGCGAACCGATCCTGATCCGGATCTCCGGCGACTATACCAAGGATGAAAGCAATCCGCGCGGCGGCCATCGCCTCATTCCGGGCGCTGTTTCCGGCGCACCGGTCCTCGACAATGTGTTCGATACGCGCGGCGGCCTCATCGATCCGGTCCAGGATATCGAGGCCTACGGCCTGTCGATGAACATCTCCGCCAATCTGACCGACAATATTACCTTCCGCTCCATCAGTGCCTGGCGCAAGGATGATACGGCTACGCCAATCGATTTCGACGCGCTGCCAGCGGTCGATCTCGACGTACCCGGATTATATCTGAACGAACAGATCAGCCAGGAATTCCAGCTGCTCTACGAAGGCGACAAGCTCAACGGCCTGGTCGGCTTCTACTATCTCGATGCCAAGGCCGACACCTTGTTCGATGTCCGTCTGTTCACGACTTTCGCTGGCCTGACCGCCTTTACCCAGGCAGAGGTCGACACCGAAACCTATGCGGTTTTCGCCGATTTCACCTATGATTTCACCGAGCAGCTGAGCCTGTCGCTTGGCGGCCGCTATACGTGGGACGAACGCACCGCCAGCATCCTGCGGCAGAATTTTCTCGGCGGCGGCTCGCCGACCTTCGGCGGCGCGGGCATACCGTTTGGCGCACCCGGCACCAATTTCGAGGGCAGCGCGAATTTCAAGAAATTCACGCCGCGCGCTTCGCTGAGCTTCAAGCCGACCCCCGAGCACAATATCTATGCAAGCTTTTCGCAGGGCTTCAAGGGTGGCGGTTTCGACCCGCGCGGGGTGGGCGTCAATGCGCCGACCACCAATGCCAGCGGGGTCCCCAGCGATGCCGAAGTCGCCGCCTTCCTCAGCTTCCGTCCGGAGTCGGTCGACAGCTATGAAATCGGCTACAAGGGCAGTCTGCTGGACGGCGCGCTCAACGTCGCGATCGCCGGCTTCTACACCGACTACAAGGACGTGCAGATCCCCGGTTCGGTCGCCTGCAGCGTCGGCGGCCTCCCGTCTTTCTGCGGCGTGATCAACAATGCCGGCAAGGCGACGCTGAAGGGGCTGGAGCTGGAAGCGGATGCGCGGCTCGGCGAGAGCCTGGCGGCCAGCGGCGACCGACTGACCCTGTCCGGCTCGCTGGGCTATATCGACGCCCAATATGACGAATATATCACCAACATCGGCGGCGTTCCGACCGACGTGGCGCAGTTCCGTTCGGTCCAGAACACCCCGGAATGGACCGCCAGCGGAACTCTGGCCTATTCCACTCCGGTGGGAGAGGGTGACCTGTATTTCGGCACGACCCTGTCCTATCGCAGCAAGGTCAACCAGTTCGAGATTGCCAATCCCTTCATCGACCAGAAGGGCTTTGCGCTGCTGGATGCCAATCTTGTCTACAATGCCCCGGACAAGCGCTGGAGCATCGGGCTGCACGGCAAGAACCTGACCAACAAGAAATACAAGACATCGGGCTATACTTTCGTCGCGGCCAACCCAACGACCGGCGCGATCATTCCCGGAGCCAACGGCCTGCCGGTTCCCACGCTGGGACCCGAGGGCACGCTGACCGCTTTTTACGGGAATCCGCGCCAGGTCTTTGTCACAGCCGGGGTGAAATTCTGATCGGCGCAGGCAAGCGTGATGCAATATGCCGATCATTTCTTTCGCAGCGCAGACGACCGGCTGGACCTCTATGCCCGCATCTATGATGCGGACGGTCCGCCGCTGCTGCTGATGCACGGCCTCACCCGGAACAGCGCCGATTTCGAGGCGCTGGCCGGGCATCTGGCCGGAAAATACAGACTGATCGTCCCGGACCAGCGCGGCCGGGGACGCTCGGACTATGACCCCGACCCGCAACATTACACGCCATCCGTCTATGTTGCCGACATGTTCGCGCTGATCGACGGCCTCGGGCTCGACCGCATCGGCCTGATCGGCACGTCGATGGGCGGGCTGATGGCGATGATGATGGCGGCGATGGCTCCGGCGCGGTTCGACAGCCTGATCCTGAACGATATCGGCCCGGCGGTGGAAGCCGCCGGCCTCGAGCGGATCCAGAGCTATGTCGGCACCATCGCTCCGTTCGACGGCTGGCAGCAGGCGGCCGACCATTGCCGCACGGTTCATGGCGATTCCTTTCCCGACTATGACACGCAGGAATGGCTGGCCTTCGCCCGCCATGTATGCAGGGAAAGGCCCGACGGAACCATAGGCTTTGCCTATGATCCGGCGATTTCCGATGGCCTGTCGGGGAGCGAGCAGACGGTGGTTCCGCCCGACCTCTGGGCGGTATGGGACCAGCTGTCCGCCCTGCCCGCGCTGGTCATCCGGGGCGCCTTCTCGGACATCCTCTCCCCCGCGACCGTCGCCGAAATGAGACGGCGACATCCCGCCAATTTCACCGCGGTAGAGATAGGCGGTCGCGGCCATACGCCGATGCTGGACGAACCCGCGGCGCTTGCCGCCATCGACCGCTTCTATTCCGAGCCGGCCCGCTAGATGGCCGGTCCCGCTTCCGGCACGGCGCGCGTCACCTCGCCCAATATCGCGCTGGGCATGCTGCTGCTCGTCTATATTTTCAATTTCGTCGATCGCCAGATCCTGGCGATCCTCGCCGGGCCGATCCAGGCCGATCTGCAGCTCAGCGACACCCAGATGGGGCTGCTCGGCGGCTTGGCCTTTGCCCTGCTCTATTCGACCCTGGCCGTGCCTTTGGCCTGGGTGGCGGACAAGACCAGCCGCAGCTGGGTGATCACCATTTCGCTGGCGGTGTGGAGCGGCTTCACCGCCCTCACCGGTCTCGCCCAGGGCTTCTGGTCGATCTTCCTCACCCGGCTCGGCGTCGGCATCGGCGAAGCCGGCGGCGTTGCCCCTTCCTACGCGCTGATCTCCGACCATTTCCCGAGCGACAAACGCGCCCGGGCGCTGGCCATCTATTCGCTCGGCATCCCGCTGGGCTCGGCAACCGGCGTGGTGGCGGGCGGCTATATCGCGGCCACCGTGGACTGGCGCCTGGCCTTTTTCGTCGTCGGCCTGGCCGGTCTCGTCATTGCGCCCTTCTTCAAATATTATGTGCGCGACAAGATCAAGAAGCCGGACCCCGCCGGTCCGGCAGCGGTGCCCTACAGCTTCATGGGCACAGTGCGCCTGCTGGCCAAGAAGCGCGCCTTCTGGTTCCTCGCCTTTGGTGCCGCCTCCAGTTCGATGCTCGGCTATGGCATTGCCTTCTGGCTGCCGAGCCTGCTGCAGCGCAGCTTTGGCCTCGACCTGATCGACACCTCGCTGTTCTTTGGCGCGATCCTGCTGGTCGGCGGGGTTGCCGGCGTGCTCGGCGGCGGCATGATCGGCGACTGGCTGGGCAAGAAGAACAAGGCGGCCTACGGGCTGGTACCGGCGGCGGCCTTCCTGCTGGCGGTGCCGCTGTTCGCCGCCGGCATCATGAGTGGTTCCGCCACCCTCGCCTTCTTCCTGTTCCTGATCCCCCAGGCGCTGGCCTATGTCTGGCTCGGCCCCGTCCTGTCGGCGGTCCAGCATCTGGTCCCGGCCGATTCCCGCGCGACCGCCTCGGCCCTGTTCCTGCTGATCAACAATCTGATCGGCATCGGCGGCGGCATATTCTTCCTC
>Ga0209643_1001162_pt1 | contig 27791 bp, 20 predicted proteins | sample AutmiccBRH37_all_FD_187383 | JGI IMG/M metagenome (GOLD analysis project Ga0209643, IMG submission 187383) | Deep subsurface microbial communities from Mt. Terri, Switzerland - Autotrophic microbial communities BRH/37_all (SPAdes) (version 2) | ecosystem: Environmental > Aquatic > Deep... | reverse complement strand
AACTGCATAAACAATTTGGTATAGGTTTCTAAATTCGCTTTTGGATTTTTTTTGACTTGCATCTGTAAAATTTTTATAGGTTGCTAATTTAATAATTTAAATATATTATACAAGTATATTTTTTAATTGATATTAATTTTTTTTCAAAACAAGGCTAAAAAATATAATTGCGATTGCAATACCCGAAAAATTGGCAAATACATCATATAAATCTGCTTGCCTAATATCGGTTAAAACTCCTTGTAAAATCTCAATAATTATGCCATAAATAAATACTGCAGTAGCAATAAGCATAGTTGATTTCAAGAGTGCTGATTTTATGCCATAAGCCAATAACCAGCTTATTGTCAACATAAAATAGCCAACCGAGTGCAATATTTTATCTGAAACTTGCACGCCAATTCCCAATCCGCTTTTAAGAGAAATTAAACTTCCAACAGCAATTGCAATTGTTAAGAATAAGGCAATGTAAAAGAAATAATTACGCCCCAATCAATTCTCCGTATTCCTTTGCCGATAATAATTCTTCTAATTGAGAAGCATCAGAAATGGCAATTTTAATCATCCAGCCTGCTCCGTAAGGGTCTTTATTCACTTTTTCAGGTTCATCACCTAAAGATTCGTTAAATTCAATGATTTCACCCGATATTGGCATAAATAAATCTGAAACTGTTTTTACGGCTTCCACCGATCCAAAGACTTCTTCTTTTTCAATTGTTTCGTTTAAGGTGTCAACATCAACATAAACGATATCTCCCAATTCGCTTTGCGCAAAATGCGTAATGCCAACTGTTGCTGTATTGCCTTCTACTTTAACCCATTCGTGGTCTTTTGTGTATTTTAAATCTGCTGGAATTTTCATTATTTTATTATTTAATTTTATAGTTTATTTTATTGTTAATTACCAAATATATACCTGACGCGTAATCCCGAGCTTATTGATTGTCTTGGGAAAGTTGTTGAAATTGCGTATTGAGAAGAACTTTGGTCGAAGTAAAAAGAGGTTGTTAAATTTTTACTTACCGCGTAATCTGCAAAGAATTTCAAGGACAATAAACGTTGTCCGCCCGTTACTTGGTTGTTATCTTTATCTATGGCCCTAATAATTGTTTCATTGTCTCTCAAAGATACATCGGCCCTTAAATCGAGATCTCCTTTTAGTTTTGTCACTTCGCCGCCAAACTTAAAGCTCATCGCCAAATCTTTAAGTCTGTACCCCAACCCAACCACATATTCCGTTCCTTTTATTTGCGTAATTGTGTTGTTGTTAAAGTTTAAAGTAAGTCCTCTGTCCTTGTTTATTCGACCGCTGAAAGATACGGAATTTTTCATTTTCACATCAACTTTTATCAGTGGAGAAAATTCTTCCAGCAAATTAACATTTGAAAAAATAGTTTTGTTGATGTAATTGCCTGCAATATCGGTTTCTGCGTAAGGATTGTTATTATTATAAGCCAAATTGTTGCTGAAACTTGTGATAGAATATAGTGAATTATAGCTGTGTGTTATTAAAAAACTTCTGAAATGTTCCTTAAACCAAGCCATTTGCATCAATCCTTTGTAGGTTAATTTCCAACTTGGAATGGGCACTTCCCTAAAAGCATCTAATTTTACAGTAGCCGCATCTTTACCGGAATAGGCAGCCATAAAGGCGGGAAGCATAACCTGTTCGCTTGTTTCCCCAAAACCGCTTATTGGTTGGCCCGTATTTGTTGCCAAACGTTGCGCAATAATGGCCCGGTTATTTTTAAATTCTTCAAAAGTGACATCACTGTTATTGAATGATGTTTTGATCATATTGTGGCTTATGCTAAAATTTCCGTATTGTGTTATTGGTGAATTTGTATTTAAGATATTGTTCACCACATCCAATTGTTGTGTTGTATTTTTAGTGTAGGTTTTGGTTCCCCTAAACTCAATATCCAAATTTTTAGACGGCTCAACGGTAATGGTTGCATCCAGTTTGTTGAAATGCGTTTGACTGAAAGTTCTGTTGAAATAAGGATCATTTAGGTCTCTCGACAATAACCAGCCATTTTCAACCGCTTTTTGTCTGATATCAATTTGGCTTCCGAACACAAATCCAAATGTTGGCGCAAGACTTCCCCCGTAATTGTCGCGTCCCAAAAATCCGATTTGAGGCACGTAACCCGGCAAGAAAGTTCCGTTATTTTCTGAATAATTAATCCTTGCTTTTTTGATGGCCGTTAATACATTATAAAAAGTTTGTCCAATTTCAGATCCGACAGATTTATTCTTTTTGGCCGAAATATTTGCGGCAGTTTCTGTTGTTGATTGATTTGTTTTGCTAACATTGGAATTTTTGTTCAACAGTTTTTCAACGCCAATGGTTTTGTATAATTTATTAAAATCTACATCAAAACCTAAGGTGTGCGTATTTGCATTTTGAATAACATTTCCCACTTTATCAACATAAGATTGCGAAGATGCCTGCCAGTCAAAATCGGCGGTGTAGGCATAATCTGCATTCACAAAATCTAAGAACGGAAATTTATTCAACGGTATTTTGTAGGTTCCGTTTAAGGATTGATGGTAATGATCGGGCCTGCCGGTGGTGAAGAAATTGTCAAATAATTTAATGTCATCCGTAGCCAAGAAATCATCATAAATATTATTATTGGTCGCCCTAAAATTAAACTGCAATGATTTTGTTAAATTGTACCCAATGGCATAATCCCAATCAAACATAAAATGACGTTGCCGCAACACGGGCAATTCCGGCAATCCTTCAATTAAACTTCTGGAAAGCTGTTCATTATAACGTCTTATGATATTTGAATTTACCGAAATTGTTGAAGGCAATAAATTCACGTTTAAATCTTTTATAAACTGAAAATATTTGCTGTTCAACGAATCCGCATTTTTAAAAGGCTCTATAGATAGTGGCTCAAAACTGTAATTATAGTTGGCCGATGTTCTCACATTTTGGTCATTATATTTCTGGACATTGTAATCTTTATGATACGTGTCGTTGTAAGCGTAGGAAACCGACAAGTTTTCCACGCTGTAAAAACGCTGCTTATTGTCTGAATTTGGATTAAATTCTTTTCTGACATTGATTAAACTGATGCTTCTGCGTTTGGTATAATCTCTTGCACTGGCGCTGTTTGGGTTGATGTCTTTTGCGTCTTCAAACAACACATCCTGATACTGCGGATCATATTTTGGATCTCTAAACTCTTCCGAAACGCTGTAATTAAAAGGCAATCTTATAGCCCAATCTTTCGGTAACAGTTTGCCAAGATTCACATTGGTGACCACATCATACAATTTAGTGTCCTGCTGGCTGCGTTCATTTACGCGTTGTTCAATACCTCCAAATCCTTGTGTTTCCATTCTTCCTGTTACGGCAACATCCGCAAAATCGGCAAAATTTGCATCGGCGCTCACCACAGCTGCCCAACCGCCTTTATTGTCGAACTCAGAAACCCGCATTTCATTGAACCAAATTTCAGCACTTTGATTTGTGTTTGTTGCGTTTTTTACTCCAAGCATAATGGTTTTGATGTTTGCTAAATTCGGATTTCCTTTTACTCTAATTTCGTAACCTTCCAGTCCTTCAATGGGTGACGGCATATTGACTGCCGGAAATAAAATATTTGGGGCAATTCCTGCTTCAAATCGCAACAATTTAAGTTTTCCCATATTTTCCAAAAAAGCATCAAAATTATTTTCTTCAGGCCAAATTTCATAAGGTGTTGTTACACCATAATCAGAAATAGTCAATAATTTTTCAAACTGATAATAATTGTCGTTTAAATCGCTTCCAATCCTGATAATGGCTTTTAATTCATTGTCCTGAACTTGCGGTTTTGTCTGAATTCCTTCCGCGTGTAAAAACAATTTTAAGTGTTTGTACATACGTAAATCCACCTTCACATTTTTAAAGATGGCCCTTGTTTCCTCAGGCTCTAAATCAATTACTTTCAATGATAATGATTGCTCATTTTGTTTTTGCAAGGTAGTTGTTCCCCTTAAAATTTCACGTTGAATTCCCGGAGGCAACACATAAGGAATAGGGCTTCTGCTTTCATTTTCCTGTATATTAACCACGCCAACCTGAAAATTTTGCAACTGTGTATTTGTTAAATCTTGCGGCGGCACAATGGCTTCATCCAACGTTTTGGTGAAACGTCTCCAATCTCCGCGCACCAACTGTAACTCGCCAAAACGCAACACCACCGGCATCTTAAATTTGGTTAAAAATATTCGCATAAAACGAATGGTATTAAACCCAGTAATGTTGTTTACAATTTCATCCGGACTCGTAACCTGAATTCTGAATTGCAGCCATCTAAATTCTTTTTTGCTGCCGTCTTCAAGTTCAACGGTCACTTTTTTCTCATCCACAATATTGTTTTGGCCTATCACCAAATCATTCTTATTTAAGGACACTTTATATTGATAATAGCTTTCAACCGTATTCATAGTTTGGTCTCTGTTGATGTCTTCCGCATCCGGAAATGTGGTGGCTGAAGTTGGGTAACTTTCGGTTGATAAATTATTGGTTGGCGAATTTCCCTGTGAATTGTTGAACTTTTTATAGCGTGTTAAAATAGATGCATTGTTGGCGTCGTAATCTGAACTTCGGAAATAGGAGTAATTGTCATTTGCGGGATCGGGACCAAAAGCGGTTCCGAATTTTTGGATTTCTTCGTCATCATTCAATCCATTTAAACCAACATCTTGGCTTAATCGTTCATTGTCTTTATCGCTAAAAGCATAGAGCAAAGATTGATTGGTGGGTATTTTTCCCCAAATGGTCGGTTCAGTATTATTGGTGCTCAATGGGTTTTCAGGCAAACCGTTTTCGTACATTTTTCTGCCGTCTTTTAAAACATCTTCTGAAACATTTCCAAGGTTAAAATAAACTTCTCCAACCTGATTTGAAGGGTCGTTCGGATTTACGCCCGAAGGCAATCCTTCCGCATTTGTAATGGAATAATGATCATAAGGATCCATCAACCAAAATTGAATATATTCAACGTTTGATTGCTCAAAATTTGTGGTGGTTAATGGTCGGGTAATCCCTGCCCAACGGTCTTCGGGATTGATGAATTTTCCGTCGGCGCCCACATTGGACGTGTCAAAATTATAGCTTCCCCTTTCATTTGGAAAATACGCCAAATCCAAGGTTCTCACAACGGTTGACTGCGTTAAATCCAAATCTTGCTCAGGGAATAATTCTTCGTACCTAATTCTTCGTACCTCAGCACGGGAAAGCTCGGCATTGTCAATATTTGAAGGTTGTAATGAAGATCCGCCATAAAAAAGCGGATCTACCGTGTACCAAGCCAATCTGGCTCTTTTGTAACCATAAGATAAATCGGAAGCATTGCCGCCCAAATCAAATTGCGTTTGGTATTGCGGCGTGCTTGCCATATACCATTGCTGAATTGTTTTTATTTCAATAGGAATTTGCGAGCCTTCAAAATCATCCACATAAGAAGTTGCTTGTCCGTCCAACTCAATTCTTTTTGGCGAACCCGGAATTATATAGGCAAAATCTCCGCGAACCGAAAAATTTGAAGGGACATCGGTATCAATATTAGGCAATTTATTTACCCATTTTGTAAATTTTGGAACTTCTTTCCCAAAGCTTGCATTTAACCCGAAAATGGTGTTATTAATCGGTTCTTGTCCGAACAAAGCTTTTTGGGTTAATGGCTTTTCATTTAAATTTAAAATGGTGGCGCCCGCAATAAAATTATTGGAAAATTTATGTTCTATATCAACCCCCAAAAAGCTTTTTGTCTGTAAATTAAAGGTGGCATTGTTTTCAACAGAAACTTCGATTGGTGCATTAGAAGCTTCCAAACTCGGGTTGATAATTTGAACTCGTCCCATTTGATAATCCACTACATAATCAACGCCTTCAACCAATTCCCTTCCGCCCGAAGTTACCCTAACCGAACCTTGTGCGACATTAAAAGCGCCTAAGGGTATGCCGTTTGCACTTTCAGATTTATGATATCCTTTTATTAAATACTTGTCTTTTTGCTGAAAATTATTTTTTGCTTCGGATTGGGTAATTCGGTACAATTCATTAAAAATATAAATTTCATCGGCACTGCTGGTTAATTTAGCCTTTAAATCTGCACCGAAAGGTTCAACATTTGGAAAAAGTATATATCCCTTTTCTGAATTCACCGTAGCGCCTTCCACATAATCAAAATAACCATCACCTTCAGGTGTGTAAAACTGACTTTGGTCCAGCCTGTCCACATCCAATAAATTCATCAATGTTTTGTCTGAAACACCGGGAGTTTGCGCATTTTGCAAAACGTTGATTGAAACACCGGTTGCATCATCCGCATACAACAATTCGAGCCTAAAACCATCGCGCTGCATCCTGAAAGTTTGCAAAGAATAGATGTTTTTCATCATCAAATCCCACAATGGAATTTGAGTGCTTATGATTTCGCTTCGCAATAATTTTACCACAATATTTTCGGGTGCAATAATCCCGTCGCTGGTAAATTCACCCACTTTATATACTTGGGAATCTCCGCTTATGGTATATTCAAAAGAAACTGCAAGAACGTCTGAATCGGTCAATCTTCTGTTTAAGGAAATAAAACCCAATTGCGGATGTACCCTATATTCATCGGGCCTTAATTTGATTGCATTTTCCAATACCGAATAATCACGGCCTTGTTGCATACCGAAAGGAGACAAACCATTGCCAACTGTTGAAATATTACGAACCGGATTTGTGGTTGTCAATATCGATGAAATGTCGTTTGCTGTGTTTGAAGGGAAAAGTGCGCCCGGAACTGGTGTTACGTTGGCCGGGCCAATATTTGAAGGATCGCCTTCCCCAATATCGGCAAGCGCAACAATATTTCTGATATCAATGGTTGTGGCGTTTCTGTTAGTTATCCAAACTTCCACTTTTGTGATATTTACGGCACTGTTTATCAGCGGATAATCTTTTAAAGCGGTGTTGTATTGATCCCTAAAATATTGCGCCAAAAAGAAATGTCTGTTTTCATCGTAATCAGTTGCGTGCAATTCAAATTCCTGAATGGTGGAACCGCCTTGCGCAGCCACTGTTTTTGTTTGTGATTTTTGTTCGGCAAAAACGCCTGTAACCGATGTCTTTCCGAATTGCAACTGTGTTTTAACTCCAAATAAACTTTGGGCGCCAACAATTAAGGAGTTTTTTAATGGCATACTCACATTCCCGACCTCTATTTTTTGAAGAATGTCGTCTTCCGTTGGTGTGTATTCCAACTTTATTTGATTCTGGAAATTAAAAGTTGATTGCGTGTCGTATTGGGCAGAAACTTTTAACTTGGTTCCTACTTTCGCCAAGATACTGGCGCTAATTTCCTGGTTAAAATCGAAGGTAAAACTTTTTCTGTTTCGTTCAGACAACTGCGGATTGTCCACTTTTTGATACAACATTCCCAGCTTTACCAATACCGATCCCTGCGGATTTACCTCAATGGTATTTCCGCCAAAAACGGATTGAAAAAAATCTGATTTAACGTAATATGTTGGTAATAAGTTTTTTTGTTCATCGGCGCTTCCTGCTTTTTTAGGGTTGGTTGCACTTATTTTGTTTTTATAATAAGCAATCATATCCTTTTTAAGTTGGTATTGCTTGTACTCTTCCAAAGTCATAAAAATGGGATATTGCACATAATAATCTCCAATTTTTTCAACAACCATATATTTCCCAAGCGCGGTATCGTAAATAATTTCCGATTGCTTTGGGTCGGTCAAAAACAAACTTCCTTCCTGAAATCTTTTAAATGGGTATTTTAATTTGATGGTGTCTGTTGCTTTTCCAACAATTGTAGTGTCATTTGCCGCTAAAACAGGAGGTGTTTGGGCTTTAACTATTGACAGAAAAAACCAAAAGAAAAAAAATAAAATATACGTTTTAACTATATATCGCTCGTTTTTCAATTTTTATAAATTTTTCAATGCGTTTTTTATTAAAACCTCAACACTTAGGTTTTTATCCTCAAGCAGAATTTTATCCACTACTTTTTCAACCTGTTTTTTATTAAATCCTAAAACCTCTAATGCTGATAACGCTTCATATTTAATCGTATTGCTTTGGCTAACGTAAACTTCGTCAATGGCATAGGTTTTGGAAATTTTGTCTCTCAAATCGACCAAAACGCGTTGTGCGGTTTTAACGCCAATTCCTTTTACTGACTGGATAACGGAAACATTGTTTGAGGCGATTGCTTGTTGAATTTCATCAGTAGTCATAGATGATAACATCGTTCGGGCGATACTTGGCCCAACGCCTGAAACGGAAATAAGCAATCTAAAAATTTCGCGTTCGGTTTTGTTGATAAACCCATATAATGTATGCGCATCTTCCTTGATAGAAAGATGCGTATACAGAATAACAAATTCATTATCCGGGAGCTGAGAATAGGTGTTAAGAGAAATGTTTAGCCAATAACCGACGCCATTGGTTTCTATAACGGCATATGTTGGATTTTTTTCAACTAATTTTCCTCTTATGTGGGTTATCATATTTCATTTTTTCTATGGACTCCCAAATGTAGTAAAATATTATATACTATTCATTTTTTCCTGTGCGTGCACAATTGCCACGCAAGCCATATTCACAATTTCGTCGACACCGGCGCCAAGCTGCAGAATATGAACCGGTTTTTGAAGTCCCATAATAATTGGCCCGATAGATACAATTTGATCAAACTCTTTCATAAGTTTATAGCCAATATTTGCGGCTTCCAAACTTGGAAATATCAAACCATTCACCTTTTTATCTGTCAACCTTGAAAAAGGAAATTTATCCTTCATTAATTTAGGGTTCAGTGCAAAGTCGGCTTGTATTTCTCCGTCCACATTTACTTCCGGATGTCTTCTGTGTATGATTTCAACTGCTTGAGCAACTTTATCCGCCAACGGAGATGGAGATGATCCAAAATTTGAAAATGACAACATCGCCAAATTAGGTTCAAATCCGAACATTTTCATTGAAACGCTGGTCATATAAGCAATATTTGCCAATTCTTCAGCAGTAGGTTCAATATTTATGGCGGTATCTGAAAAGAATATTGGACCTCTTTTGGTTAACATAATGTTTGTTGCCGCAATTCTCTTCACGCCTTTTTCTTTTCCTATGAGCTCTATCATTGGCTTAACAACCGTTGGATAAGCTCTTGAATAACCGGTTATTAAGGAATCCCCTTCTCCATCATTTAACATCATAGCCGCAAAATAATTGCGTTCACGCATTAATTTTTGGGCAGCGAATAAGGTGATTCCATTGCGCTGTCTTTTTTCCCAATAAACTTGTGCATATCTATTTCTGCGCTCTTCTTCTTCATCGCATTTAGGATCCAAAATTTTCACATTTGCCGAAAAATTGATTTCCTTCATTAACTCTTTAATGATTTTTTTGTCGCCCAATAAAATAGGTTTCCCAATTCCCTCATCGTGAATAATTTGGGCAGCTTTTAACACATCTAAATGATCTGCTTCAGCCATAATGATCGATTTCGGATTGTCTTTTGCGCGCGACATCAGCATACGCATTAATTTGCTTCCTGTTCCCAATCTGTCGGCCAATGCTTCTTTGTAACCCTCCCAATCGGTAATTGGTTCTCTTGCCACACCCGATTCCATCGCAGCTTTTGCCACTGCCGGCGGAACTTCAGTAATTAACCTGTGATCAAATGGTTTTGGGATAATATACTCTTTACCAAATTTTATATTGGTTTCTCCGTATAAAATATTAAGGTGTTCAGGCACGGTCTCTTTGGCCAAATTTGCCAAGGCGTGAACAGCCGCCAATTTCATTTCTTCATTAATTTTAGTGGCTCTCACATCTAGCGCTCCTCTAAAAATGTATGGAAATCCGAGCACATTATTCACTTGGTTGGGATAATCTGATCGTCCTGTAGCCATTATAATGTCTTTTCTTGTCTTCACTGCCAAATCATATTCAATTTCAGGATTTGGATTTGCCATCGCAAAAACAATTGGGTCTTTTGCCATCGTCATTAACATAGCCGGCGTTACAAGATCTCCTTTTGAAAGTCCGATAAAAACATCACAGTCAACCATTGCTTCTTCCAAAGAATGTAAATCCCTGCTTGTGGCAAACTCCGCTTTTTGTGCATTCAAATTAGGGGCGTCTTTTCTGATAACGCCTTTACTGTCGCACATCACCAAATTTTCTCTAGAAGCGCCAATTGCCAAATACAATCTTGAGCAGGAAATGGCTGCGGCCCCAGCGCCACTTACCACAATTTTAACTTTTGAAAGGTCTTTTCCTGTTATTTCAACCGCATTTTTTAAGGCTGCCGCGGAAATGATTGCTGTGCCGTGTTGGTCATCGTGCATTACAGGAATATCCAATTCTTCTTTCAGTCTGCGTTCAATTTCGAAAGCTTCCGGTGCTTTGATGTCTTCCAGATTAATACCTCCAAAAGTGACTGAAATATTTTTTACGGTTTCAATAAATTTCTCCACATCGTGTGTGTCCACTTCAATATCAAAAACATCGATATCCGCGAATATTTTAAAAAGCAATCCTTTTCCTTCCATTACTGGTTTTCCTGCCATTGCCCCAATATCGCCCAATCCTAAAACTGCAGTTCCGTTAGAAATAACGGCCACTAAATTTCCTTTTGCGGTATATTTATAAACATCATCCGGATTTTTTTCGATGGCCAAACACGGTTCTGCCACACCCGGTGAATATGCCAACGACAAATCTCGTTGCGTTGCGTGTTTTTTTGTTGGTACTACTTGAATCTTGCCCGGACTCGGGTATTGATGGTATAATAAAGCTTCGCTCTGTTTTTTAGAATCGCTCATAATGTTACTAATTTAAAAAAATTGAATCACAAAGTTAACCATTATTGACCCAAAGGAAAGCTAATATTTATCATAGTTTCAAAATAAATGGAAATCGAAATCTCTAAAATAAGGCTATTTTACAGTGTATATTTTAAAAAAAAAGAATTATAAATTGCAGGATGTTTTGATCATTCAACATCTTCACAAAACTAAAAAAGCCCCTTAAAAAGGGGCTCTTAAAGATAATTAACCAAACTATAATAAATGAACTTCTACCAATTTTTTCATAGTGCCTTGCGTTTTTAAATCGAGATGCCAGCTAAATGCTTTTTCCATCACATGTGGTGTTTGACCTCCTCGTTTTAATGCTTCTTCAACGTAATCCTGCATTTGCTCTTTGTAATCGGAATGCATACAATTGTCGATAATAACTTGAGCGCGTTCTTTTGGTGCCAATCCTCTTAAATCGGCCAAACCTTGTTCTGTTACCAAAATATCTACATCGTGTTCTGTATGATCGTGGTGTGAAACCATTGGAACTACGTGTGAAATAGTGTCGTTTTTGGATGACGACGGACAAACAAAAATGCTTAAGTAGGCACTTCTGGCAAAATCTCCCGATCCTCCAATTCCGTTCATCATATGTGTTCCGCCCAAATGTGTGGAATTCACATTTCCGTAAATATCAAATTCAATGGCGGTGTTTATAGCAATAATCCCCAATCTTCTAATTACTTCAGCTGCATTGCTGATATTTTGCGGCCTTAATACAATTTTGTTTTTATAATCTTTAAAATTTCCAATGAATTTTTTATAACATTCTTCGGAAACCGTGATGGATGATGCCGATGCAAAAATCATTTTGCCTGCATCAAACAATTCAAAAGTGCTGTCTTGCAACACTTCGGAATACATCGTCAAGTTTTCAAAAGGACTGTTTACAAAACCCGACAACACGGAATTTGCTATTTTTCCGATGCCTACCTGAATAGGCAATAAAGAATTGGTCAACCTTCCTTCTGTCACTTCATTTTCCAAAAATTTAAGAATATGCTGGGCAATGGCCGTGGTGTTTTCATCGGGTGCAGAAATTTTTGCCGGACTGTCAGGTCGATCCGTAAATACAACGGCGATTACTTTTTTAGGATCAATTTTTATGTACTCCGTTCCAATTCGTGTTTCGGGATCGGTAATGGCGATTATGTTTCTGTTCGGATAAGGTTTCGGGATAAATACATCGTGTATTCCTTTAAAAGATAAAGGGATGGAAACGTTTATTTCAATAATGATTTCATCGGCCAAAGCAGCAAAATTCGCTGAATTGCCCACTGATGTGGTTGGAATAATAAATCCGTTCGCATCAATATATGTTGCTTCAATAATGGCCATATCCACTTTTGGCAAATGCTGGTTGTGCAACATTTCCGCAGTTTCGCTTAAATGCTGGTCAACATAAAGCACCTCGCCCGTATTGATTGATTTACGCAAAGTAGGATCGGCCTGAAAAGGCATTCTTTTATAAATAGCGTGGTTTTTTGCCAAATCGGCATCGGTATCATATCCAAGGGAAGCGCCGCTTAAAAGGGTGATTTGTATATCTTCTGTTTCGGCACGCTTTGCAAAAGCAGGCAAAACTGATTTGCTGTCTCCGGCTTTTGTAAATCCACTCACTCCAACAATTGAATTGTTTTTAATAAATTTCGCGGCCTCTTCAGGCGTAAAAATTATTTTCTTATAATTCTCGAAAAGAATTCGCTCCATCCTTACTTCTTTGTTGTATTGCATATGATTTATTTAAAAAATTAACACTAATTTGCTCAAATAAAATGTTAACCCCATTCATTTAGGGTTGCAATGTAGCAATTCTAAGCCCTATCCATATATTTAAAATGATCAATGATTTATTCAAATCTGGCAAATGAAAAAAAACACACATAAAGAAAAGTATTATTTAACTGAAGTTGATAAAATTGAACATAGCATTTACTGCCATCACGATTTGATGGGCGAGGTTTTTATTGATTCACATTCCCATAAAAAAGGTCAATTTATTTATACGGAAGGAGGAGTTGTTTACATAAAAACAGGAAATAAAACTCACTTTTTGCCCGCCAGGCATTATATGTGGATTCCACCCGATATTGAACATTCCATTTATCCAAGCAAGCCTGAAGTGATTATGCGCAACTTATATTTTCCTGTAGAAAGTACAGATGCCGCGTTTTATCAAAACGTAGGAATTTACCCGGTGAATGAATTGTTGTGGCAATTGTTGTGTTATACCAGAAAATGGGAAGGTGATATTTTTGAAAATGATGAAGAAAAATTTCCTGTGGTGACCGCTTTTAAAGTTTTGCTGGCACAAATTTCAACCGACCAATTGATGTTGACCCTTCCGCGTCCGAAAGATCCCAGACTGCAAAAAAGTATTGCTTATTTAAATGATAATTTGGACAAAAATATTAAGCTGACAGAAATTGCTGCTTATTTGGGAATGAGTGAAAGCTCGCTTCATCGGCTGTTTAAAAGTGATGTAAAAATGACTTTTATTTATTATTATATGCTGCTTAGAATGTTTAAAGCGCTGGAATATGTGCTTGAAAAGAAATACACCATCGGCGAAATTGCATTGATGGTTGGTTATAGCAGCTTGCCCACTTTCAGCACTACTTTTTTAAAGATTTTAGGAAAAAGGCCTTCTGAATATTTACAAGGAAACAGGATTTATGTGAAATAAAAATCAAGTTGTTGTAGAAATTGATTAAAACATCCCGTTTTCATTAATCATTTCAGCAGGGGTAGCTTGTGCAAAATCCCAAAGCTCCACAACTTTATTTCCTTCAAAACGGAAAATATGCATCACGGCATAATCTGTATCGTTCGGATTTTGTCTGAAACGAGAATGAACGGCCACCAAATCACCATCTTCCAAAGCGCGTAGAATTTCAAAAATTTTATCGGGATTCATTTTAGCGTCTTCTTCAATCGCGAGCATTAAAGTATTTGCATCACCTTTAAAATAAACATTGTGGTGCTTAAAATCCTTTCCAACATAAAGTTTAAATGCTTCTCTTGAGTTCCCTGCTGAAGCAAGTTTTAAAAAGTGCTGCGCTGATTCTTTTTTGGTTTGCATACTTGTTTTGATTTATGAATCTTTTTAAAAGTACAGCTAATTTAAAATAATATATTTAGCTATTTCTATTTACTTAATTTTATTATGAAAAAAATCCCGCGATTGCGGGATTTAAGTTAGTCTTCTTTTTTAGCTTCATCTTTAATGTAAAACATCGATGGATCGGGCCTAAAAGCCCTTTCAAACCAAATTGGCCTGCGTTCTCCGTTTGGCCCAGGTGCAGGACGCGTCATTTTCATCCATTCTTTATATACCTCATGCGATTTGTTGGTGTCCACAAAAATATCGCCATAATGTTCGTCTTTACCCGGTTTTTCAATGCGAACCCGTTGGTGCCAGCAATGCATGCCGCTGATAGGATCGGGGTGCACGGCGTGGGTAATATTTTGGTGTACTCCTCCGTCTTTCCAAAAAATTCGTTTAGAATCTTTATCAGCCGATTCAAATGGTTCTATGCCCGAAATGGTGTTCATTTTCCATCCGCCTTTGCCATTGTTTTCAATATTCACGGTGTTGGTGGCCCACCTGTTTCCTGTCTTATCCTGCGGCCTTCTCCACCTGCCAATATGATGCGAGCAGGCAACAACACCGGGTTTCATACTTTGGGTTACCCAAACTTTATCGATGAAATAACCGATATCGGTATTCATTTTCACCAAATCGCCCGTTTTAAATCCCCAATTCGCCGCATCGTCAGGATGCATCCATATCGGATTTCTGTTTGAAATTTCCACCAGCCATTTTGCATTTCCTGAACGCGTATGAATCAACGCCGGCAGCCTGAAAGTCGGAACCAGAACATATTCTCCTTTTGATTTAACCAAATTGTCGAGGTGAATATGGCTTTTTATATAGGTTGGTGTGGCATATTCCGGCCATTTCCAATCGACCATGGTTTGCGAATAAAACTCATTTTTTCGCGATGGCGTTGGGAAACCAACCATGGCTTTTCCGTTAATCATCACCCCGATGTTTTTTCCGTCTTTGGAAACAACATGGGTATTTTCATTCACTGTTGATCCCGCCAGCTGTACTTTGGTTAATAAGGTTTCGTTCTTTTTGTACGATTCACCGCTTTCAATTTCAAAGGCGCCATACTTTTGCATGTATTCCAATTCGGTGATGCCTTCTTTTTTGGCAGTTTCCGGCAAGCCTGGCACGCGTTCAAAAATGTATTGATAATATTCGTCGATGGTTATTTTTTCTCCCGGACGGTAAGGCGATTCAAAATGTTTGCGAATTCCCATACTTCCGTCGGGATCTATCCGCCAGCTTAATTCAATAAAAAATTCATCTTCTTCCCATACTTCACCCGGATTCACTTCATAAGTCAGTTGCACCGGTTTTCCATTTCTTCGCGCAGCTTCACGCAGCACTGGCTGACGAAAAGCCACCCAGGTTCCGCCGTGCGTGGCGTAAGAATTGATGTCGTGACGTTCGGAAGCCAATCCCATCGGCAACACAAAATCGGCATGAAAAGCAGTTTCGTTCCAAGTTGGCGTTAATGCGGCGTGCAATCCAAATTTACTTTCGTCCATAAACATTTCCATCCAGGTAAATCCGTCGGGATAGGTCCAAACCGGATTGAAAACCCTCGAAAAATAAACATCCAGTTTACCCCTTCCTTCTTTTAGGAAATGCGGCAACAATTGGCTCATTTCAAAAAATGACAAAGGAAATTCTTTTGGAAAATGCAATTCATTCCATTGTTTCTGTGGTTTTGGCGGATTTGGGATGCTTGGCGCAAATTTGTTCCAGATATTTGGAGAAGTTCCGCCTTTTGTGCCCACCGCGCCCGTAAGCACCGTTAGGAAATGCAAACAGCGGGCAACAGCCCAACCACCAAGGTTTGAAGCACCTGCAGCACGCCAGTTATGTGATGCAAAACGTTCGCCAGCTTCTCCGATTTTTTGCGCAATCTCCACAATCATATCGGCTTTGACACCCGATTCTTTTTCGGCGAATTCAGGCGTATATTCCTTGTACTCGTCAATCATTGCAGCAATATAATTCTCAAAAGTAATTGCTTTATCTGCGTGTTTTGCCTTTAAATATTCCTGCCAGTTGGTCCAATTTTCCAGATAATCTCTGTTGTACAACTTATTTTGTAAAATATACAAAGCCATCGCCAACAAAACGGCGGCTTCCGTTCCCGGATAAGACGGCATCCAATAATCGGACATACTTGCGGTATTCGATAAACGGGGATCCATCGTGGCCAATTTGGCGCCTTTCATTTTCCCTTCAATAATGCGTTGCGCATGCGGATTAAAATAATGACCTGATTCTAAATGTGCGGAAATCAGCAATATAAATTTTGCTTCAGCATGATCAGGTGATGGCCTGTCGTAACCATACCACAAATTATAACCAAAACGCGCGCCCGAAGAACAAATATTGGTGTGCGAATTATGCCCGTCTATTCCCCATCCCTGCAAAATCCAGTTCATAAATTTTTCGTGTCCCGGCCTTCCAACGTGGTAAGCAACTTCATTGTGGCGATTTTCCAAAATGGCATTTCTTATTCTTAAAGAAATCGTGTCAAGCACCTCATCCCAACTTACACGCTCCCATTCTCCTTCGCCTCTTTTTCCTTTTCTTTTCAGCGGAAATAAAATTCGGTCTGGATCTGTCAATTGATTGATGGTAGCCGGACCTTTGGCGCAGTTTCTTCCTCTGCTTCCCGGATGGTAAGGATTTCCCTCAAATTTTTTGACTTCCTGAGTTTCTTTGTCGATGAATGCCGTTAATCCACAGGCACTTTCACAGTTAAAACAGGTAGTCGGCACAATTTGATAGGTGACTTTTTCCTTTTTTGGCCATACTTTCGGATTGTATTCTACCCAATTGTCCCATTTTTCAGGCGGCGGAAAATTTTCATACAACTGCGCAACTTGTTCATCAGTAAAATGGCGCATATCCTGATCAAATTCCTGATGGCCGTCTTTATGCAAATTAGGAATGATACCTAATTTTTCAGCAATTCCTTCTATAAATGATGGTTTTTTGTAACCCATGATGATTTACGATTTACGATTTTTGAATTACGATTTTTTTATTTTGAATTTCAAACTTTTAACTTTTAGCTTTAAACTTTTACGCCAACGGAACTCTTTGTGGCGCTTCCACCCAAATTTTCTCTGTGATGAGAATTCCTGCCAAAACACAAACTCCGGCTACCACAGCCATTAATTCACCAGCACCCAAAAGCAACAGCGTCAACGGAATGATGTTTCCAACCAAAACGGTTACGCCCCAAAACAGATTTTTATACCTTCCTTTCGTGATCATTTTCACCACCATTTTTGCTGAAGTGGTTGGATGTGTGATGGTCAATTCGGTAACCAGCGTAAACAAGTTCACCACCAAAGCAATAATCATGGTGTTTCTCAGCATAACCATCCAGTCTTCATAACCGAAAACCAAGGAAGCAATTACAAAAATTGCAGTTCCCGCCATCACGCTGTGCACCAACATGTGCAAAGGCAGGGTTGGACTTTGCCAAAAATCGCGGCCTTTTGCCTGGGCAAACAAGAATGCGGTATAAATTGCCAACAATATGGCGAAAACTACAGTAATCCATAATAAAACAGTTTCACCGGTTTCTATTTCGAAGAAGGTCATTGCGCCCCAAATTGTTACCAACAATCCGAAAACAGTAATTGTATAACCGCCTTTCACCAACCAGGAATTCCACTGCGGACGCAATAAAACATTTAAAAATCGGTCTGGTCTGTCTAAATCCATCACCAAGAATAATCCTGTTAGCCCTAGAAAAACCAACGAAATTCCTGCCGACCATAATTTAGCGGTTGTCGACACTTCATATCCCAACAGCATGGCCAAAAACGGAATTAAAAAGGCGCCTGCAGCGATGGCTTTGGTAAATACATAAGTGGAAACTTCCCAGCCCCACAATATTCCTTTATCCGGCGTATCATAAACCCTGCGGGCTTTCCCGTTCAATACATCTATATAATTCGGATTTTCACTGTCTTTTCTTTGGTACGCAGCTTCAATATCATTATCGATGGTCATCTGCAATAAATCGAACTCCTTATTGCTGTACATCATTTTTTCCGCAGCTTTGGCAAAATGTCCAACGCCACGTGCCTGTGAACTCCACAAACTTGGACCGGATCTGTCGGTTGCTTCCGGCACCAAAGAGGAATCGTCTCCATCTATATAAAACAAATTAGGATTGGTGCCTTTTTCAGGCTTGCGAACTTTCACCGCCTGACGCGCCAACAATTGCGAAATCTCCGTGTTCGGATTGTGCATATCACCGGCAATAATGGCGTGTTCCGGACAAACGGATACGCAGGCCGGCTCCCGGCCAACATCTACCCTGTGTGCACAATAATTGCATTTTGCCGCGGTATGTGTATCGGGATCAATATACAAGGCGTCGTACGGACAAGCCTGCATACACGATTTACAACCGATGCAACGGTTGTTGTCGAAATCCACAATCCCGTCTTCTCGGGTATAAAGTGCCTGAACCGGACAAATTTCCACGCAAGGAGCGTCGGTGCAATGGTTGCAGCGCATCACTGAAAAAATTCTTCGCGTATTTGGAAATTCTCCTTTTTCAACCTGCTTCACGTAGGTTCTGTTTACTCCAATAGCCACATCATGTTCTGATTTACAGGCTGTTGTACAAGCGTGACAACCAATGCATTTGCGATTGTCAATTATAAAACCATACTTCATATTTTTGAAAATATTTTGAACTATAACAAATTTAACGAATGTAAAAATTAGTTTTGTGATATTCATCACGCAATTGATTATTTAGATGTATTTTAAATGAATCGCCTTTTTTAGGCAGAAATAATTTATTTTTGCTGAAATTTAAGCCATGAAAATTCAATTGTTATTTTTTGGAATTGCTACAGATTTGGTAGGTGAAAATTCAATTTTTTACGAATTGAATTCGGAAGAAACTGTGTTGACATTAAAAAAGGAATTGCTGTTGAAGTATCCAAAATTAAAAAACATCAATGAATTTGCCATTGCCGTAAATGAGGAATATGCCGAAGATGATTTGGTTTTGAGAGAAAATGATGTGGTGGCAATCATTCCGCCGGTAAGCGGAGGGTAAAACCGCCGGACCCCGAGAGGAAATTAAAAAATTAATTATGAAAAACACCGCTGTTTTAATTACTTCGGAAAAATTAAAGGTTCAGGATTGTTATGATTTTGTGCAGGATGCCGCTTGCGGCGGCATTGCCTTATTTGTGGGCACTGTTCGGAATTCCACAAAAAATAAAGAAGTTTCTTTATTGGATTTCAGTGCTTACGAACCAATGGCTTTGAAGGAAATGCAAAAAATTGCCGATTTGGCTCTTGCAAAATTTCAAATCCATAAAATAGCCATTCATCATGCGGTTGGTGAATTACAAATTGGAGATATTCCTGTGATTATCGCGGTTTCTTCTGCACACAGAAAAGCGGCTTTTGAAGCCTGTGAATTTGCCATTGATACCCTAAAAGAAACAGTTCCAATCTGGAAAAAAGAGCATTTTAACGACGGTGAAGTTTGGGTGAATTCACATCCGTAATAATGAATAATGAATGATTAAAAATGAATAATTTAAGATATAGAAATTTCTATATAATTTCCATTTTCTTCAACAAGAATGAAGCATTCATATTTTTACAGATTCCTTCTTTCAGTTTGTAATCGAAAAACAATTCATCATCAATAATTTCAGCATCAAAATAATAGTTTTGAACTTCTGGCATTTCCTTTTCAATTTCACACAAACTTAAATCGTGCGTGGCGATAATTCCGGTCGATTTAGAACTCACCAATTTCTGGACAAATTTTTTCGAGCCAATCGCCTTGTCCGTGCTGTTTGTTCCTTTTAAAATTTCATCCAAAATGATAAAATAATCTTCGTTTTTAATTTCGTCAACAATAAATTTTAAGCGCTTCAATTCAGAAAAGAAATACGATTCATTGTCGGCCAAAGAATCCGAAGTTCGCATACTGGTAATCAATTTTATGGGCGCATAGTTGAATGCTGACGCACAAACCGGCAAGCCCATATTCCCCATAACTATAGACAAGGAAACCGTTCGTAAAAAAGTGCTTTTTCCAGCCATATTTGCACCCGTAACAATAAAAAATTGGTGGTTTTCAATGGTAAAATCATTGTCCACGCGTTGCAAAACCTTCAGCAACGGATGTCCCAAATTTTGGGCAGCAATTACATTTTTATGTTGCACAATTTCGGGGAAAACATAATTTGGATGGTTAAAAGCAAAATTTGCCAGGGAGTTTTGCGCATCAAAAAAAGCAATCACATTGATCCAATCCGCCACTTTTGTTTTATAACTGTCCATCCATTTTTCCAGATTATGGGCCAATTTTAAATCACGCAATAAAAAAGCATTTCCAAAAAAAGCAATAATCAGGTTATTACGCTGGTCAAAAGCATCTAAAATTTTAGAAAATTTGGCAAAAATGAAAGATGCTTTTTGGGATTCAGTTTGAATTTCCTGTTGCTTTTCCTTCAAAATTTGTGATTCAAACGAGGCTGTTTCAATTTCACCCAACAATTTGTGGTATTGCTTAAAAGTGTCTTTGGCATTGCTCGCCTCTTTGTACAATTCGTTGACTTTGTTGTAATAAACACCAGAAATTCCTAATCCGACAAAAATCCAAATTAACAGGATTTGGTCGGTAATAATTTGCATTGCAATAAGCACAATGAACACCAATGAAATTATTGAAAAAAGCGTCGGTAAAAAAGATAAAAATTTAGGAAATACCGATTTATAATTGTGTATCCAATTGACAATTTCCTTTGCAGGATGTTCCACTTTCACCAAACTTGCCAGCGCAGAAAATTGCTGGCGCCATTTGGGTTTTTTACTCAATTCCTGAATGCTTTGTTGCTTATTTTCAATATTTAAAATATCGTTATTCGTCAATAAATCAACAAATTCCTGTCGGCCTTCATTGGTGACTGTTCGGTTGGCATATTGGAAAAAAGAACCTTTGCCGAACAAATCAATATCATAACTGAAGGGATGTGCGGGATTTATAAATTCGCTTCCGCTATTCAAGGAAAAATAGTCCCTGTTCAATACTTTAATTTCTGTGTTGTTAATTTCAAGCAAGGCTTTATTGAGATCGCTTTTATATTGCAATTTGACATGCTTGTTCAACAAATAAATGAACAAAATTGCGGCAATCACCACGATATAAATCATGGCTTTTGCATCGCCAAAAAAGAAATAAATGCCGGCAACGGCCGTTAAAAAAACGAGCAGACGCAAGGAACTTGACATTGCCAATTGCTTTTTTAACGTTTTATATTCCTGCTCAAAACGCGCTTTTTCAGCGGTATAAAATTCTAATGGTTGTTGCATTTAATAATTTATGATGCCTTCAGACAAACTAACGACTGAAAGCAATGGATATTTTTCTTTTAGTTTTATAGTAATTTCATAGCTGGTAATTCCCTTTTTGCAAACAATTACGTAGTGTTTTTTAAAATTTGGTTGAAAATTTTCAACATCAAAAGCATTGTATGGCATTTTTTGATGCACTTTAAACGGAATAAATTCTTCTGAATTGTTAAGTACACTCACAATTTCCAACGTTGAATCGTCAATTTTTACTTTTAATTCGGAAGCAGAAATCAGCAAAGAAGGATCTTGATTTTCGCAGGTTTCAGCAAGATAATTTGATTTTTCAAAAATAGATTGTATGTCTAAAGCGTTGTTTTTCTTCAGTTTCATTTTGAATTGCGAATTCTCCAACGCATTGTAAATCAGCAATTGGTTTGTAAGCAATTTACCCGTTTTGGTGATTAATTTGATTACTTCATTTGTCTGCAAAAGCGCAATCATCCCAACTATAGGATTCATCGTTCCGGCTTCTTCGCAGTTGGGAATATCGGTGGCAATTTTAGGGAATGCATCCCGTAAATTGCAGCTATAATTTCCATCTTCACCTAACACATTAAAGGTCGCTGCATAGCCGTCGAATTTGTATAAAGAGCCGTAAACCAAAGGTTTTTTCGCCAAAACACAAGCATCATTTATCAAATATTTCACGGGCAAATTATCGGTTCCGTCAACAACCACATCAAAGCCTGAAATAAATGCCAAAATGGAATTTTTAGTGACTGCTTCATTGGTTACTGAAACTTTGGTGAAAGGCGTTCTTTTCTTTATTTCATTGGCCAGCACTTCCACTTTTGGCTGCTTAACATCTTCCTTTTTATAAAAAACCTGACGGTGTAAATTTGAAACCGAAACCGTATCGAAATCAACCAAATGAAGTTCGCCAACACCGCTTGCCGCCAAATAAACGGCAACCGGACTTCCCAATCCGCCACAACCAATCACCAGCACTTTTGCTTGTTGCAACAGCGCTTGCTTGGCTTCACCAATTTCCGGCAAGGTTGTCTGGCGCAAAAAATAGGTTTCTTTATTGAAGTTCATGTGTGGTCAAAATGGATTTATTCCTCGTTTATTTCTTTGCGGGCCGCCTTAAATTCTTCTGGTGTATTAATGTTTCTGATGAAATCATCGTCAACCTCAACAATTTCTATATCCGAATTCAGCAAAACTTTCCGCGGACAAGAATAGCCCTGCGCCAAATAATTGAGCAATAAGGTATAACTTTTTGGTTCCCAAATGGTAATTAATGGCTCTGGAAATTGACTGTTTTTTCCTTTTATGGCAGTGGCAACTTTTGAAGGATTTCTGTGTTTCAGCAACAATTTAATCACTTCATCATTTACAAAAGGCAAGTCGGTTGCCAAAACCAGCCAAGCGACATCCGGATTTTCCTGAAACGCGGAACAAATGGCGCCAAAAGGCCCCAAACCAATAAACTTGTCGGTGATTTTGTTTTCGACTCCTATTTCTTGTTCTTCTCTAACAGACAAATATGCTTTTAAATGGTTCTTTTCCAGCAATTCAATGGCCACATCACGCTGATTTTTACCGTAAAAGTTAAGCGTGCCCTTGTCAGTTCCCATTCTGGTGCTTTTTCCGCCGGCCAAAACCAAGCCGTGAACGGGCGCTATTTTTTCCTTGATTAAATTTTCGATATGTTTTGAAATCTTGTCTATTTCAGCAATATGATAACACAGTAAGTTTTTTATCTGGGGATTTTTTTCTTCCAAAAAATCGAAATACTTGGTGTCATCGGTTAGTTTTATGACAAACTGTATGTTGTTTAACTGATCCAGTCTTTTCAAAACAGAGGCTTCTTTCTCTTGGTCTAAAATCAAAATTTGTTTGGCGCCTTCAAAATGATTTCCGTTGATAAAAACCAAATCGTGTTGAGAAAATTGCACGCGCTGATTGAATTTGTTTAGCGCATATTTTGCTGAAATGGCAAGGGTTCCATTGGCATTAAAAGTAAAAGAATCAAACTTTTTCCCTTCGATTTCTTCATTGTGTGAAGCGTCTAAATAGGCCAATTTATACATTCCCAATTTCTCTGAAATCTGCTGAACCAAATTTGAAATAACGCTGCATTTAGTACCCACAAAGGCAATTTCATTCGGTGCAAAATTGTCGTTGTCCCTTAACTTAAGTTTCGTATGTTTTTGATGCTTATTCATTTTTTAGTTCGCTTTTTCCGCCGGATTTATTTAGCAGTTTCACTTCTTTGATCACCATTTTTTGCGAAATGGATTTGCACATATCATAAACGGTAAGTGCAGCAATAGTCGCGCCAGTTAACGCTTCCATTTCAACACCGGTTTTTCCTTCCATCGAAACAGTGCATAAAATCTCTATATTTTCCCTGTCCGTAATTTCAATGTCAATATCGATGCCGTTAATTAACAAGGGATGACACATTGGAATCAGTTCCGAAGTTTTTTTAACCGCCTGAATTCCGGCAATAATCGCTGTTTGGAAAACCGGGCCTTTTTTGGTGATTAACTCTTTGCCTTCAAAATGCGCAATAATATCTGCGCCCAAAAACATCGTTGCTTTTGCGGTTGCCGCGCGGTTGGTGACTTTTTTATCGCCAACATCAACCATTTTTGGCTGATTTTTTTTATTGATATGAGAAAATTTATTTTCCATAGGTGAAAGATTGTTTCACTGCCTAGGCAATGGCGGATTACTACTGTCTATAAATAATTACAAGAAAAACTTCTCCTTTGGTAAAATTACTGCGATTATCCGGCAATTCCAAAAAAGCATCGGCTTCAGCCAAATTGGCCAAATCGCCAGAACCTTTTCCTGAAATGGGCGTTGCCATTAATTTGCCTTCAACCTGATTTAATTTCACCTGTAAAAAATAGGTAAGTTCGGGTTTAAAATAAAAATCTTCGCTAAGGATTGCCTGGTGTTGGTTTTCAAAATTCAACCCAACGGATTTATAATGCCATGGATAAAAATATTTTACGCAATTTACAAAAGTTGACACCGGATTTCCAGGGAAAGCAAATACAGTTTTTTCACCTTTTTTGCCAAACCAAAATGGTTTTCCCGGACGTTGTTTTACTTCGTGAAAAAGTTTTTTTACGCCCAATTGATCCAAAACTTCGGGAATAAAATCGAATTTCCCTTTAGAAACCGCGCCGCTGAAAATCAGCACGTCATAATTATTCAATAACGATTCAATTTTGGTCAACAATACTTTTTTATCATCCAAAATATGCAAGGTTTCCGCTTTTATTTTCAGATTTTCCAAGAGGGAAACCAAGGTAAAAACATTGCTTCTTCTAATTTGATGGTCAGCCGGGTTCTCATCAACCTCAACCAACTCATTGCCGGTTGAAACAATGATCACTTTTGGCTGTTTTGCAACTTTTACAACAGATTTCCCAACGGTGGCAAAAACGCCAATTTCCGCAGGAGAAATGAGGGTGTTTTCCTTTACCAGTAAATCTCCCTGCTTTTTGTCAGTTCCTTTTAAATGAATATTTTGAAAGCTTTTTATGGCCTCTAAATTTATTGTGGCAATTCCGTTTTCAATGGTCAGCAATTCATATTGAATTACGGCATCCGTATTTTTTGGCAACACCGCACCTGTCATCGCTTCCAAACAATTGCTGGCATTTTGAAGTGTTAATTGCTCACTTCCTGCAGCTTGAATCCCTTCAATTTTAAACGTTCGCTGTCCGCTGTTAAAAGCTTGTGTAGAAATCGCAATTCCGTCCATACTCACCCTGTCAAATGGAGGGAAATCGCGATCGGCTAAAATATTTTCCTTCAAAATTCTCCCGAAGGAATTTAAAAAATCCACTTCTTCAATGCCAAAATTTTGTGAATTATTTACGACAATTTCTAATGCTTCTTTTACTTTGATTAAGTTCATAATTGTATAAAATTCTGAATTTAAAATTCATTAATTTTCTTTAATTGCCCGAAAAAAAGCATCTAATTTAATAATATCCAAATGCCCGTTTGTTCTGACTCCGCTGCATAAATCCAATCCGTAGGGATTCACTTCTTTAATTGCCTGTAACGCATTTTTTGGCGTTAATCCGCCGGCCAAAAAAACGGGAACGGTAACTTTATTCACAATTTCTTTACTAATTTCCCAATTGTGGATTCTGCCTGTTCCGCCCAATTCTTTTGTCGCTAAATTTGGATTTCCGCTATCCAAAAGAATCAAATCTACAAAATTTGAAATTTTAAGCGCTTCGTCAATAGAACTTTCATCTAAAACGTGTAAAACCTGAACAATTTTAATGTGGGGCAATGCCGACTTAATTTGTGAGTGCGAACCTTGCATAAGCGCATCAACCAACTGAATGGTTGTGGTATTTACTTTTAAATAATGCTGAATTATTTTTTCTGCGCTCGTTTCGCTTGTCAGCAAAAAAGTATCGATATGTTTTGGGACAGAAGCCGCAATTTCTGCAATTAATTGATTACTTATAATTCCGGGGCCGCTTGGCATATGACCAACCAAACCCAACGCAGAAGCACCGGCGTTAATGGCTAATATAGCTTCTTCTATGCTGCTAATGCAACAAATTTTAATATGTGTTTTTTTCATTTAACCGCCAATGGTTGACATACTTTCCGAAACAACGTTTTCCCGAGCAGCTTCAGCTATAAATCCGTTTTCCGGTTTGTGATGAACGGTATCGATAAACAGTTTTTTAAGTTCGTCATCGCTTGCGCCATTTCTTATAAAGTCACGAACGTTAAAAACGCCTCCGTCAAACAGGCAGTTTTTAAACATTCCTGTTGAAGTAATGCGAATTCGGTCACAATCGTTGCAAATAGTACGCGTAAATGCCGGGATAATGCCAAAAGCTCCCAGATAATTTGGAATTCGATAATTTACAGAGGTAGAAGATTTTTTTGATAAAATAGGCTCAACTTCCAAATAATTATTTTTGATGTGGTTCAGTATTTTTTTGAAATTCCAAACTTCTGAAATGTCTCTTTGCCCTTTTCCGTTGAAAGGCATTTCTTCAATAAAACGCACGGCAATATCCTTGTTTTTGGTAAGTTCAATAAAATCGATGATCTCATCGGTATTCACGCCAGACTGCACAACCACATTCAGTTTTAATTTTAAACTGCTTTTATCTAATTTTTCAAAAGTGTCATAAACACTGTGAAAAACATCTCGCCGCGTAATTTTTGCAAACTTTTCCTTTTGAAGGCTGTCCAAACTCAAATTAATGGCATTGATTTTAAAAGCTTCCAATTTATCAATATGGTTTGAAATTAAAGCGCCGTTTGTGGTGATGTTAATTTCCTCCAGTTTATCATTAAAAGAAAGCGATTCCAAAAAATTCACAAAATCTTTTCGCACAAAAGGTTCTCCGCCTGTTAAACGGACTTTATTAACACCCAATTCGGAAAGTACACGGGTAATTCGGTACATTTCTTTATAGGAAAGCAGTTCTTTTCTGTCCACAATATCAATTCCATGAGCCGGCATACAATATTGGCAACGCAAATTGCAACGGTCGGTGACTGCCAATCGCAAATAGGTGATTTTTCTTCCGAATTTGTCTAATAACTCCATTAATTCAGGGTAATTTTATTTCTTCCCAATGTTACAGTTTCGTCTTTTTCCAGTTTTTCCAGAATCCTTGATATTGCTTCCCGGGAAACTTTTAAATCGCGCGCTATGTCAAAATGCTTTTTATTGATGGTGTTTTCATTGGTTATTAAACTGGTATATTCCAAATATTTCAACAATCTGAACTCCAAATTTTCAAAAGCGATGTCATTAATTTTTTCAATCAAATAAGCCGTTTGCTGTTGATTCAACTTAAAATAAAAAGAATGCCAGGTGCTGTATTTTAAAAACCACGAAATTACAACTTTCGCAGGTATCGCTATGTAGGTTACGTTACTTTCAGCTTTCAGCCTAATGTCACATTTTTTACTTTCTATAGCATAAGTTATGGCAATCGCGCTGGTTTGTTTTGGCGTTAAATAATGCAAAAAAATACCGTTTCCTTTTCCATCGCGTCGCTTTACTTTTACAATTCCCGAAACAATTAAGGGAATAAACTCAATATCCGTCCTAACATCTAAAATAATTTTATCAGCATCAACAGTTTTTAAAATGCCATTGTTACAAATTTCAGTCCGTAAATTTTCTTCAAATAAATCGGAAAAATTAGCTGCAACAATGTCGTGTATTTTCATCTGTTTATATTTTATTTTTTATTGGTACAGATGCAGTTCGCCATGATTCATTCTACAGTGTGTCAAAATTTGTTATGGCTCGTTTCATCTGTTTATCTTTTATTTTTTATTGGTACAGATGCAGTTCGCCATGATTCATTCTAAAGTGTATCAAAATTTGTTATGGCTCGTTTCATCTGTTTATATTTTATTTTTTATTGGTACAGATGCAGTCGCCATTAAT